>Ga0316622_100000440_pt1 | contig 23921 bp, 20 predicted proteins | sample OWC_Aug_OW2_C1_D_FD_207646 | JGI IMG/M metagenome (GOLD analysis project Ga0316622, IMG submission 207646) | Wetland soil microbial communities from Old Woman Creek delta, Ohio, United States - OWC_Aug_OW2_C1_D5_C | ecosystem: Environmental > Terrestrial > Soil > Wetlands | place: USA: Ohio... | reverse complement strand
GCAAAATTTTGAAAGTCGACAGTCCGGTTCAACGGTTCCGGCAGCGGAATAACAAAACGCCTGGTCGCCAGTTGAGCCTTCTCGGGCGGCCTCCAGCTCCTAAGGATCGATGCAACAGCGATAAGCAGCATTACTAGGGCAACAATCCAGGGAAGCAGCCGCCATCGGCCAGGGGCAAGAGCAACGGCCGGCTGGATTTCGGAATCTCGCAAAGTGGCATCCTGCATCTCCATCCGCGCATCGGCAATGTCCCGCAGACGCAGGCCTGAATCCTTCTGGAGGCATCGCCTCAGGACGGTCCGAACTGAAGAAGAAGTCCCGGCGGGGACCAGTGTCCAGTCCGGCTCGCTCTTCAGAATTGAGGCGACAGTCTCAGTTATGGTGTCGCCCTGAAACGCCCTCGTTCCAGTCAGGCACTCATACAACACGCAGCCGAAGCCCCAGATGTCGGCACGCTTATCGACTGCCTTCCCCCTGGCCTGCTCAGGGCTCATGTAGCCTGCCGTTCCCAGAATCACGCCGGCATGTGTCATCTGACCCGTCAATGTTGGAGACTTGGACACATCAGGTGCAGACATCTCTCCCTGAAAGGCTTTCGCCAACCCGAAGTCCAATATCTTGACCTTGCCTTCGGGGTTGACCTTCACGTTGGCCGGCTTTAGATCCCGATGGATGATGCCCTTCTCATGGGCGGCTTCGAGTCCCTCGGCGACCTGGCGGCAGACTTCCAGAGCCTCCTCGACGGGGAGCGGCCCTTTGTGTAATCGCTCAGCCAGCGTCTGGCCCTCGACCAGCTCAAGAACGAGGAACCGCTTTCCTTCCTGCTCTTCCAGCCCATGGATTGCTGCGATGTTTGGATGATTCAGCGAAGCCAGCAGCTTCGCCTCACGCTCGAACCGGGCCAGCCTCTCGGCGTCGTGGGCGAACTCGTCGGGCAGGACTTTGATCGCCACCTGCCGGGAGAGGTTCGTGTCCTCGGCGCGATAGACCTCACCCATCCCGCCCTGACCGAGCTTCTCCGTAATGCGGTAATGAGAGAGCGATGTGCCGATCATCGGGCCCTCAGAAGTTTTCCAGCATCCACACGTTGCTATCAACGGTGCTGCCTGCCACCGCGAGATAGCGGCCGTCGGGAGAAGGCACACACCATGTCTGATAGTCCCAACGACGCTTTTGCTGCCAGAGCACGCGAGCATGACCAGCCAAATCCACAAACAGGAGCGTGACCGGATTCCCCGCAACGCCGACAAAGAGGCCTTTGCCATTGATGGCCCAGGCAACCGAGCTAAGCGCAACCCAATCTTTCACGATCAGTCCTTGTGCCTGCCTGCCGTCCAAAGCGATCAGCCGAATGCGACCCTCACGTCGGTCGGCCTGCGTAAACGCCAGGCGCGTGCCATCAGGGGATAAATCCCATCCATATCCGAGGGAGACCGGTTGCTTGAGACTGATGCGGGTGACTTCTCGGCCCTTCCCTTGCAGCGGATCGAACGCCGAAAAGATGAGTTGTTTTCCGTCGGGTGTTTCCTCGCTGAAAACACAGGTGGTAGCCGGAGACTTGGCACAGGCATGGCCATTGATCTGCGGCCCTTCAAGCACCAATTGCGGTGGTCCGCCGGAGACTGGGGCGCGCATCAGTCGCACGGGCCCGTCAGCAGAATTCTGCCTGTAAAGAAACCAGGAACCATCGGGACTTGTGATCGGGCCATCTTTATTGTCGGGACCCCCGAGGATTGGTTCGGCGGAGTCCTGGTCAATGGCCTGGCGGAAGATGTCTTGTGTACGGTTTCGATTGGAAGCAAACAGAACGGTTTTGCTATCTGCTGTCCACCCGCTGGGATAATCATCACGTTCGTCCAGCGTCAATCGACGAGGCGGCTTCAGGCCCCGGCCGTCGGCTTCCAGTTCTCCGACATATACATCCGCCTGCTCGTTCCATTTCACGACGGTCAGCCTCTTACCGTCCGCAGTACCACCTGCAGTCTCTGGTACAAATCCCGCCCAGTTGGTTATGCGCTTTGGCTTGCCTAGAGGATGGCCAGTCCTCGCGTCAACTCGAACCTCCCAAAGGTTCTCTCCGGCCTGACTAGGTCCCGTCTCTGGCATCGTGTAGATGAGCCGGCCATCGGGGGACCACCAATGACTCCTCCCAGCAACCAAGCCTGCGTCTGGGACCACAACAGAGGGCAAGCCTCCATTCACATCTACGGTCTCGATGGAGATTTTCCATTCTTGAGGCGTACGGTGAATCTTGCGATAGACGATCCGTCTGCCGTCCGGCGACCAAGCTGCATAGTGGAAGTTGTCGTCCTCAGATGCCGGGACGAGTTTGCGGGGGTTCTCTCCGTGTACTCCCATCAGCCAGATCTCCGTCCAACCGAAAAACCCGGGGTCAGCCGTGAAAGCAATCAAAGACCCATCAGGTGATACCGATCCGAAGGCTCCGTCATCGCGAACCTTGCGCGGCGGTCCAGCTAACACAGAAACCGCCCAGAGGCTCCAACCAACTCCAATGCTTGAATTCACTTCTAGCGCCGTGGTCAGAAAGCCAGAGCCATCCGAGAACCAGGCACAGGGCATCCAAGTGGGACTCTCACGGGCTGGCACTTCGGGTTGAGGGATGTTGCGCACCTCGCCGGTTCCGATCAGCTTCAAGTGCAATCCTGCCAGGTCACTATAAGCCAGGTATGTACCGTCCGGAGAAATGGCAGCCCAGATCACCGCATTCTCCCTGGAATTCGTGGTGAGCTGGAGCTGTTTCAATTCAATAGGTGGCGGGGTCCCCTGCCTGGCGAACCGTACGATGATTATGCTGGCCAACATAAAGAATATCAATCCGACTAGGGCCCATTTCCATCGCCTCAACAGCCGCGGTTTCTCAATCGTCTGGTTCGGAATCTCTGCAACCGCCGCTGATCGGCTAGAATCCGAGTAACGCTTCAGTCGTTTTAGATCAGCCCGCAGTTCAGAGGCGACCTGGTAACGCAGTTCACGATCCTTTTCCAGAAGCTTGTTAATGATTTCTTCCAGTTTCGACGGCACCTCAGGATTCAGACGCACCGGCGCAGGGGGGGTCCTGTGCAGGATGGCATCAAAAATTACAGCCGACGTGGCTCCCATGAAAGCCATGTGCCCTGTGGCCATTTCATAGAGAACAACACCGACAGAAAAGAGATCTGTACGGGTGTCGAGTTCCTCACCACGAGCCTGTTCCGGCGACATGTAGGCGACCGTGCCTATGGCCGTGCCGGGGCCGGTCAGCATTTCTTCCGCTGTTCCTGCGGTGGGGGTCGCTGTGGGAGCTTCGCCTGGAACGCGTCTTGCCGGAGCGAGTTTCGCCAGTCCAAAGTCGAGGATCTTCGCCGTGCCTCGATCTATGATGAAGATGTTCGCCGGTTTGATGTCTCGATGGATGATTCCTTTCGAGTGTGCCGCATCGAGGCCGTCTGCAATCTGGATCGCCAGATCGAGAATCTCGTCCGTTTGGAGCGGCTTGCCCAGAATGCGCTGTTTCAGCGTCTTGCCTTCCAGGAACTCCATCGCAATGAAGTGCCGGCCTTCATGCTCGTCGATGTCATGGATGGTGCAGATGTTGGGATGATTGAGGGCGGAGGCTGCCTGCGCCTCCCGCTCGAATCTCTCCAGGGCATGGCGGTCTCTCGACAACTCCTCCGGCAGGAACTTCAGGGCGACGAAACGGTGGAGCTTGGTGTCCTCGGCCTTGTAGACGACACCCATCCCTCCGCCGCCTAGCTTCTCGATTATCCTGTAGTGTGAAACGGTCTGGCCGATCATCGGAAGTTCTCCACCAGCATCAGGCTGCCACTCAACGCTTCCCGCTGGCTATATAGGATCGTGCGGCGGTCCGGAGACACGGCCAGACCCAGATACCAGCCTCGAATGCTAAGCAGCGAAATGAGACGACTCGTGGCAAAGTCGAAGAAATAGAGTATGCCGGGTGATTCGAAGCTCGGTGATGAGATCACGTAGAGCCCATCTTCGACCAGTGCGATATTCATGCCGTAACTGAGTGGCTCCGCGATAACCTGCGTTTCCTGTCCCCCGCCAAGCGGCATCCTCCAAATGCGAATACCGTCCATGTACTTCACATAGTAAAGCTGCTTCCCGTCGGCGGACTCAGATGCGGATCCCGTGCCGCCCCCCCTGGTGACCTGGACAGCTGCACCCCCGCCGGAGGGCACCTTCCACAGCTGGCCTTTCTGCCCACCAAAGTAGACCCACTTGCCATCGCGCGACCATGTGGGCCAATCGCCGCCTTCCGCGACACGTCTGAAAGCACCTCCGTTTGCGCTGACGATGTCTATGCCCCTCGCTCCTCGCAACAGCGAATGAATGACTAGGCTCTGCCCGTCCGGAGACCAACGCGGGTTCGCAACCATCGGGCCGCCGGCAACAGTCAACTGCTGGGGGTTGGTGCCGTCAGCGTCTGCAGTCCAAATCTCCTGCGCGCCGGAGCGATGCGAATTGAATACGATCCGTTTCCCATCGGGCGTATATTCCGGATTGGAGTCGATGCGGGTGGAAGAAATCAGCTTCGAAGGCGGGCCGGCCAACTCAGTTCGGCTGCGCAATCTGACCGCCCAAATGTCGCTGTCAAAAACCATCCGCGAATAGGCAAGGCGACGGCCATCCAGGGATGTGGCCAAAGTCCAGGCGTCCTCGCCTAGCGGCTCTCTCCGCGGAGAGCGGCCGGGCGCGGCGGACACTCTCCATAGGCCCCTCTGTGCAAGATGTGCCCCCGAGGAAAAAATGATGTCCCGTTCGTCGGGCATCCAGGCGGGACAGGAGAGTGACTCGTTCATGGAAGTGATCCGCACGGGCTCTCCGCGCGGCACGCCGTCATCAGACAGGTTCATCACGTACAAATCGGAGACGAGGGAGTCGATTTTCTTGATATAGGCCAAGCTTCGGCCGTCCGCGGAAAACACCGGCGAGAGTGAACTGCCCGTGGTGAGCCTCTTCTTCTCTCCGGTATCGAGAAAAAGCAAGAACAGGCCCGCCGGCTCAATGCCGCTGGTGGATTGAGCAACCACCAACGCCCTGCTATCCCTTGTCCAGGCGAGGAAGGAATGGAAAAGCAGCATCAGGCGCTCGATCTTGATTTCAGCGACCTCCCGTTCCGGGCCGCCTAAAGCCGGCACCAATCGCACTGTCGCAGTCTCGTCGAGCGAGACGCGCAAGAAGGCGATCCAGCGCCCGTCAGGGGACCAGGCAGGGCTGCGATCCATGGCAGGATTTGTAGTCAATCTCAGTGGTTCACCAGGGCCGATCAATTTCACATAGATGTCATAGTTATCCTGTTTTCCCCCGTTCCAGGAGAACGCTATGGAATTGCCGTCCGGAGAAAAGCTTGGGCACGTCTCATCACCCCCATTGGCGGTCAGAGGAACGGCGCGGAGTTGGGCGGCGGGGGCCGACGGCCTCGACCGATAGAACCACAAGCTCGCGATAATCAAAATGAGCAAGGCAGCTCCGACTCCGAACCGCACTAGCGTTCGCCGGCGGCTTCTGGCCAATGGGGCTGTCTGGGTCAACTCGCCCGAATCGGACTCCTCCTTCAATTCCTGCAGCGCCACCTTCAGATCGTCCATGTGCTGGAAACGTTGATCGGGATCCTTCCGGAGGCAGCGCCTAACAATCTTCTCTGTATCCCGAGGCATCCCTTCCGCCATCTGGCTGATCGGCTTCGGATCTTCGCGCAGGATCGACGCGATCGTCGACGCTCTCGTGTCGCCGCGAAATGCCCGCTGCCCCGTCAGCATTTCATAAAGCGTGGAGCCGAAGCTGAAGATGTCGGAGCGCGTGTCGATGTGCTTGCCCTCGGCCTGCTCCGGGGACATGTAGGCGGCAGTCCCAAGGATCATTCCCGCGCCGGTGCGGGTCGCCGCCGTCTCGGCTTCCGGTCCCGAGGTCTCGGTCAATTTCGCGAGACCGAAGTCCAGGACCTTCACCAGCCCGTGCTCGTCCACCATCACGTTCGACGGCTTCAGATCACGGTGAATGATCCCTGCGCCATGCGCCCGGGCGAGAGCGTCCGCGATCTGGACCGCATACTTCAGGGCCAGCGATAGCCGCATGCCTTTGCGGGGGATCAGTTCGTCCAGGGTCTTTCCGGCGACGTACTCCATGGCGATGTAGTCGGTGCCATCGGCCTGGTCGATGTCATGAATGGTGATGATGTTCGGATGATTCAGCGCCGAAGCCGCCTTGGCTTCCTGGATGAACCGGCGCTTGCGGTCGGGATCGGATACCTTCTCCGGAGGAAGGACCTTCAGGGCGGCGAAGCGGTCGAGGTGGGTATCACGGGCCTTGTAGACCACGCCCATCCCGCCTTCGCCGAGCTTTTCCGTGATCTGATAGTGGCCGAGTGCCTTGCCGATCATGGGAGCCTCATCGGAAGTTCTCCACCAGCATCAGATCGCTGCCGACTTGGTCTACTTGAGCGTACAGGAGCCACCTGCCGTCAGGAGAAATCGCGGGTGGGCCTATCGCGGGTTCCTGGACGCCGAAGAGTGGGTTCACGTGGCCGGAACGGAATTCAAAATACTTCATGGACCAATTCATACCTTGGGGGTCTGCAAAATAGATTCCTGCCTGGGCCAGGCCCCAATATGGCCAATCTGAAAGAGTTGCGGGTTGGATGCTATGCATTATCGACGTGTCCTCGCTCCCATCCGTGGAAATCCGAAAGATTCTGCCAGGCCCTCGCGAGTAATAAATGTGGTGGCCGTCGGTCGATACAGTCGGGGAGTAACCTCCGTCTCTCGTCACCTGCACGGGATACGCCTCGCCGACCACTGACATCTTCCAGATCTGCATCGTCCCGCTACGGTCACTCTGGTAATAGATCCATTTCCCATCCCGGGACCAGCTCGGCCTTGCGTTTAGGTGACTGTCCGCAACCAGCCGCCGAACCGCGCCGCCATCGGCATTGACTACGTGGATGCCGTACCTGCCTCGTGCGTTGGAATCGAACGCAATTTGACTCCCATCGGGAGACCAACTGGGATAACCGACACTCGGACCATGGAATGAAGTCAGTTGGATGGGGCTCGATCCGTCGCTGTTACATCTCCAGAGTTCCGCACTTCCTGAACGATCTGAGATGAACGCAATGTATCTGCCGTCCAAAGAATAACTGGGATTCTCGTCGATCCAGGTCGATTCGATGAACCTGACGGGCTGCGTCAGGCCGCGTGTGTCATAGCGCCAGACGTTGCTCTCGTATACGTAACGAGTATAGGCCAGGCGAAGCCCGTCGCGAGAGACGGCAGGCTGTATAGCGCCCCTCCCTATCTCGGGCAGCAACTCCCGCTTGCGACCGGAGACGCTCATACGCCAAATCCGACTATCAGAAATGTACTTGCCGGATGAGAAAAGGATCTCCTCTCCGTCTTTAGTCCAGGCTATATCTCCTACCGTTTCATCAGAAGTCAATTGCCGCGGTACCCGGGAGTCAGAAGACACAATGTAGATGTCTCTCACTCCGCCTGACTTCTCTCCGATGAAAGCCAAGACCCGGCCATCGGGGGAGAACGCGGGGGACACGCAGTCCAGAACCTCCGAAAAACCTGCCTGTATGATGCGCTGCTGGCGAGTCTCGACATCGATCTGCAAGATCCTAAAATGCCCGCTTGGTTGATCTGTGTCTGAAACTGCAATGCGTTTTCCATCTGGAGACCATGACAATGCCCTTCCTCCCTCGTTCGGACTATTGAGACCAGCTAGCCTTTGTTCTTCCCCTGTTACTGGCGAAATCAGGTAGATAGCGTGGTCTTCAGAGCCTGCGCGACAGAATGCAATCCGCTTTCCGTCGGGGGACCATGTCGGGGAGTAGTCGGGCTCCGGATGGTTGGTGATGCGACGGGAAGTGCCCTCGTCCGCAAACTTAATATAGATATCCCAGTTATCCTGTTTCTCACCATTCCAGAGGAACACAAGCTGTTGGCCATCCGGGGAGAAGCTTGCTTGCCCTTCATATCCAGGATAACTTGTCAGAGGCGCGGACGTCAGTGGTGCCTTCAACTTGTCACCCCTCAGTCGAACAAACCAGACTAAGAGCGCTGCGAGAATGAACGTTACGACAATGCCCACTGCCCATTTGAGCCTGTGACGGGAGGTGGTTTTTGCGACACCTGAAGCCTCCAGCGCCCCGGAATCGGATTCTTCTTTGTACTCCTCCAGCGCGACTCTTAGATCCGCCATCACCTGAAAGCGGTGCTCGGGGTCCTTTCGAAGGCAGCGCCTGACAATCCTTTCCACCTCGCGGGGCATCCCCTCCGCCACCTGGCTGATCGGCTTCGGGTCTTCCCGCAGGATCGACGCGATGGTCGATGCTCTAGTGTCGCCGCGGAATGCTCTCTGTCCCGTGAGCATTTCATAGAGCATGGAGCCGAAGCTGAAAATGTCCGACCGCGTGTCGATGTGCTTGCCCTCGGCCTGTTCCGGGGACATGTAGGCGGCAGTGCCGAGGACCGTGCCTTCTCCGGTGCGAGTGGCTGCGGTCTCTGCTTCCGGCCCCGCAGCCTCGCTCAGCTTCGCAAGGCCGAAATCCAGGACCTTCACCAGCCCGTGCTCGTCAACCATTACGTTCGATGGTTTAAGGTCGCGGTGGATGATTCCCGCGCCATGTGCGCGGGCCAGGGCATCGGCTATCTGGACGGCATACTTCAATGCTAGGGACAAGCGCATCCCCTTGCGCGGGATCAGCTCATCCAGTGTCTTCCCGGGGACGTACTCCATGGCAATGAAGTCGGTGCCGTCGGCCTGGTCAATGTCGTAGATCGTGATGATGCTGGGGTGATTCAATGCCGAGGCCGCTTTGGCCTCCTGGATGAACCGGCGCTTACGTTCCGGGTCGGCGACCTTTTCCGCCGGCAGAACCTTGATGGCGGCGAAGCGGTCCAGATGGGTGTCGCGGGCTTTGAAGACGACGCCCATCCCGCCTTCGCCGAGCTTTTCCGTAATCTGATAATGGCCGACTGTCTTGCCGATCATGAGGATCCTATCCTCCAGCCAGACTGCCTGCGTGTGGGACTACTGGTGCCTCAGAACGTGGAGCGATTCTAGCTCAATAGATGTGTTTTGACGAAAGGCTTTATGGGGCCTGCGCTTCGAATGCTACTCCCGGGGCTATGGGGTCACAGCCAACCCGCCTCATCACTGGTCAGGACGTTCTCAGGATCTACAGTCACGAGCTTCTCGCTCCCGGCCAATCGCACTTTGATCCTGATACGGCGCCGGCAGACTCGGACTACTTCTCCCGGGATTGCCCTTACCCTCCACCCGGTGAGGAAGGACCGCCCCGGGGAGCGGAGCCAGATCACGCGGTCACCGGGCTTCATGGACGGCCACCGCGGCTGGAGGCTGCGAGGATCATGTCGTTCCTCCCTCGCTTTGTCCTTCTTCGGTTTTCCGCGTTTCCGTTCCGTCCACCCCCTCTAAAGAGGGGGGTGGAACGGACGGAATTTTCCGCGTACAGGTGTCCGCGCCCATCCCTCTGCGTATGCTGAACTTTCCGCACCCGCCTGAATTCCGCGGAAAAGGCGTACGCGGAAAGTGGACTGAAAGGCCGGAATCCCGGCAACTCATTCCTCTTCCGAGACATAGTAGAGATTCCCGTCCTTCTTGATCTGCCCGCTCCGCACGAGCCTGTTCAGCTTTCCGTACAGGGCGGTGTGCCGTATTCCGACCATGTCCCCGATCGCGCCGGCCTTGTAACGCGCCATGCGGTCCTTGCTCAACACGGCGAGAATCCTGTCCAGTGACTCGTCCGTCGGGGCGGATGGCGTATCCGCCCACGGTTCCGCAGTCCACAACATGGCATTCCCGCCTCCCATCCTGAACAGCTCCATCGGCTCCGGAGTCTCGGCGTGCCGGAGGTCGAAGACCATCTTGTAGCGCCTGGTGTCGTCTGAGCGCCGGACCTTCCTGTAGATCGACAGGATGCTGTCGGCCTCGCCGAACAGCGCCCCCGATCCCGACATGTCCTCGGCCCCTTCATACTCGACCTGGCTCCGGGCCGTTTTCCTGTGGTGATGCACGATCATTACGCCGCATGGCACCGCCCTCCCTATGGCGCGAAAGACCTCGAACAAGTGCGCGACGTGATCGACGTTCAACTCGTTCAAGGAATGAAAGTGTCTCAACGGGTCGAAAATGACGAGGCTCGCCGCCTGCGCCCTCAAGGCCTCGATTAGACCTGCTACGCGCTCCCGGTTCCCCGTCTCACGTTTTTTCTGGTACCCGTCTTCCTCCCAGAGATTCAATTTGAACCTGCCCGGCGTGTGGATGAGCATCCCTTCGGGCAAGTCCCCCATCAGCTTCAGACGCTCGGCCATCGCCCAGGCCGGTATCTCGGTCTGGACGTAGACGCAACGGCCCTGGCGCACCGGGAAGACCCCGAGGAAGTCCTCGCCGGTCGCGAGGGCCTTCGCCGCGTTCAAAGCGATTCCCGATTTGCCGACCTTCGGCGCCGCGGCGACGATCATCGTACCGCCCTCCGGCAGGAGCCTGTCGATCACGAACACCGGCCGCGGCGGCTTGACCTTGACCAGCTCCCGCGCCTCGACAAAGACAAGCGCCTCCGGGTTGGGGCGGTAAAGCGCCTTGTCCACGTCGCGCTGCGCCGTCCAGTTGTTCCAGAGCAGTCTCAGGAACGCGTGGTGACCGTGCTTCGCGATGTAGTCGTCGGCGCCTACCTTCTCCCCGCTGTCGTTATCGGGGATCTCCACGATACGGACTTCGGCGCCCTGCGCGCGAAGGAGCTCGGCCAGCACGAATTCGGCCCCCCAGGCGCCGGCGTATTTCGACTGCTTGAAGGCCGAAGCGTGCTTCCTGCCGGCCACGTCCGAGTCGAAGCAGATATAGACGGTCCGCTTCCTCCATTCGACGGACTGGAGATCGTCGATCAGGCGCGGCGGGCCCGTCGGTTTCTTTTCGCGGCCGCCGTCGGAAGTCGGAACGACGTGCTTTTCCCTGTGCCATCCCCCGTTGACTCCCTGGAGGCCGATGACCGCGAATTTTCGCTTCGGCTCCGCCTTCTGCAGGGCCTCAGCTATCGCGAGAGTCTTGTACTCGCCTTCCGTGATTACGGCGTTCACCTTCTGATCGGAAAGAAGCTCGAGAGTCGTGGTGTGGGGGAAGAAAGCCCGCGCCTTGTCCCCGACACGCGACAGGTACTTCGGGCGGGAGCCGTCCGACAGCGTGAAGGTCGTGTCGGGCTTGATTCTCCAGGAGGCTTCGGCCTTGAGCTCGATGTCGATGTAAGGGAAGCAGATTCCCTGCAGCCCCTTCGACCTTTCCTCGTGGGGTAGGGAAGCCTGAAAGTTGAGCTCCCTGAGCTCGTTGTCGGCCGCGGTGCGGACCCCGGATGCCAGGGCGAACTCCCTGCTGATCGCCCTCTTGCGCAGTTCCTCCTCGTGTTTCGCCGAAAGGCTGGGGGGGAACCTGAACGGCGACACTACCCGAGGCTTCCTGTCGGTCTCAACTGTTGCTTCAGCGGAGGTTTCCACGGCGAATCGAATCTCTCCATCACTGCAAGCGCATTGGCCAGGACCAGACTGTCGCAGCGGGATTCGTAGAAGCCATCTTGTCCACCGGTACCCGGTTTGGCATTTGACGTGGTACCACTGCACCGCCACGCTGGCCGGATCAGAGTCAAATGTCCCAGTCAAAAGGTCTGAAAGTCTTCGACCGAGGTTCTTGGTACCGCTTTTAGTACCAGTTTTGGATGTCTTTTGGGGTGTTTCGGTTAGGGCGGATTTGGCGAAAGCCCGTCCAAACCTCAGAAAATGATGTACTTGCGAATTACTGCGGAATCACTCGAAACTCGTGACTCTCTCTACGAATCAAAAGGTCGCGTGTTCGAGTCACGCCGGGCGCACCATTAGAATCAATGGCTTGCGGTGTCGCATCCTCGTAAACCCCGTTTGGTGCCAACCTTTGGTGCCAAGTCTTTTCCGCCTCAGAAGCAATCGGCTCCTCCGACACCGTTACCTTATCGTCCAGCAGCTCACAGAACCGTTTGGCACCATCGGCTGGAATCCAGTGAGCGTAGTACTTGAGTGTCGTCGTCGGGTTCGCGTGCCCCATCTGGTCCGAGACGTAGGTGATGGGCGCACACTTGGAGAGCAGCAGGGATGCATAGGTGTGCCTGAGGTCGTACTGGGAGAAGCGCGGCAGCTTGCCTTTCTTCAGGAACCGATTCATTGCGGTCGTGATCTTCTTCGGGTCGAGCGGGTGACCTCTTGAATTGGTAAACAGCCAGTGCGGGTTGTTGTCCCCACGTGACAGGGCGTCCTTCTTGAGGAACGTCAGGTGCAGTTGCAGACGCCGGATCAGATCCCGGCAGAGATCGACCTCCCGCCGCTCAGAAGTCTTCGTGCGCTTCAGTCGGTTCTTCCACAGGCTCCGCTCGACTCGGAGCTTTCGGTTGTCAAGGTCGATGTCACCGGGGCTCAGCGCACGTGCCTCGCCGGGGCGCAACCCCGCCAGTGCACAGACCGCGAAGAAGGTGGAGTAGCGCGGCTCACAGTCGGCAACCCCCAAGAACACCCCTAGTTGGCGCTCACTCATGGGCCGTATCTTCTCTTGCTGCTCTGCCTGCGTGATGCGATTCTGCCGGTTTCTCTTCCGACTGAGCCCCTGAGCTGCGTTCGCAGTCACGATCCCGTCATCCATCGCATCCGTCAGTAGGCTCGACAGCGTTGCCTTCTGAAGACGGATAGTATTCTTGAGGTAACCTCTCCGTTTCTGTTCGGTGATGAACGCCTTCACATGCCCTCGATGAAGATCCCGAACTCGAATGTGCCCGAGCTTCGGCAACAGGTGATTCTTCAGATGCTGTGTGTAGTTCTCGTGCGTTGCACCCTCGATGTCGTCCCTGATCTTGTCAAGCCAGCCTTTGGCGTAGTCGCGGAGAGTGATATCCGGGTCAGCAACGACATCCGGACGCGCCTGCCTCGCCTCCAGAGTTTTCTCGGCGAGCAGTTGCTCCGCAGCCTCACGAGTCTCTGCCGTCACCCGGCACCGGCGTCCCTGCCAGTCGCGATAGTCGGCAACCCAGCAATTCCTGTCTCGTCGCCTCCAAACCTTGCTCACGGCCTGCCTTTCTTTTTTTCACGCGCCTGCTTCGCGATCAGTCGGACCAGCATCGCGACGGGCTCCCGGATTCCCATCTCGCCTCGCTCCTGACGCGCTATCGAATTGGCTGTGATCCCCACCAATTCGCCCATCTGTGCCTGCGTCAGCTTTAACTCCTTCCTGATCTTCCTCAACTCGTCGCCGGTCATTACACTTATTACTATACGTGACGCCTAGACCAAATGCAAGCCGATTCTTCCTGTCTCGTTCGATCCACTCGACAAGGTCACTCCGGAGAACGAGCCTGTATTTCCCCTTCTTCACGTATGGCAGCTTGCCCGTCCGGATTTGCTCATACAGGAACTGCTCCGTCAGGCCGGTCAACTTCGCGATAGTCTGAACGCTCAGCATCTCGCACGGGTCATGTTCCATCGCCAGCCGAGAATCCTCTCGTTTCGCTCTCGTCAATACGTCGATCTTCATCTGCATTTTCACTTCGAGTTTCGCGAGAATACCCGCGAAATCCGCGCAGTCTGCGTCAGACGACAGCGTCTCGATTGCCCTCTCCATGCTTCGCTCGATCTTAGCCAGCACCGCATTCACCGTCTACGTCTCCAACGCTCATGCGAGCGGTTCATGATGTCCTCCGCCCTGTTGACACCTCGGCACTCGATTTCCTCAGGTCGCCTTCGGCTGTCGATTCCGATAATCTTCCGACCCACCGGTTCGACATCCGGGTCTGTTCCGGCATGACCCGGGATTTCCTCTATGTCGGTTGCCGTCCCTGTCACAGCCCCTCCCCGTTGAGGGGGTCGTCATCGACGGACTCATGCAATTCACCGGGCCGGCAGTTCCATGACGGGCTCAGGGCTGCTGTTAGAGGGCCCCGCTTCTGCCCGGGGCGGGATTACCTCCCGTTTCTCCAAATCCAAGCCGCGTTCCACCCAATCGGATGCTTTCCGCAGCAGCCGCACCACATCGCTTCGGTCCGTCGCATCACGGATCAGCACCGTGACGTCGGATCCCCGGGACATTCGTTCGTCATTCCATGCGACCAACAACAGATCCCCCTGCGCATCCGCCTGCGCGAAGTCCTCCGGGGTCTGCGCCAGAAGACCGTCGATCCGCGCAACAGTTACCGGGTCCTCGGCTGCACAGCCCGCCAGCAGATCAGCCTTAAGTCCTGCGTTCATATCCGTTCCTCCCGTTTCTTGCTCTCAACCGCAGGTCCCCCGGACCGGTACTCCCTTCTGGCAACCATCCGGACTCTGGTCCGCCAGCGACCGGGTACTTTCCATATCCGTAATAGCACTCCAGCCATAAATACCCCCTCTGCTCTGTGAGTTTGTGAGTCTGAGTGAGTCTTCACCGCCCGCCTCCCATGAGAAATAAATCGAAACAATCTCCATTTCCTCCCCGCGCTGGGGTTGTAGAGACTCACTCAGACTCACTAACTCACTAACCCGGTTTACTCTGGGCAGTCTTAATTACTGCCCATAAGGCCGCCAGCTGACGCGTTCCCACCTTGGCGAGGTGGAGATCTCCATAGCGCACGTCGAGTTTGGAGGACAGCGCATTGCCGAGCTTTCGCGAAAAGCTTGTCGATTTAGTGTCCCAACTTTCGGCAAGATCATCCGGAAGTACATCCCTCAACCTCACAGCGCCGCTGGTCATTGTGTCTGCCTCCCTTTTCATTTCTGCCGTAAGTTCTGCCGCTGTGCGAGGTTCACAGCCATAGATTTCCCACCACGTCGACAGGAACGCCTCCCACTGGGCCGTTTCGTCATCGGCCCGCCCATAAAGCTCGTCCTGATTCCTCAGGAAGCCTCTGATCCCGGCTACTTGGAGGACTCCTCCAACCGCCCGCGTCCAGTCCTCAAATCCTCCAAAGATCGGGGTATTGGCAGGCGGGCAGCCCTCTGCGATCCACGCACAGGACAATGTCAGCAGCGCAGCCACGAGTTCGCCACGATTCTGGTCAACCCACCCGGGCAGGTCCGGATGCTTGAAGCCGGACCGCGTCCAAGGGCGTGCGACTTTGGCGTCGAGGCGGCACAAGACTGAGCGTCTGGGCAGGTCCCCGCCGAGTTGAATGTCATTGCCCGTTGCGATCCATGTGGCTCTGACCGGCAAAGATACTGATTCGCTTCGACCCAAGATGCGATCCTTCCAGACCGGGGCCGTGATAGCCGCAGCTAGACTCGGGGATTCCAGCGGATGGTTGAGATTGTCAAACACGATGATCGCACTTCCATCGAGCAGCATTGCTGTCAGCCGCTTTCGCATTTCCTCATCCTCGCGTGGTGCCATCATCATCGCGGCAGGGCGACCGATTGCGATGCGCGCCACCACATCCGCGAGAAGTCCTTTTCCCGTTCCCGCCCTCGGTGCGTCAAACAGGATCAAGGGAGTGGCTCCGGGAACATAGGGGCGCAGGATCGGTGTAAGACAGGCGGCCCAGCCTGCGGCTCTCGATGCCTCGTCGACGAAGGGAAATTCCCCAAGGGCTTCGTTGACAAGACTTACGGCCCGCCTGACGTCTTCCGGCGTAGGATGGTTTGACAACGGCGGAATGACGAAGCCCGGCTTCGGGAGGTAAATCAGACCGGTTATTGGGTCGTATCCGGTGGTGGCGTGCACCGAACCGTCAGGCCGAATGACAGGAATCTCGGCAATTCCAGCCAACGCAGGAAAGCGCCACTCACCCAAGCAGAGGATGTCGAGAATCGCCGAGGCCGGCGGGATTGTGCGTTCGGATCTTCCGTTTGCGGAGATTCTGGTGAAGTTCGCACACCGCGTCAGGCTTCCCGCGAGCGGACTTGCCGTGAGCATCTCTATCCGTGGTGTCCCTTTTTCATCAACCCTCATCCGCACCAGATTTCCGCCACGGACATATATCGAGGGCGGATCGTTGACACGGTACAGCGCATTCAGGCAGTCGTTCGAGACGTTGCGCAACTCCCGATTGGTGATGATAACCTCGGGAAAGTCAGTGATCCCCCCCACGGTAGCGCCTAAGGCGTCTTTGTCTCCCGGCTGATCCTCGGGGGAATCGGCTGAAGCGCTGGGAAGACTTCCGAGCACTATCGGCGATCTGATTCGACGCCAGTTGGGGCAATCGTTGCAGTAGGGCTCGCCGCCATTCTGCCGGATGTTCTTGCATGTGCGCGGTCCTGCGGCCCTGAGGGCGTGTTCCAGTTTCCTGCTCGTTTCCGCTGGAGAGTATCTCGCGTATGGCTTGCTCCAGTCGTGCGTCAGTTTTTCCCCGTTCTCGCACCGGCCCACGATAGAAAGCACGGCGTGCCATTCCGGTTCGGTCAGGCGCTCCGCGTCATCTCGACAGTGGCGTATCCAAGCGCACCCATTCACGATCGGTTCGATCTTCGCTGGTGGAAAGTCTTTCTTGCCACTTGCCTTGGTGAGGGGAGGGGTTACCGGTGCAGACTTTGGTACGAGGAATCGCTCAAAGTCGGACGGGCTGTATCTGCGGTCTGGATGATACTCAAGCACCCGGACCTCCACAGGCTCATGCTTCCGGTTGAAGGTGCCGGGTAAGCGCAACAGCCGGGCAAGGTCGGAGGTGTTGTCGAGTTTCCAGCCGTGCTTTAATGCTTCGATCTGGACGGTTGCCTGAAAGCGCCGTGATAGTTGCTGTGCTTCTCGACGCTGTTCATCTGACTCGAAAGCCCGCGGCTCCTCGAAGAGCCAGTGTGGTTGTACACCGCCACCCGTAAAGATGATCATGGTTGGAGGGAGGGGAAATGAGTATGCCAGCTCGGTTGCCTGCTCAAGCGACTCGGGTAGGGCCTTCTCCGTATGGTTTGGCCCTCTGATGTCAATATCCTGCCAGCAACCGGGGATCACCCCCACCTTGTCGGAGGAGCCTCTGAGGTTCGGTGGAAGGGCATCGCGCTGAAGGCCGATCCCGAAGTAGACGTCCCTCGTCCGGGCCCGGTCCATGGCGGCTTTGGCAGCGGGACCCCAATTGGGAGCAGGGAAGCAACACGGCAACTTGTCCTGCTTAGTCCAGAGGACAAGGTAGCCACCCTTTCCTCTGCCATACAGGATATTGAGAAAATCCTCGGTATCCGTCTCCGGGCCACCGTTTACCTTTGTTTCGCTTTCTGCTAAACTGTTCATGGTATTGAGTTCCTGTGAATCGGTCTGCCGCTTATTGCAAGTAAGGGCGGGCCTTTTTCATTCCCTATTCAGAACCAGTAGCTCCCGGCCCCTTCCCTCCGTCGGCATCCCTTCCGCCGGTCTGGGCGTCGATCCAATTCAGCAACGCCTTTGCCGGGATACGCAGCGATCCGCGCCCAACATGAACCGAAGGGAGGGTTCCATCGGCGATCAGCTCATAGACCTTGGCGCGCCCCATGCCCATCAGCACCGCCTCCTCCTCCGGTTTCCACAATAGCCTGTCCATTACAGCCTCCTTTGGCTTTACGGGACCGTTATAGGCCCCTCTGGACACGCTGGCAATAGTTTGAGTATGATGTCAATATGACGATACGGAATCTTATAGACCGGGTCGGCCTGCTGAGCGCAGTTGGAATTACGGATAGGGAGGGCAATCTGGATCGCCCTGTGAGTCAGCGGGAATGGGCAGTCCCGGCAAGGATCAAAGTGGATGGTGAGCAGCTTGTTTACGCCGGAGAATGCGACAGGACCGCTCACTCGGAAGCGAAACTTCTAGAGGATTTCCTGAGGCTGGATGGGGCTTCTTCGGAATCAATCCTGAAATATGCCCGCTCTCATGGTGTGCTCTATCTGTGTGTCCACGACCGTCCCGCGCACCTGCTACGCGGGGGGCGCGCCTGTATGCCGACGGGATGGGACGAAGAAAATAGTAGTGGCTGGGAACCTTTGCAGGCTTGGCGCAACTATGCCCGGCAGATACGAGCCATTCTCAAAATGGCTGCCAACCTGCACCACGGGAAGCCCTGCGACCCTTCGGACATACTCGCCTTCAATCAGCCGGATCCTGAGAAGGCAAAGGAATGGCTAAAGATGGGGGTAGCAGAGCCTCGCCAAGAAGGAAGGTTCCATTCAGAGGCTGCCGAGCGTGAAAGGGTAAGTAGCCACCGTGCACTCGTTGCCAATGTTATCAACAGTTGGCTTTGGTATGGCGACGTTTATCCCGGGCTATTCTGGTCTGAGGAGAACCCCCGCCTTGAGTTAACCGGGACCGGGCTGTTTGGCGCACTCGCCACGCAACTTGTATTAGCCATCAGTCGGACGGGCGGGCTCGTTTTCTGCTCAGGCTGCGGGGCACCCTACTTCCCTGAACGACGCCCGCGGGAGGGAGAGAGGCATTATTGCGATGAATGCCGAGAGGCGAAGATTCCCGAACGAGATGCGGCAAGAGACTACAGACGCAAGATGATGAGGCGAAAAGTAGGGAGGAAGACATGAACGATGGCGAACGTTTCACCAAGCAGATGGAACAGACGCTTGAAGCCCTGCGGGACGCCATCCAGAAACTGGACGTTCCGCTTGCCCAAAAGGATCCACTTTCGGGGCTGGTCAGGGAGTTGCGCTTAGGCGCGTATCAGGCAGGGCGGGCCGAAAGGAAGGACACCCACACAAGTAGACAATCCCGCAGCCCTTCATTTGCCAGCACGTGTGTCAGGTTTATAATGGGCGAGTTTCCCGGCAGTATCGAGTTCGCGCGCTAGCCATCGGTTTCGTCAACAAGTCGGCGAGTAGCTTAGAGATGCGCGCCGCCTCCATCAAGAGAGTAAGCACGATGATCGAAACGCTGATTGCGTTAACCTTGACACTCGGTTCGACACAGACCGCAGCCGGGCGCTGAAAGTGGTCCAGCAACGTCTGAAGGAATTTACGGGCACCATCCAGACAGATGCCTACGAGGTCTATCAATCGCTCGAACGCAAAGAGTCACGCATTGACCGCATAGGCTGCCTCGCGCACTCGAGAAGACGGTTTTATGCCGCCCTGCAACAGAACCTTCCCGACGCAATCTGGTTCATCAGCCAGATGCGGCTCTTGTATCAGATAGAAGACGAGGCCCGGGATCTTACTTCCGCCGAACGGCATGCTTTACGCCGGCAGAAGGCACCGGTAGCCTGGGAGGCCCTCAAAGCCAGAGCGGTGGAGCTGCAGCCGAAGTTGCTGCCGAAAAGCACGCTGGGTAGCGCCATCCGCTACTTCCTCGACGAGTACGGTGCTTTGACGGGATATCTCCGTGACGGGGCGTTACGAGATTGACAACAACCTGATCGAAAACTCGATCCGGCCCAGTGCAGTCGGGAAAAGGCGCTGGTTGTTCATTGGACATCCTGATGCCGGCTGGCGCAGTGCCGTCATCTACTCGATCATCGTAAGTTGCCGCCGCCGCGGCATTAATCCGCAGGATCACCTGACCGACGTGCTCCGCCGCCTGCCGACAGCCAGGACAAACGACATCCAAAATCTCATCCCCGCCAACTGGAAACCGCCCACTGCCGCCTCAGGTTGAGCAATCCTCACCCTCGATTCCGAATCCCGGACAAGACCCGGGAGCAGCGGACGCGAAGCAGTTCCCCGGACACCGGTTGAAAGTACTAGAGCCTTCTGACAGACTCCTGCCATGCCGAAGGAGATACTTTTCTCGTCCTACCTCTGCGACTGCGGCCACGAGATAGACTTCTCTGAAAATACGGTGCGCGAGGTAAAGCAGAAGAGCAAAAGGAAGCGTCAATGGTTGATGGAAACCTGCGCTGACCGAGCCGGGGAACACGTCGTTGTCTTTGACGGCGGGGAAATGGTTGATATCATCTGCCCGGATGACGGTGGGTGGCAGAAGAAAACCAGGTTCACGAAGAAACAAGGGCAGTACCTGGCGTTCATCTATCAATACACAAACGTGCACGGCGTTCCCCCGGCAGAACACGAAATGCAACGGCATTTTGGCGTCAGCCCTGCGTCCGTCCATCAGATGGTAATCAAGCTGGAAGAGAAGGGGCTCATCGAGCGGACTCCGGGGATCGCCCGGTCTATTCGCGTGTTGGTCCCTACTCGGGACTTGCCGCAATAAGCGCGAAGCGGAATCGAAGAGCTCAGGTCGAGAGTTCAACATGTCCTGAGAATCAGGAAGTTGCAGAGCTGCGCAATATCGCTGCGGCCGGGGATGTGCCTGGCTTACCGGATACTCTTGATCCACGCTGGGGAGGGGAAGCGTTACTTCTTCCTGCGCCACGCTGCCGAGTCTAGTGCGCCAAGGCCGGTGCCGAGGAGGAGGAGGGAGGTGGGTTCGATTTCCATGCACCTCCGCCACTTTTGTTTTCAACAGCTTATCCTGACCCAACCCCCGGCCGAAAACACCGGCCGAAAAGCCCCGGAACAGGCCTTGTTGTCCTTGATTAGTCCTTGTTCCAAAAAGGTCTCGCGGTTCCCTTCGGAAAATCCGGCCGAAAAGGGCCGAACCGTGATTGATGCGGGTGGTCGGAGAGCGCCGCGGGACTCCTACCTCAATGGGGCCACAGGGAGAGTCGTAAACTGCCCGGCAGTGGATCCCAGTTCCAGAGCTGTAGCGGTAATCCTTCCACCGCTGACTTCGACAGTCAGCGACCCTTCAAAATCGTCGAGGGTAGCTTGGGGAAACAGCTGGTGAACAAAGAGCGCAAAGTGGCCTAGCGCAGCCAATTGGGGAACGGTCGCTCTGCCATTTGGAATTATCGTGCCAGACGGATCCCTTAAAGACAAATCGACGGTCACAGGTGAGTTCTCAATGTTCTGGATCGCAATGCCGGAATAAATGCTCCCCAGCTTTCCACGCACTGGGGCAATGAATTCACTGAGAGGTTGACTCGAGCCAACCCCTGCCACACCAATTCCAGGGAGGTTAAACCTCACAAAGCCTGCTACCGAGCCATCAGAACTGACCCGCATACTGCCGGAATTGAGATTTCCCAATCCGTCAGTGGAAAACGTGTAAGTGCCCAGAGGTGGCAATGAGAAGTCCATGCTGCTTCTTGCCGAGGATCCAGAGATGCCGACCGTCATCGGAAGACCAGCGTTGTCATAGAAAGAGGCTCGGCCCGATACTGCTTCCGTCGTGGATGGATTGCATAGTATGACCTCTGAGATCACGCCATCCCCGTTTGCGAACTGTGCGGCGTAGAGTACTTGGGCCTGGGCAGAGGAGTCTACAGGGCAAGCCTGCGACGTGGTCACTAATGTGCCAGAGTTGTCAAGCGACAACTTTGCGCATTTCGTGCCATTCGGAGATTTCAGAATTATGCCCTGGCCGCCGGAGCCTACGTAGACATCGCCGTTTTGGACATGGAGCCTCGCCAGAGGAGTTGTCGTCCCGATGCCAACGTTGGTGTCCGCAGTCGCCGCGTTGACTCCGTTGATGCTGCCCAGGATGAGGCTGTTGCTCTTCATAACCTTTGCACGGAAGCCAATAGCCGTGGCGTTTTCGACGCCTGCCGCCCCGTCTGAATTAGCTCCAATGAAGGTGTTGTTGTCTTCCGTGGAGTTGGAACTGCCGGCGCCAGCACCGAAGAAAGAGTTGCTAGCACCATCAAGATTGCGGTAGCCGGCCTGCTTCCCGATGAAAGAATTGCTACTACCCAGAGTGTTGGAGTAGCCTGCATCCCATCCGAAAAAGGAGTTATCGTTGCCGTTGTTGCGGCCGCCGGCGGCATATCCGAAGAAGGAGTTGTTCATACCTGAAGTGTTGGCAAACCCGGCACCCCACCCGAAGAAGGAATTGTAGCTAGCCTCGTGGTTTTCATGTCCCGCGTAGGTGCCGAAGAAAGAGTTGCTGTTTCCGAGGGTGTTGAAGAAGCCGGCCTCCCTCCCGAAGAAGGAGTTTTCGCCGCCGGTGTTATTCCGGCCCGCGGAATATCCGAAGAATGAGTTGCCCTCCCCTATTCTGTTACTGACACCGGTGAAACTCCCGAAGAACGAGTTGTAGCTACCTGCGATGTTCAGATCACCGGCACCATTCCCGAAGAAAGCATTCTCACTGCCGATGGTGTTGGAGAACCCGGCGTCGCTTCCGAAAAAGGAGTTGCCGCTGCCATTGTTGCTACGGCCGGCGCGTGATCCGAAGAAAGCGTTGCTGATCCCCGAGCTGTTGGTCCTGCCAGCCTCCCTCCCGAAAAACGAGTTGTAGCTACCCGAAAGGTTGTCGTGCCCTGTGTCGACGCCGAAGAAGGCGTTGCTCTCGCCATCTGTTATGGAAATACCGGCACCCTGGCCAAACAAGGTGTTACTCGGTCCTTCGTTGTATAGTACCTGCCCCGCTGATCCAGAGCTGGACTGTACGCCGACTCCTGCACCCGTCACACCGGCAGATCCGCTTGCAGTCAGTGCCCGGCGTCCTGTGCCGGAGGAAACCGATATCGCGCCGTCCGGGCTCGGAGTGGACGCTCCCCCGACAAGCGCGACAATTCCCCCGCCGGGTGCCGTCCTCTGGATCGTTCCATCTGAAAACATGATCCCTTGCGCCCGGATTAAGCCGGCAACGTCCAGTTTTGCCAGAGGTTCTTTTATCCCGATACCCAAATCGCCCCCATCGGTCAGGTGCATATGTTCAACATCTTTGCCCGCAAGCCCGTTCCCTATGCGGAAACTCAGCCCGCCTTTTCCGCTGACTAGTTGCCCCGATTCTCCATCGTGAAGAAGCTGCACAGTTGGCAACTCTCCGTCGTCGCTCAGGATCGCGATCGAGTCCTGAGCCTCAAAGGAGGCCGCCGTTTCGGGATTACCCCTCTGAAGAGTCTCAAATCGGGCTACACCGCCATTTATCCGGAAGACGCCGCGGCGATGACTTAATTGTCCTGTCGTGTCTTCAGCAGTGACGAGGCAACCGTAGACATCATCCGGCAGGCGATTGCCCTGGCTGTCATCCATTTGCCAGTCGAGCAGGTTTCCGTCACGGAACTCGGAGTCAAAAACCCTGTCTCCCGTCTGGCTGAGGATTTCGAGCCGCATTCGCTTCCCGATCCCAAGCGATGCGAACAAAATGTGATCCGTGCCGGCGGTTGCTGTTACCCAAAGCGAGGCGCCAGTGTACTTACCCTCTCCGGGGTACTGTATCCTGCTTTGGGCACTGGAAATGACTGCACCGAAAACGATGGCAACGAAGCTCAATGCAATTGCTGTTGACAGCTTGCGCAACATGACCTTCTCCTCCTTCGATGTGGGCATGACGTAGAGCCGCCTGTGCGCTGATCTCTGCTTAATCGTCACGGGCAGTTCCTGCACCGGTCGCGTCGTCTTGTCACCTGCAGATTTGGGCACGAATTGCCCCACAGAGCTACCCTGATGCGCTTCTGTACTACCTCGGCTGACGTGAGGGTGTCGTTCGCATGAACAGAACACCACTGGCGCGTGATCTTGCGTCGGAACTCGTCAGCCTTGGTATGGCGGGATTGTCGACCTGCTCCCAGCTACGGTCAAGAAGAATCGGAGGTCACAGCAGGAGGGGAAACCCGTGGTCATGGGGGGAGGGGATTGAACCAGGCCAGACACGGAAAGCGCCCGTTTTACCGCTTGTAGGCCCCCATCCACTTGAGCGCCTTGCCAGCAGTCTTCAGCCTGGTTCTATGGTCTGGGAATTCCTGATAAGGCCCATGTGGCGGGAGGGTAGCGTCGACCCCGTCTGAGATGACCCGGACGATCTTATCTAGTTTCTGTCGCGAAACTCGGTTGTGCACTGCCCTGAGCCTCGAAGAGGCGAGAGTAAGTAGGCCCGGCCGTAAGAGGGTGACCTACGGTTGGGCTCGCCACCGGCCCAATTGCCCCGGCAACGAGGCCAGCTCACTCAATCGATCGTTCTTCGGTCCCGCTCCCGTTTATAC
>Ga0316622_100000439_pt1 | contig 23937 bp, 23 predicted proteins | sample OWC_Aug_OW2_C1_D_FD_207646 | JGI IMG/M metagenome (GOLD analysis project Ga0316622, IMG submission 207646) | Wetland soil microbial communities from Old Woman Creek delta, Ohio, United States - OWC_Aug_OW2_C1_D5_C | ecosystem: Environmental > Terrestrial > Soil > Wetlands | place: USA: Ohio... | reverse complement strand
TCCCGGAGAAGACCTGGGAAGGGACGATCGCGCGCGTCTCGCCCGGGCTGCGCGAGGTGGGGGGCCGCGAGGTCTCCGATGTCCTCGGCGAGATCCGGAGCTCTTCGGAGGAGCTTCCGCCGAACGCGTCCGTCAACGTGGAGATCGTGGCGGGCGAGAAGAAGGGGGCGCTCGTCGTCCCCCGCGCGGCCCTGCAGCGCGACGGCGAGAAGCGGTTCGTCTTCCTCCCGGTGGACGGCCGGGCCCGCCGGCGCGACGTCGCCGTCGGGCTCATGGGGCTGACGGCCGTGGAAGTGACCTCGGGACTCGCCGAGGGAGACCTCGTCCTCCTGCCCGGAACGACGCCACTCGTCGACGGCGCGCGCGTCCTCGTCCGCGGGGGCTGAGATGGTCTTCCGCGAGGTCCTCGAGACCGCGCTGAACCGCTTCCGGACGCACCCGGTCCAGACGTGGCTGACGCTCGCCGGGCTGATCGTCGGGACGGCCGCCATCATTCTCATCGTCTCTCTCGGCCTCACGGGGCGCGGCTTCGTCATGGAGCAGATCGAGGGGGTGGGCTCGCACCTCGTCTGGGCGACCTACCAGGGGACCGTCACGCAGGGCGTGTCGCGCCTGCGCGACGACCAGATCACCGACGGGGACGCGAAGGCGCTCTCGGCCCGGACGGACCTCTACCGGGGCGTGACGCCCATCGTCGAGCTGCAGGGAACCGTGGCGACCCTTTCGACCAGCGCGACGCTCCGGATCGTCGGGACGACGCCCAACTACACGGCGGTCCGCCGCAACGTCCGGATCGTCGACGGCCGCTTCCTCGACGACGACGACGTCCTCCAGCGGGCGAAGGTCTGCGTCGTCAACCGTCCGCTCTACGAGGAGCTCTTCGGCGGGGAGCCGATCGGCGAGAAGACGATCCGGACCCTGGGAATGACGTTCCGGGTCGTCGGCGTCTTCGACAAGCCGGTCGACACGATGGGACGGGGCGAGGTGATTCCGAGGACCATCTTCGTCCCGATCACCGTGGGCTGGTTCTTCACGCCGATCCGGCGGGTCGACACCCTCTTCGCCGAAGTGAGGGAGTTTTCCCTGATCCCCGAGGCGGTTGCGGCGATGGAGTCGCTCCTCCACGAGCGCCACCGGCAGGGGGCCGTCTTCAAGGTGGAGAGCATGACGACGGTCATCCGGGTGGCCGAGGCGATCTCCTCGGGCCTGATCCTCGTCTTCGTCGCCGCCGCGGCCGTCTCCGTCGTGGTCGGCGGCGTCGGCATCATGAACATCCTCCTCGCCTCGGTGGAGCAGCGGACGCGGGAGATCGGCCTCCGGAAGTCCCTCGGCGCGCGGCACCGCGACATCCTCCGCCAGTTCCTCCTCGAGGCGTTCCTCCTCGGGTCGATCGGATCGCTCATGGGCGTACTCCTCGGCCTCGGGCTTCCGCTCGCGGCCCGGCTCGCCGTCACGGGCGTCACGATCCGCGTCTCGGCCCTCTCGGGGATCCTCGCGTTCCTCTTCTCGAGCGGCGTCACGATCCTCTTCGGCGTCTATCCCGCGATGCGCGCGGCCGGCCTGAACCCCGTGGAGGCGCTCCGTCATGAATGACGGGCGGATCGGGGCTGCGGCGGCCCTCCTCGCGCTCCTCCTCGACGCCGGGGTCGCGGCGGGGGAGGGCCCGGCGACGCTGACCTTACGAAGCGCGGTCGAGCGCGCTCTCGCGCGCGACCCGGCCTTCCTCGCGGCCGGGAGCGCGGCCGCGGAGGCGTCCGAGGGCCTGAAGATGGCGCGGAGCGTCTTCGGGCCTCAGTTCGTCCTGACGTCGACGCCGGGCGTGACGTCGGGGCTCCCCCTCACCGTGGCGGGCGAGCCTCCCGCGGCGGCGGGGGCGCGGCTTCGCCTGACGCTCTGGGACCCGGCGCTGAAGGAGAACGAGGCGTTCGCCTTTGGGCGCTCCGCCGGGTCTGCGGGGCGGCTCGAGTCGGCGCGGCGGGAGACGATCCGCCGGACGGTCGCGGCGTACGCCCGTCTCCATGCGGCGGGGGGACGGGTGGAGAGTGCGCGGCGGCGCCTGGCCGCCCGCGAGGCGCTTCACGCGCGGATCGAGGCGCTCGGCCGGGAAGGAAGGGCGTCGGCGCTGGACGTCGAGCGGTCGGCCCTCGATCTCGCGCGAGCCCGCCACGGCGTCGTCGTCGCCGAGACCGGTCGCGAACTGGCGGCCGTCGACCTCCGGATCGCCACCGGTCTTCCGGAGGGCGCGGCGCTCGTCCTCGGGGACGACCCGCTCGGGGCGCTTCCGGAGACGGGGGAGGGCGACGCGGTCTCCGCCGCGCTGGCCGCAGATCCGGAACTCAAGGCCCTCGGAGAGGAATCCGGCGCGGCCGCCCGTGCCGCGGAGCTCGCCGACCGCTGGTTCCGGCCGCAGGTCATCGCCGAGGCGCGGTACCTCTACGTGCCGCCCTACTACAACTACGACCAGTACTACCTGAAGGTCGACACGAACACGGCGAGCGCGGGCGTCTCCGTCATCATCCCGGTTCTCACGGGCGGCCTCGACACGGCGAGGGCGGCCCAGGCCCGGGCGAAGGAGGAGCGCGCGAAGGAGCAGCGGCGCGCGCGGGAGATCGACGTGGCGCGCGCCGCGCGGGCGACCGCGGCCGAGGCCGACCTCGCCGGGCGAGAGGTGGAACTGGCCCGGAAGGGACTCGCCGTCGCCCGGGAGGCCCTCCGCGTCGCCGAGGCCCGGGCCCGCGAGGGGCGCGGAGAGCCGGACGGCGTCCCCCGGGCGGAGCTGGAGGTCGCCGACGCCGAGGACGCCCTCTCGCGGGCCGTCGAGTCGCTGACCGGAGCGCGCCTCGCCCTCCTGTCGCTCCGGGGCGAGATCGCCGCGCTCGGCCCCCCGGCGCCCCCCGCGCTGTCCCGTCCGTGAGCGGTCCGCATCGCCTGTGCGACGGAGTCTCAGAGGAAGCGGTGGCAACTTGCACGTTCGGGCGGCGTCCTTTACGCTCCGCCGGTCCATGGCCGACGCTCCCTCCAGCGCACGCCCGCCCAGCGAGACGCCCACGGCCGACCGGGTCCGGTTTTCCGTAGCCGCCGCGCGCCGCTATCTCCTTTCGATTCAGAGCCCTGACGGTCACTGGTGCGCCGAGCTGGAAGGCGACACGATCCTCGAGTCCGAGTACGTCCTGACGATGCATTTCCTCGGCCGGACGGGGGAGGCCCGGGTCAGGAAGGCCGCGGAATACCTCCGGCGGCAGCAACTCCCGGAAGGGGGCTGGCCGAACTATCCGGGTGGCCCGGCGGACGTGAGCACCTCGGTAAAGGCCTACTTCGTCCTGAAGCTGCTCGGCGACGCGCCGGACGCTCCCCATATGACGAAGGCGCGCGAGGTGATCCGCCGGATGGGGGGCGTCGAGGCCTGCAACTCCTTCACCAAGATCTACCTGGCGATCTTCGGCCAGTGTGAATGGAGCCGCTGCCCGGCCGTCCCGCCGGAGCTGGTTCTCCTGCCCGACTGGGTCCCGTTCAACATCTACCGGATGTCTTCGTGGTCCCGGACGATCGTCGTGCCTCTTTCCGTCATCTGGGCCACGAAGCCGTTCTGCCCGGTGCCGCCCCACGCGGAGATCCCGGAGCTTCACGTCCCGCATTTCCATCCGGAGCGTCGGCGCTCGCCCCGCGAGCGGTTCTGGCGAGGGGTCTTCACGGCAGCCGACGTCCTCCTCCGGGCGCTGGAGTCGGCCGGGATCAGGCCCTTCCGGAAGAAGGCGCTCGCGAGCTGCGAGACGTGGATTCACGACCGGCTCGTCCGGAGCGACGGCCTCGGCGCGATCTTCCCGCCGATCGTCAACACGATCTTCGCGTTCCGCTGCCTCGGGTACGGACTGGACGACCCGCGGCTCCTCTCCCAGGTCCACGAGCTCGAACGGTTCGAGATCGAGGAGGACGAGACGCTCCGGGTCCAGCCCTGCTTCTCCCCGGTCTGGGACACGGCCATCGCCGCCGTCGCCCTGTCGGAATCGGGGGCCCCGCCCGACGACCCAGCCCTCCGCCTCGCGGCCCGCTGGCTCCTCGACCGGGAGGCCCGGCTGCCGGGCGACTGGAGGAAGTCGAACCCCGCCGGACCCGTGGGCGGCTGGTACTTCGAGTACGCGAACGAGTTCTACCCCGACACGGACGACACGGCCGAGGTCCTCACGGCGCTCTCCCGCGTCCGCTTCGCCGATGCACCGGAGGAGGCGCGCCGGCTCGAGGCCATCGAGCGGGGGCAGGGGTGGCTCCTCTCGATGCAGAACCGGGACGGCGGGTGGGGGGCGTTTGACAAGGGGTGCGACCTCGAGGTCCTGACCTTCATTCCCTTCGCCGACCACAACGCGATGCTCGACCCGAGCTGCGAAGACATCAGCGGCCGCGTCCTCGAGGCGCTGCACAGTCTGGGCGTCCCCACGTCCCATCCGGCGGTCCGCGCCGCCGTCTCCTTCCTGGACGGGAAGCAGGAGCGGGACGGCACGTGGTACGGGCGGTGGGGCGTCAACTACATCTACGGGACGTGGCTCGTCCTCCGGGGCCTGGCCCACGCCGGGGAAGACCTGCGACTTCCGCGCTATCAGCGGGTCGCGGCCTGGCTCCGCGCCCACCAGAACGCCGACGGCGGCTGGGGCGAGCTGCCGCGCTCCTACGACGATCCGTCCACCCGGGGACGCGGCCCCTCGACGGCCGCCCAGACGGCCTGGGCGCTCATGGCGCTCTTCACGCTCGGCGAGGACCGCTCGGAAACCGTCGCGCGCGGCGTGGCGTACCTGCTCCGGGAGCAGCAGTACGACGGCTCCTGGCGCGACACGCACTGGACCGGGACGGGTTTTCCGAAGGTCTTCTACCTCCGGTACCATCTCTACGCGACCTACTTCCCGCTCTGGGCGCTGTCGCTCTTCGGGCGCACGGGAGCGGCGCCGGAGCCCCGGGCCGGCGTCGAGGCCGGGGTGCCGCGGACGGCCGCCGAGACGAGGGACTGACGCGATGAGATTCCCGACCCACATCATGACGGACACGATCGCGCACCAGGTGCGGAACGCCGTGAAGGGGAACCGCCGCTATCCGTTCGTCCTGATGCTGGAACCGCTCTACACCTGCAACCTCGCCTGCCTCGGCTGCGCGGTCGAGCGTCACACGGGGAAGCTGAAGGACCGGCTCCCGCTCGAAAAGTGCCTCGAGGCGGTCGACGTCTCCCGCGCCCCCGTCGTCTCGATCTGCGGCGGCGAGCCGACGCTCTACCCGGAGCTCCCGGAGCTCGTGGCCGGGATCATCGAGCGGAAGCGCCACATCTACCTCTGCACGAACGGCCTTCTCCTCGACGAGTCGGTGTACGGCGTCCTTCCGCCTCACAAGCGGCTGATGATCAACGTCCACCTCGACGGGATGCGGGAGACGCACGACTACGTCTGCGCGAAGGAAGGGACGTTCGACAAGGCCGTCGCCATGATCCGGGAGGGCGTGAAGCTCGGGCACCACGTCATGGCGAACACGACGGTCTTCAAGGAGACGAGCGTCGAGGAGGTCGAGGAGCTCTGCCGGTTCCTGACGGACCTCGGCGTCGAAGGGATGCTCGTGTCGCCCGGCTACCACTACGAGTCGGTGGGCGCCGAGATCTTCCTGACGAAGTCGGAGATACACAGGAAGTTCCGCCGGATCCTGGAGATCTCGAAGAGCTACCGGCTCACCTCCACGCCGATGTTCCTCGAGTTCGCGGCGGGCCTCCGCGACTACAAGTGCTCGCCCTGGAGCACCGTGACCTTCACCCCGAAGGGGTGGAAGGGGCCCTGCTACCTCATCGGGAAGACCTGGTCGCCGACCTTCGACGAGTTCTGGAGCGGGACCGACTGGGACTACTGGGAGTCGCGGAAGGACCCGCTCTGCGCCAACTGCCTCATGCACTCGGGCTTCGAAGCCTCGGTCGTGAAGGAGCTCCCGAAGAGCCCGGGCGACATGGTCCGGCTCATCGCGTGGAACCTCGGCCTCGCGGCGTGAACCTGGTCACCGGCGGGACCGGATTCGTCGGCGCCCACGTGGTCCGTGCCCTCCTCGCGCAGGGCGAGCCGGTCCGCTGCCTCGTCCGTCCTTCGAGCCGGCGGGGGAACCTGCAGGGCCTCCCGGTCGAGATCGCAGAAGGCGACCTCTCCGACCGGACTTCTCTCTCTCGCGCGGCGCGAGGGGTCTCGGCGCTCTACCACGTCGCGGCGGACTACCGGCTCTGGACCAGGGACCCGGGTGAGCTCTACCGGGCGAACGCCGGCGGAACGGAGAACGTCCTTTCCGCCGCCGCGGAGGCGGGCGTCTCGCGCGTCGTTTACACGAGCTCCGTCGGGGCTCTGGGTCTCCGGCCCGACGGCTCGCCGGCCGACGAGACGACGCCCGTCGCCCGCGAGGAAGTCGTCGGCCATTACAAGAAGAGCAAGTTCGACGCCGAGCGGGTGGCCGAGGCGTGGGCGGCCCGCGGGCTCCACGTCGTCATCGTGAACCCGTCCACGCCCGTCGGCGAGCTCGACGTGAAGCCGACGCCGACCGGGCAGCTCGTCGTCGACTTTCTGAACCGGAGGCTTCCGGCGTACGTCGACACGGGGCTGAACCTCGTGGACGTCCGCGACGTGGCCGCGGGCCACCTTCTCGCGGCCGAGAAGGGGCGGACGGGGGAGAAGTACATCCTCGGCCACCGGAACATGACGCTGAAGGAGATTCTCGAGATGCTCGGCCGGCTGACGGGGCTCCCGGCGCCCCGCATCCGGCTCCCGCACGCCATTCCCCTCGCGGCCTCGGCCGTCGACACGTTCATCGCCGGGCTGCTCGGGCGCCCGCCGCGCGTCAGCCTCGAGAGCGTCCGGATGTCACGGCACCGGATGTTCTTCGACCCGTCGAAGGCGGTCCGCGAACTCGGGCTCCCGCAGAGCCCGGTGGAAAAAGCCCTCGGGCGGGCCGTCGCCTGGTTCCGCGAGAACGGCTATGTTCGCATCTGAGCCGGGCTGCGGGGTGAAACAGCCGCCGCACCGGGACGGCCGGAAGGAGGGGGTCGTCGCGATCGTCACGGCGATCCCCGAAGAATTCCACGCGATCGCGGAGCGCGTCTCCGGACCGCAGCGCCGCCGCCCGGGAAAGGGCGACCGGGGGTTTCTTCTCAGAGGAAGAATGGCCGGAGCCCAGGTTCTGCTCCTCGCTTCGGGTGACGGCGCCGCGCGCGCCTCCGCCTCGGTTTCTTTTCTTCTGGGAGAATCCCCGGTCTCCCTCCTCATTGGCGCCGGCGCGGCCGGAGCGCTCGGACCGTCCCTTCGCGCGGGGGAGATCCTGGTGGCAGCGCGCGTCGTTGACGCGCAGGGTGACGCCCCTCTGTCTGATGCCGGGTGGATCTCGCGGGCCGTCGCCCTGGGCGCAAGGCCGGCGACCTTCGTGACGTCGGACAGGCCAGTGACCTCTTCGAGGGAGAAGGGCGAAGCGGCCCTTCGATTCGGTGTGGGCCAGCCAACCGATGCCGTCGTCGACATGGAGTCGGCGGCGTGGGCGCGTGCCGCGACGGGGCGGGGCGTTCCCTTCGTCCTTCTCCGCGCCGTCTCGGACACCTTCGAGGACGAGCTTCCTGCGTTTCTGTCTTCGTGTCTCTCCGCGGACGGCTCGGTGAACCGTGCCGCCGTCGCGCGGCGCCTGGTCTTCCGCCCGGGCGCGCTGCCGGTCCTCTTGCGGGCGCGGAAGCGGGTCCGCGAGGGGGCGGGAGCGCTCGGCCTCTTCCTCGAACGGCTTCTTGCGGAGAAGATCTGAGCGTGCCGACCCTCGAAGGCCTTCTCCAGAAGACGAGCCGCACCTTCGCGCTCTCGATTCCGGTCCTGCCGGAGCCGACCCGGCGCGAGGTGACGGTCGCGTACCTGCTCTTCCGGATCGCGGATACCTTCGAGGACGCCTCCCACTGGCCGCCCGAGCGCCGGATTGCGGCGCTCTCGGACTTCGAGGGGCTGCTTCGCGAGAATCGCCCGGTCGAGGCGGCCCGCCTCGCGGCGGAGTGGAGCGCCGCGCGGCCGGCGGACCACGAGGGGTACCGGGAGCTGATCGCCGAGGTTCCCTTCGTCCTCGACGCGTTCTTCTCCCTTGCGCCCGGGGCCGTGGAGTCGATCCGCACGTACGTCCTCCGGTCTTCGGACGGCATGGAGGAGTTCGTGGCGACGACCGAGGACGGCCGCCTTGCGCTGTCCGGACTTCCGGAGCTCCGGCGCTACTGCTACTACGTCGCAGGCATCGTCGGCGAGATGCTGACGGAACTCTTCCTCCGCGGCCGCCCGGCCCTCGACGGCTCGGCCGACGCGCTGCGGGAGCGGTCGGCGACGTTCGGTGAGGCGCTTCAGCTCGTGAACATCCTGAAGGACGCGGCGGAGGACGCCGCGGAGGGGCGGCGGTACCTCCCCGAGTCCGTGCCGGTCGCCGAGATCTTCGCCCTCGCGCGGAGGGACCTCGGGGTGGCGGCGGAGTACATCGAGATCCTTCAGAAGGCGGGCGCGCCGCGCGGCCTCGTGGAGTTCTGCGCCCTCCCCGTGCTCCTGGCCCGCGCGTCGCTCGAGAAGGTCGAAGAGAGGGGGCCCGGAGCGAAAGTCTCGCGCCCGGAGCTCTTCGTGATCACTCGCCGGCTGAAGCGCGCGCTCGACCGGGGAGCCCCGGCGATTCCGACGCGCTGAGGCGGCCGGAGGCTCCGGCCGCCGGCCTCGGAGGCCCCGTTTGCTGCGGTACTATTGGCGGCTCCCGCGTCCGCCGCGGGAGCGAAGGACGTTCTGATGACCATTTTGAGCCGCATCGAGGGGCCGCAGGACCTGAAGGCCCTGAGCCACGACGAGCTGGCGCAGGTCGCGCAGGACTGTCGGGACCTGATCATCGAGACGATCACGAAGACCGGCGGACACCTCGCCTCCAACCTCGGCGTCGTCGAGCTGACTCTGGCGCTCCACCGGGCCTTCGACAGCCCGAAGGACCGGTTCGTGTGGGACACCTCGAACCAGTGCTACACCCACAAGCTCGTCACGGGACGGCGGGAGCGTTTCCGCACCGTCCGGACGCCCGGCGGCCTGTCGGGATTCGCGGAGCCCGCCGAGAGCGAGCACGACACCCTCGCGGCGGGGCATGCCGGCACCGGCCTCTCCTACGGGATGGGGATGGCGCTGGCGTCGCAGGACGACCCGGGCCGGCCCTTCACCGTGGTGATCGTCGGGGACGGGGCGCTGACCTGCGGGACGAGCTACGAGGCCCTCAACAACATCGTCCACGCGAAGCCGAAGCGGCTGATCGTCGTCCTGAACGACAACGGATGGTCCATCTCGGAGAACGTCGGCTGGATGGCCCACTGGCGCAATCGCTTCGAGCTCCACCCGACCTACGAGAAGTTCATCGAGGCGGGGCACAAGTTCTTCCGGCGCCTTCCGAAGGGCGAGGAGGCGTGGGGCCTCGCCAAGAAGGTGAAGGCCTCGGTCGAGGGCCTCTTCTTCCCGAACCTCGTCTGGGACGAGCTCGGCTTCCACTACGTCGGCCCGATCGACGGCCACGACTACACCGAGATGGAGGAAGCCTTCGAGCGGGCGAAGAACGTGTCATCGGACGGAACGCCCGTCGTCATCCACGCGCTGACGCACAAGGGGCGGGGCTTCACCCACGCCGAGGACAACCCGACGCGCTTCCACCAGCCGGGAACCCCCTCGCCGGCGGCCGGCTCGGGGGCGGCGTACACCTATTCGCAGGTCTTCGCGAAGACGCTGATCGCCCTGATGGAGAAGGACCCGAAGATCGTGGGGATCAGCGCCGCGATGCTCGAGGGGACGGCGCTCTCCGAGGTCCGGAAGCGGTTTCCGGAGCGGGTCTTCGACGTCGGCATCGCCGAGGAGCACGCCATCATCATGGCGGGGGGAATGGCGAAGGCGGGGCTTCGCCCCGTCGTCTCCATCTACTCGACGTTCCTCCAGCGCTCCTACGACCAGCTGATCCACGACGTCTGCCTGCAGAACCTCCCGGTGACCGTCTGCGTCGACCGCGCCGGCTTCGTCGGCGACGACGGCAAGACCCACCAGGGGATCTACGACGTGGCCTTCACGCGCGGCATTCCGAACATGACGGTCGCGGCGCCGAAGGACGAGAACGAGCTCCAGCACCTTCTCTATACGGCGATCTACTCCGGGCGGCCCTTCACGATCCGCTTTCCGCGCGGGATGGGGCTCGGCCTGCCCCTCGACGAGACGCTGAGAGAGATCCCGCTCGGACGGGGCGAGATCCTGTCGCTCGGGAAGTCGGTCAACCTTCTCGCCTACGGCGCCATGGTGCCGGTCGCGCTGCAGGCCGCCGAGACGCTCCGGGGGCACGGGATCGACGCGGGGGTTGCGCACGCCCGGTTCGCGAAGCCGCTCGACGTGCCGCTCCTCAGGAGCCTGCTCGAGGCCTCGCCGCGCCTCCTGACGCTCGAGGAGCATCTCGTCCAGGCAGGCTTCGGCAGCGCCGTCCTCGAGGCCGTCCACGCGAACGGACTCCCCGCGGACGGCGTGAGGACCCACGGGGTTCCGGACACGTTCGTCGAGCACAGCCCCCAGAGCCTCCAGCGCTCGCTCTACAAGGTCGACGCGCCGGGCGTCGTCCAGACGGTTCTCGAGCTCTATCCGGATCTGGGACGCCTGCCGGCGAAGACGGACGCGGAGACGGCGGCCGGGACCGCGGCTCAGAAGGAGACCATTCACTGGACCTGATGGCGCCCCGCCCGGATCCTCCGTCGGCGTCGGTCCGCCGCGTGGCGCGGACGAGTCTTCTGTTCCTCGGGGTGGCCGCCCTCGCCGGCCTCGTCTGGTGGATCGGATGGCCGGCCGTGTCGCAGAACCTCGGGCGGATCGGCTGGTGGTTCGTCGCCATCGTCGCGTTCTTCGCCCTTCCGGAAGGAGCCTTCGTCCTCGGCTGGCGCCAGGTCCTCCTGCCGCGCCCGCCGCTCTCCGCCGTCCCCGGCCTCGCGGCGGCATTTCTCGCGGGAGACACCGCCAACTACGTCGGGGCCGGTGTGGCGGGAGAGCCGCTCCGGGCGATGCTGGTCCGGGGGGCCTACGGCTCCGCGGGAGCCTTCGCGTCGATCACTCTCAGGAAGCATGCCGAGCTCGCCGCCCAGGTCCTGTTCCTCGTCGGCGGCGTCGGCTTCGCCCTCGCCGTGTTCCGGCTTCCCGGCCTCCTGGCGCTCGCGGCGGTCGGAGGGGTCCTCGCCATCGCGGCCGGTCTCGTCCTGATGACCTGGGCGCTCCGGCGGGGGAGCTTCTCGCCGATCCTCCGCCGCCTGGCCGGATGGAGGGCTCTCGCCGCGCGCCTGTCGCGCTTCCACGAAGGGGCCGAGGACGTCGACGACGCGATCCGGCGCTTCCACGATGGGCATCGCGCGCGCTTCGCCGCGTCGGCCGCCTGGGCGCTCGCGGGGTGGTGCGGCGGCTGGTTCGAGACGTGGCTCATCCTGAGGCTCCTGGGCGTCGGCGCCGGCTGGGGTCAGGCCCTCGCGATCGAGACGCTCACGATGACCCTGAACACCATGCTGATGCTCATTCCGGGACGTCTCGGCAGCGCCGAGGCGGTCCGCGTCGGCGTCTTCGTGGCGCTCGGCCTCCCCGCGGCGTCGGGCGTCGCCTACGCCCTCGTCCGCCGCGGGCGGGAGATCTGCTGGATCCTGGCTGGGGCGGTCGTTCTCTTCCGGCGGCACGCGGCTTCGGTCCTCGCGCCCGGGTCCCGGGAGAATGGCGGCCTCCCGGGCGCGGAGGTCGTCCGGTGAGGCCGAAGGCCCTCCTCTTCGACTTCGGAGGGACCCTCGACGCCGACGGCGTCGCCTGGAAGGAGCGCTTCTCGGCGCAGTTCTCCGCGGAAGGTGCCGCGATCCCGCCCGCGAGCTTCGACCCGGCGTTCTACGCGAGCTGCGACGTCCTGGTGGCCGCGGTTCCCGCGCGCCTTCCGCTCTCCGGAATCGTGGAGAGGGTCGCGCAGGGCGTCGGGGAGCGTCTCGGGCTGGACGCCGGCCTCGCCCGGCGGGCGGGCCGAAAGTTCCTCGCCGAATCGGAGGCGTCGCTGGCGGCCAGCCGGGCCGTTCTCGCCCGACTCGCCCGTTCCTACCGCCTCGGCGTCGTGTCGAACTTCTACGGAAACCTCGCGCACGTCCTCGAGGAGGCGGGTTTCGGCCCGCTCGTGTCGGCGGTCGCCGATTCCACGGTCGTCGGCGCGATGAAGCCCGATGAGCGGATCTTCCGCGCCGCGCTCGGGCCTCTCGGCGCCGCCCCCGAGGAGGCGCTCTTCATCGGCGATTCCCTCCCGCGGGACATGGCGGGGGCCCGGGCGCTCGGGATGCCGCACATCTTCCTTTCGCCCGTGTCCGGTGCCGTGGCCTGCTGTCCGGGCGACCGCGTGATCCGCCGGCTCGCCGAGCTGCCGGGCCTGCTCGGCGGAGAGGCGGCCGCGTGATCCGGCAGGGCGCCATCATCGCGGCCGGCGAAGGAAGCCGGCTCAGGCGGGACGGCCTGACCGTGCACAAGCCGATGGTCCCGGTCGCCGGGACGCCGCTCGTCGAGCACGCCGTAAGGAACTTTCTCGCCGCCGGCATCCGCTCCCTCGTGATCATCCTGAACGAGGAGGAGACCGACTGCGCCGGCTTCCTCCGCACCCGGTTCGGGGAGTCGGCGAGCCTCGACATCCTCGTGAAGACGACGCCCTCTTCGCTCGCCAGCTTCCGGGAGGTTCTCGGCCGGAGCGGGCCCGGCCCGACGCTCGTCTCCACCGTCGACGCCTTCTGCCCGCCGGAGGACTTCGTCGCCTTCGTCCGGAAGGCCGAACGGCTTCCGGAGGAGGCCCTCGTCCTCGGCGTCACGCCGTTCGTGGACGACGAGAAGCCCCTCTGGGTCGGCCTGGGTCCCGAGGGGCGCGTTCTCCGGGTCGGCGGCCCCGCGGGCGACGCGGTGACCGCCGGGATCTACGTCGTCCCGGAGGGGGTTCGTCGTCTCGAGCCGGACCGGGAGCTCGGCCGGCTCCGGGACTTCCTGGGCTGGCTCGCCGAGGGGCGCGTCCCGGTCTTCGGCGTGACGATCGAGAAAGTGGTCGACGTGGACCGCGCCGCGGATCTCGCGGAGGCCGAAGCGCTCGCGCGGAGAGGAACGCCGTGACCGACGAAACGTGCTGGGGCATCTACCGCGAGGCCGAGTTCTCGCCTCACCGCGTCCGGGACGACGCCGAGATCCTGCGGGCCACGGCCCGCGAGCTCGAGGCCCGCGGCTTCCCGGTCGCCCTGAAGACACCGAAGGAGGTCGCGGAGGCGCCCGAGGACGGCGTCCCCCGGTCGGTCTTCATGATGTGCCAGGACCCCGCCCTCCTCGCCCGGATCCGCCGGTGGGAAGAGGGGGGGACGGTCGTCGTCAACAGCCCGGCCGCCGTCCTCCGGACGCACCGGATCCCGATGCTCGAAGGGCTGATGCGGCGCGGGATCGCGTTCCCGGAGAGCCGGGTCGTCGAGACGGCCCGGCCGGACCTCGACGGGGCGTACCCGTGCTGGGTGAAGCGGGGAGACTTCCACCGGACCGAGGACGCGGACGTGTCGTACGCGGCTGACCGAGAGGCCGCCGGGCGCGTCCTCTTCTGGATGGCAGGGCGCGGGATCGGGCGCGCCGTCCTGCAGCGCCACGTCCCGGGCGACCTGATCAAGCTCTACGGCGTCGCGCCCGCGGCAGGGGGGCGCTCCGCCGCGTGGTTCACCTGGTTCTACCACCGCGAACAGGAGCTGAAGAGCTACCGGTTCGACGAGGGCGAGCTCGCGCGGATGGCCGCCGGCGCCGCGGACGCCCTCGGGCTCGAGGTCTTCGGCGGCGACGCGATCGCGGCGGCCGACGGACGCCTCGTCATCATCGACGTGAACGGGTGGCCCAGCTTCGCCCTCTTCCGCGAGATCGCCGCCGCGCGGATCGCGGCGCACCTCGCGGCCCGGTTCCGCCGGGAAGCCGCCGGACCGGGATGAACGCGCTCCCCGACGCCGCCGCGGCGGCGTCACCGTCCCGTTTCCTCGTCCTCGTTCCGCCGCCGGGGGAGGTGTCGATCCGGCCCGAGACGCCGCTCCTCGGTCTTCCGCTGGTCCGCCGGACGGCGCTCGCCGCGAGGAGAGCGGGCTTCGACGAGGTCTTCTGGGGCGGTGGAACGCCGGCCCCCGCTCTGCCGGAGGCGCTCTCGGGCGTGGCGGTCGCCGGAGCGGAGGACGGGGAACCTGATTCCGTCCGCTTTCCCTGGAACCGGATCGCAACCGTCGAGAGCCTCCGGCGGCTGCGGGCGACCGGCGGCGACGGCGGGGCGCCCGAAGTCTCCGCCCCGCGGGATCTCCGGGCGGCCGAGCGGTTCCTCCTCGCCGCGCTCGTCAAGGAGAGCGACAGCCCGATCGCCCGCCACGTGAACCGGAAGGTCTCGCTCTTCGTGAGCCGCCTCCTCGCCCCGACGGGCGTCACGCCGAACCAGATGACGGTCGCCTGCGCCGGGATCGGCCTTCTGGGCGCCGCCTGCTTCCTGTCGGCCGCGCCGGCGCGTCAGCTGGCCGGCGGCGTTCTCTTCCTCCTCCACTCGATTCTGGACGGCTGCGACGGGGAGATCGCGCGGCTGAAGTTCCTCGAGTCGCGCCGGGGGGGCGTCCTCGATTTCTGGAGCGACAACGTCGTCCACGCCGCGGTGTTCGCGGCGATCGCGGTCGGCTGGAGCCGTCAGGCGGGTGCGGCCTTCCCGCTCGGGCTGGGCGCCCTGGCGGTCCTCGGGAGCCTCGCCTCCGCCGGCTTCGTCTTCGCCTCGACCATGCGGGGGCCGGCGGCGGCGGGAAAGCCCCTGTTCGTCTCCGTCACGAAGGGCCCCGGGACCGGCGTCTCGAAGGTCGCCGACCTCCTCGCGCGCCGGGACTTCATCTACCTCGTCCTGATCCTCGCCGCCGTCGGAAGGGTCCACTGGTTCCTGGTTCTCTCGGCGATCGGCGCTCCCGTATTCTTCCTCGTGCTCCTCGTGATCTCGTATCGCGGGCGCCAGGCCGAAAGGATTCCCTGATGAGCGAAAAGACCTCCTTCTACCCGGAGCTCACCCGCGAGATCGCCCCGGCGTCCGGAAAGCTGGGCGTCCTTCTCCCGGGCCTCGGCGCCGTCTCGACCACGCTGATCGCGGGCGTCCACCTGATCAACAAGGGGCTCGCGAAGCCTCTCGGATCCCTGACGCAGATGCAGAGCCTGAGGCTCGGCAAGCGGACCGAGCCCCGCTGGAAGCCGATCCGCGAGATGGTGCCCCTCGCGGGGCTTCCGGACCTCGTCTTCGGCGGCTGGGACATCTTCCCCGAGAACGCGTTCGAGACCGCCTGGTCGGCCGGAGTCCTGTCGCGCGAAACGCTCCGGCCCGTGGAGGCGGAGCTGGCCTCGGTGAAGGCCTGGCCCGCCGTCTTCGAGAAGGACTTCGTCCGGAACCTCGACGGACCCAACGTGAAGAGGGCCGCGACGAAGATGGACCTCGCCGAGGCGCTCGTGAGGGACATCGAGACGTTCCGGAAAGCTCACGGCCTCGCGCGCACCGTCATGGTCTGGTGCGCCTCGACGGAGCGCTTCCTCGAGCCGACGGCGACGCACGCGACGATCGAGGCCTTCGAGACGGGGCTGAAGGCGAACGCACCCGACATCAGCCCGTCGATGATCTACGCCTACGCCGCGATCCAGGCGGGCGTGCCGTACGCGAACGGGGCGCCGAACCTCTCCGTCGACATCCCGGCCCTGATGGACCTCGCGCGGGAGCGGAAGGTGCCGATCGCGGGGAAGGACTTCAAGACCGGGCAGACGCTGATGAAGACGATCATCGCGCCGGGGCTGAAGGCGCGGATGCTCGGCCTCTCGGGCTGGTTCTCGACGAACATCCTCGGGAACCGGGACGGCGAGGTCCTGGACGACCCGGGCTCGTTCCGGACGAAGGAGGTCTCGAAGGCGTCGGTCCTCGACTCGATCCTCCAGCCCGAGCTCTACCCGGAGCTCTACGGCAACTTCTTCCACAAGGTCCGGATCGAGTACTACCCCCCGCGCGGCGACGCCAAGGAGGGGTGGGACAACATCGACATCGTCGGCTGGCTGGGGCAGCCGATGCAGATCAAGATCGACTTCCTCTGCCGCGACTCGATCCTCGCCGCGCCCGTCGTCCTCGACCTGATCCTCTTCCTCGACCTCGCGAAGCGCGCCGGCCTCTCCGGGATCCAGGAGTGGCTCTCCTTCTACTTCAAGTCGCCGATGTCGCGCCCCGACCTGCGGCCGGAGCACGACCTCTTCATCCAGCACCTCAAGCTGGCCAACACGCTCCGGATCCTCGTCGGCGAGAGGGTCCTCGACCACTCCGGCCTCGACTACTACGAGGGGCCGGCCGGCGCGCCCTGACCGGGCCGGGCCGGTCGCCGATGGCCGCCTCCGCTCCTCGCCCGGGCCTCGGGCGACTCGACTGGCTCCGGTTCGGGCCGTTCCTCGCGCAGCTGGTCGTCATCCGGCGCTGCAATCTGAGCTGCGGCTACTGCAACGAGTTCGACCGGACCTCGGAGCCGGTCCCGTTCGATGCCCTCGCCGCTCGCCTCGGGAAGCTCCGGGACCTCCGGACCTGGACGATCTGCCTGACCGGTGGAGAGCCGACGCTCCATCCCCGGCTCCTCGACCTCGTCCGCGAGACGAAGCGCCTCGGCTTCCCGCGACGGGAGATGATCACGAACGGGACGCTCCTGACGAGGGAGCTGGTCGAGGGGCTGAACGAGGCCGGTCTGACGAATCTCCAGATCAGCGTCGACGGCGTCCGGCCGAACGAGACCACCGTCAAGACCCTGAAGCCCCTCCGGAAGAATCTCGAGCTCCTCGCGGCACACGCGCGCTTCCGGGTCGTCATGAGCGGCGTGATCGGCAGCTCCCCGCCCGCCGAGGCCCTGGAGGTCGTCGACTTCGCCCGGGAGAAGGGGTTCACCCCCCGCATCCTGCTCCTCCACGACCGGACGGGGCAGGTCCGGCTCACGCCCGAGGAGCTCGCGGCTTACGACGAGGCGCGTCGCCGCATCGGGTCCGGGGCCGAGGAGGCCGGAAACTACCGCCGCCGGATCATCGAGACGGGGGAGGCGCCGTTCCGGTGCCGCGCGGGGGCCCGGTACCTCTACGTGGACGAGTCCGGAGACGTGAACTGGTGCTCGCAGACGCGCGGGGTTTTCGTGAAGAACCTCCTCTCCTACGGGCTTTCCGACCTCCGGGAACAGTTCGCCGCCGGGAAGTCGTGCAGCCCGGGCTGCTCGGTGGGCTGTGTCCGGACCAGCTCGGCGTTCGACGAGTGGCGGCCCCAGCGGCCCCCCGCGCACGAGGCCTCCGCCGAAGAACCCGCTTGACAGGTGTCGCGGGGACCCGTATTCTTCGCGGGTTTCTCCGGGGGCCGGGGCATCCGTTGTGTCGGCTCGCCCCATGGTCCGCGCCGCCAAACGGCTCCGGGCAAATGGGTTAGGCCCGGAGAGACTGCTCAACGGAGTGTCTGAAGGAGTCTCGAAAGACCGATGCCGACCATCAGCCAACTCGTCCGCAAGGGGCGCGACCCCGTTCGTTACAAGACGAAGTCGCCCGCGCTGCAGTCGTGCCCCCAGCGCCGCGGGGTCTGCACGCAGGTGAAGACGACGACCCCGAAGAAGCCGAACTCGGCCCTCCGGAAGATCGCCCGCGTCCGCCTCACCAACGGCATCGAGGTCACGACCTACATCCCGGGGATCGGTCACAACCTCCAGGAGCACTCGATCGTCATGATCCGCGGAGGCCGCGTGAAGGACCTCCCCGGCGTCCGGTACCACATCATCCGCGGGACGCTCGACGCCGTCGGCGTGGCGAACCGCAAGCAGAGCCGCTCCAAGTACGGAGCCAAACGGCCGAAGGCGTAGAGAGAGATGCCCCGTCGCCGCGAAGTCCCCAAGCGCGAGGTCCTGCCGGACCCGGTCTACCAGTCCCAGCTCGTGACGAAGTTCATCAACTGCGTCATGGAGCGCGGGAAGAAGTCCCTTTCCGAGGGAATCTTCTACGGCGCCATGAAGCAGATCGAGCAGAAGACTCAGGACGACCCCCTGAAGACCTTCAAGAAGGCGGTCGAGAACGTGAAGCCGGTCCTCGAGGTCAAGTCCCGCCGCGTAGGGGGCTCGACCTACCAGGTCCCGGTCGAGGTCAAGCCGAACCGGCGCACCTCGCTCGCGATCCGCTGGCTCATCTCCTATTCGCAGGCGCGCGGCGAGAAGACGATGCGCGACAAGCTCGCCGGCGAGCTCCTCGACGCGGCCAACAACCGCGGGAATGCCATCAAGAAGAAGGAGGACACCCACAAGATGGCGGAGGCCAACAAGGCCTTTGCCCACTACCGCTGGTAAGCCTGCACTGAGACGCTCCGGGAGCGAGGAAACCGGCCGGCCCTGAGGGTCCGGACAGGTCCTCCGAAGACCCCCCGGACACGCCTTTCAGCGTGCGGAACGCCGGGTCGCCGTTCGGAGAGGAGATCCTCCCGGGCGCGCGCGACGCGGACGTTCGACGGCGCAGACGGACCCGGAACGGGACGCATTCGATATGCCGAGAACTCATCCCCTCGAAAGCTGCCGGAACATCGGCATCATGGCCCACATCGACGCGGGCAAGACGACGACCACGGAGCGGATCCTTTACTACACCGGGGTCAACTACAAGCTCGGCGAGGTCCACGACGGAACGGCCACGATGGACTGGATGGTGCAGGAGCAGGAGCGCGGCATCACGATCACGTCGGCCGCCACGACCTGCTTCTGGAAGGGGACCCGGATCAACATCATCGATACGCCCGGACACGTCGACTTCACGGCCGAGGTGGAGCGCTCGCTCCGCGTCCTCGACGGAGCCGTGGCCGTTTTCGACGCCGTCTCCGGCGTCGAGCCCCAGTCCGAGACCGTCTGGCGACAGGCCGACCGCTACGGGGTCCCCCGGATCGCCTTCATCAACAAGATGGACCGCGTCGGCGCCGACTTCGAGAAGTGCGTCGACATGATGGTCACGAAGCTCGCCGCCAGGCCGACCCCCGTCCAGATCCCGTGGGGCTCGGCGGAGAACCTCGAAGGGGTCATCGACCTGATCGAGGGGAAAGCCTACGACTTCAAGGATGACGCCCTCGGCGCCGAGTTCGAGACCGTGGAGGTCCCCGCCGACCACAAGGCGCTCTTCGACAAGTACCGCGAGCGGCTCGTCGAGACGATCGCGGAAGTCGACGACGGGATCATGCACAAGTGGATGGAGGGGCACGTGCCGGAGCCCGCGGAGATCCGCGCCGCCCTCCGCAAGGCCACGGTCGCCGGCAAGCTCCACCCGGTCGTATGCGGATCGGCCTTCAAGAACAAAGGGGTCCAGCAGCTCCTCGACGCCGTCTGCGACTACCTTCCCTCCCCCCTCGACATTCCCGCCATTTCGGGCCTGGACGAGGACGGGAAGGAGCTGATCCGCGAGACGAAGGACGACGCGCCGTTTGCGGGCCTCATCTTCAAGATCATGACCGACCCCTTCGTCGGGCAGCTCGCCTTCTTCCGCGTCTACTCGGGGCACCTCGACGCGGGCTCGGGCGTCTACAACTCGACGAAGCAGTCGAACGAGCGGGTCGGACGCCTCCTGAAGATGCACGCGAACAAGCGGGAGGAGATCAAGGAAGTCTGGGCGGGCGACATCGCGGCGGCCGTCGGCCTCAAGAACGTCACGACCGGCGACACGATCTGCGACCGGGGCTCCATCGTCGTCCTCGAGTCGATGAAGTTCCCCGAGCCGGTCATCACCCTCTCCATCGAGCCGAAGACGAAGGCCGACCAGGAGAAGATGGGGCTGGCGCTCGCCAAGCTCATGCAGGAGGACCCGACCTTCCGGGTCCACACCGACAAGGAAACGAACCAGACGATCATCGCCGGCATGGGCGAGCTCCACCTGGAGATCATCGTCGACCGGATGGTCCGCGAGTTCAACGTCGGCGCGAACGTCGGCAAGCCCCAGGTCGCCTACCGCGAGGGGATCCGTAAGGAGACCAAGGGCGAGGGGCGCTTCATCCGCCAGTCGGGCGGCAAGGGGCAGTACGGCCACGCGAAGATCTACCTCCGCCCGCACCCGGAAGGGAAGGACTTCGAGTTCGTCAACGGCATCACGGGCGGCACGATCCCCCGCGAGTTCATCAAGCCGATCGAGCAGGGGATCCGCGAGGCGACGACCACGGGCGTCCTCGCCGGCTACCCGACGGTCAAGCTCCAGGTCGAGCTCTACGACGGCTCGTTCCACGAGGTCGACTCGTCGGAGATGGCCTTCAAGATCGCCGGCTCGATGGCCTACCAGGACGCCGCCAAGAAGGCCGACCCGTTCATCCTCGAGCCGATGATGGCCGTCGAGGTCGTCACCCCCGAGGAGTTCATGGGCGACGTCATCGGCGACCTGAACTCGCGGCGCGGGAAGATCAACCACATGGAGGCGCGCCTCAACTTCCAGGTGATCAACGCCTCGGTCCCGCTGTCGGAGATGTTCGGCTACGCCACGCAGCTCCGCTCGCTCACGCAGGGCCGGGCGACCTACACGATGCAGTTCGAGAAGTACGACGAGGTCCCGAAGGCGATCGCCGAGGGGATCATCGCGAAAGTTTCGGTCTAGGACGACATCCGAGCAGAACGGAGGAATTGCGATGGCCAAGGAGAAATTCGAGCGCAAGAAGCCCCACGTCAACGTCGGCACGATCGGTCACGTCGACCACGGGAAGACGACCTTGACGGCCGCGATGACCAAGGTCCTCTCGACGAAGGGCCTGGCGGTGTTCAAGTCGTACGACGACGTCGCCAAGGCGGACGCGAAGACGTTCCGCCGCGACGCGACCAAGATCCTGACGGTCGCGCTCGCTCACGTCGAGTACGAGACGGAAAAGCGGCACTACGCCCACATCGACTGCCCCGGCCACGCCGACTACATCAAGAACATGATCACCGGCGCCGCCCAGATGGACGGTGCGATCCTCGTCGTCTCGGCCCCGGACGGCCCGAAGCCGCAGACGCGAGAGCACATCCTCCTCGCGCGGCAGGTCAACGTCCCGGCCATCGTCGTCTTCCTGAACAAGTGCGACCTGATGGAGGATCCCGACCTTCTCGAGCTCGTCGAGCTCGAGGTGCGCGAGCTCCTCTCGAAGTACGGCTTCCCCGGCGACAAGATTCCCGTCATCCGCGGCTCGTCCACGAAGGCCCTCGCCGACCCGACGGGCGCCGACGCCAAGTGCATCTGGGATCTCGCGGCGGCTCTCGACGCGAACATCCCCGACCCGGTCCGTGAGATCGACAAGGAATTCCTCCTCCCGATCGAGGACGTCTTCTCGATCTCCGGCCGCGGCACGGTCGTCACGGGCCGCGTCGAGCGCGGCATCGTCAAGGTGGGCGACGAGATCGAGATCGTCGGCCTCCGCGACACCCAGAAGAAGGTCGTCACGGGCGTCGAGATGTTCAAGAAGCTCCTCGACCAGGGGCAGGCCGGCGACAACATCGGCGTCCTCCTCCGCGGCGTCGAGCGGACGGACGTCGAGCGCGGGCAGGTCCTGGCCAAGATCGGGTCCATCAAGCCCCACACGAAGTTCAAGGGGAAGGTCTACATCCTCTCCAAGGACGAAGGGGGCCGGCACACTCCGTTCTTCAACAACTACCGCCCGCAGTTCTTCATCCGGACGACGGACGTCACCGGTTCCACGAAGCTTCCCTCGGGCGTCGAGATGGTCATGCCCGGGGACGACGTGGAGCTCGAGATCGAGCTGATCACGCCGATCGCCATCGAGAAGGGGATGAAGTTCGCCATCCGCGAGGGCGGTCGCACCGTCGGCGCGGGGACGGTCACGGAGATCATCGCGTAAGCGAAGAAGGAAGCCATGGCCAACGACAAGATCCGCATCCGGCTCAAGGGGTACGACTACCGGATCCTCGACCAGTCGACGACCGAGATCGTCGACACGGCGCGGCGCTCCGGCGCGAAGGTGGCGGGGCCCATCCCGCTGCCGACGGCCGTCTCCCGCTGGACGGTCAACCGCTCGCCTCACGTCGACAAGAAGTCGCGCGAGCAGTTCGAGATGCGGACCCACAAGCGCCTGCTCGACATCTTCGAGTGGACGCCCCAGACCGTCGACGCGCTGACGAAGCTGGAGCTTCCGGCGGGGGTCGAGGTCGAAATCCGGACGATGGGCAAGTAACGCCGGACGGATCTTGAGGAACCGAACAATGATCAACGGCATTCTGGGACGCAAGATCGGCATGACGCAGGTCTTCGAGGCCGACGGCACGGTCGTGCCGGTGACGGTCGTCGAGGCCGGCCCGTGCCTGGTCGTCCAGCGGAAAACGAAGGAGTCCGACGGCTACGACGCGGTCCAGCTGGGCCTCGTCGGCAAGCGCGTCTCGCCCCGGCGGCTCACGAAGGCGCTGCGCGGCCACTTCGACAAGGCGGGCGTGCCTCCGGCCGGCACCCTCGGCGAGGTCTTCTGCGACTCGGGCGACGCGCTGGCGCCGGGCGACAAGGTCCTCTGCGACATCTTCGCCGAGAAGGAGACGGTCGACGTCGTCGGCGTGTCGAAGGGGAAGGGCTTCCAGGGCGTCGTCAAGCGCCACCACTTCGCGGGGGGCGCGGCGACGCACGGCTCGATGTTCCACCGGGCGCCCGGCTCCATCGGACCGTCGGCCTACCCGTCGCGGGTCTACCCGGGAACGCGCTCTTCGGGCCGGATGGGCGGAAAGCAGACGACGATGAAGAACCTGCTCGTCGTCCGCGTCGACGCCGAGAACCACCTGATCTACCTCCGCGGCGCCGTGCCCGGCGCGCGGAACACGGTCGTGAAGATCGTGAAGAAGCCGGCCCGCAAGGCGCCCGGCGCGGCAGCCTGAGGGGAGGCGCGAGATGGCAAAGAAGACGGCCGAATCGCAGCTGACTCTCCCCGTCCGGAATCTCGAGGCGAAGACCGTGGGCGAGGCGACGCTCCCCGCGGAGATCTTCGACGTCCCCTTCAGGCGGCACATCGTCTGGGAGGCGGTCAAGGAGATCCGGGCGCGTGAGCACCGCGGCACCCACAAGACGAAGACGCGCTCCGAGGTCTCCGGCTCGGGCAAGAAGCCCTTCAAGCAGAAGCACACGGGCCGCGCCCGCCAGGGCGGCGGCCGCCCGCCGATTCACCGGCACGGCGGTACTGTGCACGGCCCGACGCCGCGCTCGTACGCCGTGAAGATGAACGTCCGCGCCAAGAAGGCGGCGCTCCGGTGCGTCCTCTCCGAGAAGCTGCGCGAGAAGAAGATCGTTCTCCTCGACAGTCTCGAGCTGACCACGCACAAGACGAAGGCGCTCGCCGGCGCCCTCGCGGGCCTCGGCGTCTCCGGCAAGGCCCTCATCGTGGACGGCGGGGCCAACGCCAACCTCGAGAAGGCCGCGCGGAACCAGCCGGGTGTCGTCGCTCGCGACGCGAAGGGGCTCAACGTCTACGACGCGCTCCACGCGGGGACGATCGTCCTGTCCGAGGACGCGCTCCGGACGGTCACGGAGGTGCTGTCGTGAGGACTCCGCAGTCCGTCATCGTGCGCCCCGTCCTGACCGAGAAGTCGACGGCGCTCACGGCGGCTCAGAACGTCATCACGTTCGACGTCGCCCGTGACGCGAACAAGATCGAGATCCGCCACGCGGTCGAGACCCTCTTCAGCGTCAAGGTCGACTCGGTCCGCGTCGTGAAGGTCTCCGGGAAGATCAAGAAGGTCGGCAAGTCGATCGGTCGGGCCCAGGACCGGAAGAAGGCCTACGTGAAGCTGGCGGCCGGCCAGAAGCCCCCGGCGATCTTCGAGGGGGTGTAAGCCATGCCCGTCAAGTCCTACAAGCCGACGACCCCGGGTCTCCGCCAGCGGACGAC
>Ga0316622_100000437_pt1 | contig 24049 bp, 20 predicted proteins | sample OWC_Aug_OW2_C1_D_FD_207646 | JGI IMG/M metagenome (GOLD analysis project Ga0316622, IMG submission 207646) | Wetland soil microbial communities from Old Woman Creek delta, Ohio, United States - OWC_Aug_OW2_C1_D5_C | ecosystem: Environmental > Terrestrial > Soil > Wetlands | place: USA: Ohio... | reverse complement strand
GGTCCGGCGCGGGGGCGTCGCGCGACCCCGTCAGGGCCGTGACGCCGTTGTCGGCCACGGGTTGCCCGCCAGGAAGCCGCCGTCAACGGGTATCGTCTGGCCCGTGATGTAATCCGAGGCCGCGCTGGCCAGGAACACCGCGAGACCTGCGACGTCGCGCGGCGTGCCGAATTTCCCCTGGGGGACGTGGTCGCAAACCCACCGGACGCGATCCTCGCCCATCTGCGCCGTCATGGGCGTCGTGATCCAACCCGGAGCGATGGCGTTGGCCTGGATGTTGTACGGGGCCCACTCCACGGCCAGGTACTTGGTGAAATTGGCGATGCCCGCCTTGGAGATCCCGTATGGCGAAATTGCGTGGAAGCCTCGATAGGTGGTCATGGACGCGATGCTGATGATCTTGCCGCGCCGCTGCTGGACCATGACCTTGCCGACGGCCTGGGTCATGAAATAGGCGCTGCGCAAGTTCGTGTTGATGACCTGCTCCCACCCTTCGACGGTGGCGTCGAGGACGGTCATGCGCCGCTGGATGCCGGCGCAGTTCACCAGGACGTCGATCTGCCCGTAGGCGCCCACGACCTCCCCAACCGCGGCGGGAATGGCCGCGACGTCCGCGACGTCGCACGGCACGACCAGTGCCCGCCGCCCGCCCGCCCGGATCGCCTCCGCGACGCGCTCGAGGTCGGCCTGCGTTCGAGCCACCAGGGCCAGATCGGCCCCGGCCTCGGCCAGTCCGACGGCGATCCCCTCCCCGATGCCCTTGCCCGCCCCGGTCACCACGGCCACGCGGCCATCCAGTCGAAAGCTGTCGATGATGTTCATGCGCCCTCCGTCGGTATTCCACCACGGCCGCCCGAGGCGTGCGTCACGATGCGGAAGTCTCCCCGCCGCGTCGCGCTACCCCTTTACCCTTGACAATGCCGACGCCCCCTTATAGATAGGGTCGTGGCGGAAATCAAGCGCCCACGCGCGATCGCCGCACGCCAACGGGATTGCCCTCCCACCTGGAGCGCCCACGCATGCTGGAGAACTTGGCTGCAGGCTTCCTTCTGGTCGCGCAGTGGCAGAACGTCCTGGCGATCATCGCAGGTGCCGTCGTGGGTTACTTCGTCGGGGCGCTGCCCGGCCTGAGCGCCGGCATGGGCATCGCCCTCCTCCTGCCCTTCACGTTCTACTTTCCGCCGCTCACCAGCCTCGTCCTTCTCACATCGCTCTACAGCGCCGCCGAATACGGAGGCTCCATCACCGCGGTCCTGATCAACGTTCCCGGCGAAGGAGGTGCCGTCCCGACGTGCTTCGACGGCTATCCGCTCACGCAGCAGGGCCAGCCGGGCAAGGCGCTGGGGGTGTCCATCGTCGCGTCCTGTTATGCAGGCATTGCGAGCACGATCGGCCTCATTCTGGTGTCCATCCCGCTGGCGCAGATCGCGCTGAAATTCGGCCCCCCGGAGTATTTCGCGCTTGGCGTCTTCGGATTGACGACGGTGGCCGGCCTGGCGGGGAAGTCCTGGGTCAAGGGCTTCATCGCGGTACTGTTCGGCCTCTTGATCACGACGATCGGCGTGGACGCCGTGAGCGGCAACAGCCGATACATTTTCTTCAAGAGCCTGTACGAGGGGATTCCCCTCATCCCGGTTTTGGTGGGGCTGTTTGCCGTGTCCGAGGTCTTTCTGACCATGGAGGAACTGGCGGAGCGAACCGCCGCGGTGCAGAAGTTCTCCGGCAGCCTGCCGACCCTCCGCGAGTATCTCGGGACGCATCTCGCCATGCTGCGGGGGACGCTCATCGGCTTCGTCATCGGCATCGTGCCGGGCGCCGGCAAGGCGGTGGCGTCCTTCATCGCGTACAACGAGGAGAAGCGGGCGTCGAAGCATCCGGAGCGTTTCGGGACCGGGGTGCTGGAGGGCGTCGCCTCTCCCGAGGCGGCCAACAACGCGGTCGTCGGCGGGGCCCTGGTCCCATTGCTCTCGCTGGGGATTCCCGGCTCCGCCGCCGCCGCCGTCCTGATCGGAGCCTTCACGATTCAGGGGCTGCAGCCCGGACCTCTCCTCTTTGCGAAGGAGCCCGGACTCGTATACGGACTGTTCGCCAGTTTGCTGGTCGGGAACCTCGTGATGCTCGCCCTGGGGCTCCTGGGGACGAAGCTCTGGGCCAAAGTCCTGGACGTTCCCAAGAACGTGCTGACGCCCATCGTGCTTGCCGTCACCCTGTTCGCGGCCTACGCGGAATCCAACAGCGTCTATACCGTATGGCTCGCCCTTGCCTTCGGGGTGTTGGGCTACGCCTTGCGGAAGTGCGACTTCCCGGTTGCGCCGGTCGTGCTCGCCATGGTCCTTGGGAACATGATCGAGATTTCGTTCCGCCGGTCGCTCATCCTGTCGGACGGGAGCGCGGCGATCTTCCTCACGAGGCCCGTGGCCGTGGTAATACTCGGCTTGGCCGTGTTCTCGATCGGCTACCAGGTCCTGCGCGACCTGCGCAAGAAACCGCGCATCTCGGACGAGTGACGCGTTGTCTCACAGCCACCCAGCAGAGAGGAGTACAAGGCCATGAGAACTGTCACAGCGGTGTGCATCCTTTCCCTGGCATGTGTCGCCGGGCTTCCGTTGGTCGGCCCGCTTGCCACCATGGCGGACGCGGCCGGCTTCCCCACGAAACCCATCACGGTGTTCAACTCGTCGACCGCCGGCTCGCCGACCGACGTCATGGCGCGACAGGTGGCGCAGTACGCGCGGAAGTATCTGGGCCAGCCCATGGTGGTCGTCAACAAGCCGGGCGGCGGGGGCGGCGTCATGTTCGCGGCACTGTTCAGCGAGCCGGCCGACGGCTATGCCCTCGCCTCCTTGACCGCGTCGCAGGTCGCCGCGCTTCACGCCGAGCTGAAGAAAGACTTCTCTTTCGACCAGTTCGATTTCCTCGCCAACGTGCAGCGCGAATCGCATTGCCTCGTGGTGAAGGCGGATGGGCCGTTCAAGACGCTGCAAGACGTGATCGACGCCGGCAAGAAGGGCTCGGGCGTGAAGGTCGGCGGCCAGGGGACGGGTTCGGCGCTGCATCTCATGGTCATCCTCTTGGCCGAGCAGTCCGGCGCCAAGCTCGACTGGGTGCCGCTCGGCGGCGGGTCGGAATCGGTCACCAACCTCCTGGGCGGGACGGTGCCCGTCATCAGCACCTCGCCGGCGACGGTCAACCAGTACGTCGAGGCCAAGCAGATGCGGGTCATCGTCGTCAGCGCCGAGAAGCGGGTGGACCACCTCAAGGACGTTCCCACGTTCAAAGAGCTGGGCTATGACATCCTCATGACGCAGTACCGGGGGTTTGCCGCCCGGAAGGGCTTGCCCGTGGACGCCAGGGCGAAACTGGTCGAGGCGATCCACAAGGCCACGCGGGAGCCCGCCTTCAAGGAGTTCATGGCGAAGAACTACCAGCCGGACGGGTACATGGGACCCGACGAGTTCAACGCCTTCGCTCGAGCCGATTTCGAGCTGATGGGGCGACTCACGCAGAAGCTCGGGGCCAAGAAGTAGCCTGGCGACGCCCGAGCGGTGGCGGGCGCGCAAGTCGAGGTGCGGTGTGCGCTGGGGAGAGATGCTCATCAGTGTCGGCATGGCCATCGTGGCGGCGGCGTTCTACGGCCTGGCGACCTTCACGCAGACGATCAATCCCGTGGACCCCGGGCCGGCGTTCTACCCGCGGATCGTCAGCTTGCTGCTGCTGGTCGCGGCCCTGGCGCAGGCGGTGCAGACCTGGCGGGGCGGCCGGGCGCCGGCGGGCGAGCCGCGCCGCACGCGGGGAGCGTGGGCTGGGCCGGCGTCGCGGTACGTCCTTGGCACGCTGCTCCTGAGCGTTGTCTACGTGTTCCTCTTCAATAAAGTCCCGTATATGATCGGTGCGGCGGGTTTCCTGCTGGCCGTCATGCTGCTGGCCGGCGTGCGCCGGTGGCGGGTCTTGTGCGGCGCCGCGCTCGGTTATGCCGTGGTCACGTACTACGTCTTCGGGTATGTGTTAACGGTTCCTCTGCCGTGACGGGGCGAATCGTCAGGGCGCGAGAGCGACTTGATGGCGAGACAGAGTGAGACGGGCGCCGGCCTGGCGGCGAATGTACGGCGGCTCGGTCACCTGGACCTTCCGGGGGCAGGGCAGGTCACGGTGCAGGGGCGGTACGTCTACGTCGGGCACATGAGGCCGCCCCACGGGACGACGATCCTCGACGTATCCGACCCCCGGCAACCGAGGGTCGTGTCGTCCATCGCGTTGGCGGACCCGTATTCCCACACGCATAAGGTGCGGGTGGTCGGCGACCTGATGGTCGTGAATGTGGAGCAGAACAATCGTCACTTCGTGCGGAAAGGGGCCGGGATTCCGGCGGCGACCGAGAGGCTGGCGTCGGCGTTCGGGCGGACGCCGACGGACGCGGAACTGGCCGCCGAGCTCAAGGTGGCGGAGTCGGACATGCCGACGCTCCGCGACGCCTGGGCCCGCGGATATCGGGACGGCGGTTTCAAGGTCTACGATGTCACCGACCGGGCCAACCCGCGCCTGCTCGCCCACCAGCGCACCCACGGCGTCGGCGTCCATCGTTTCGATGTGGACCAGCGTTACGCCTACATCTCCACCGAGGTGGAGGGCTTTGTCGGCAACATCCTCGTGATCTACGATCTCGCCGACCCCTCCAGGCCCGCCGAGGTCTCGCGCTGGTGGTTGCCGGGCCAGCACGTCGCGGGCGGCGAGTCTCAGGCGTGGACGGGCACCACGCACAGGTTGCACCACGCGCTCCGGCACGAGAACCAGCTCTGGTCGGCGTTCTGGTACGCGGGGTTCCACGTCCTCGACGTCTCGGACATCCGCCGGCCGCGCAGCATCGCTCGCTACAATTACCACCCGCCCTTCCCCGAGCCGACGCATACCGCGCTGCGCGTGCCGTTTCCGATCGGCGGACGCCAGATCGCCCTCGTCGTGGACGAGGAGCACGAGCACCAGCGGGGCCGCCCACACGCCGGCCTCTGGGTCTTCGACGTGGGAGACCTGGCGGATATCCGGCCGATTGCCACGTTCGAGGTGAGCGAGCTCGATTCACCGTGGAACCGGGCGGGCGGGCGGTTCGGCGCCCATCAATTTCAGGAGCGCATCACGGACACACGCGTCTGCCTGGCCTGGTTTGCCGGCGGGCTCCGCATCGTGGACATCGCCGATCCGGCGCAGCCGGAGGAGGTCGGCTTCTTCATCCCCGAGCCGGTCGCCGGCCAACCCTACCCGCAGACCAACGATGTGGACGTGGACGATCGCGGGCTGATATATGTAGTAGACCGGCAGGCGGGATTCGACGTCCTCGAATACCTGGGCTAACCGACCGTTCGCGGTCAGGGGCGCTCGCCCGAGGAGGACACGTGCAGCGACGACAGTTGGGCAGGAGCGGGCTGGAGGTTTCGGCCATCGGCCTCGGATGCATGGGCATGAGCCCCATGTACGGCGATCCGGACGAGGCCGAATCCATCACGGCGCTTCACCGGGCCATCGATATCGGCATCGACTTCCTGGACACCTCCGATATGTACGGCAACGGCCACAACGAGGAGCTGGTCGGCCGGGCGATCGCCGACCGGCGCGATCGGGTCATCCTCGCGACGAAGTTCGGCAACATCCGCAACCCAGACGGGACAGCAGACGTCAACGGCCGGCCGGAGTACGTGGCAGCCGCGTGCGAGGCCAGCCTGAGGCGACTCGGTGTTGATTACGTGGATCTCTATTACCAGCACCGCGTTGACCCGAACGTGCCCATCGAGGAGACCGTGGGTGCCATGGCGCTCCTGGTGAAGCAGGGCAAGGCTCGCTACCTCGGCCTCTCCGAGGCTGCGCCGAGTACCATCCGGCGCGCCCACGCGGTCCACCCCATCGCGGCGCTGCAGACCGAGTATTCGCTCTGGACGCGCGAAGCAGAGACGCAGATCCTGCCGACGTGCCGGGAGCTAGGCATCGGGTACGTCGCCTATGCTCCGCTGGGCCGTGGCTTCCTGGGCGGCAAGATCCGGCAACTGGAGGCGCTGTCGGACACCGATCACCGGCGCCGGATGCCCCGCTACCAGGCCGACAACATCACCCGAAACCTCAGGCTGCTCGACGTTCTGGACCAGCTTGCCCTGGTCAAAGGGTGCACGCCGGCGCAGATCGCCATCGCGTGGGTGCTGGCGCAGGGCATCGACATCGTTCCCATCCCAGGGACGAAACGGGTGTCATACCTCGAGGAGAATGCCAGAGCCGCGGAGCTCAACCTCAGTACCGAGGAGTTGGGCCGGCTCAGCCACGCGTTTCCGCAAGGGGCCGCCGCGGGGGATCGGTATCCGCCGGCGATGCTGAAGCGAGTCGGCCTCTAGTCCAGGCTGCTGAAAAAGGCCCATCTGCGGCGTTGGTTCGCTTGGGCACTCGTTGCGGCGTACCCGATGTACGCCTCACTCGGCCCTTCGCGGACCGCCTTGCATCTGGGCCTCTTTGAGCAGCCTGGGCGTCAAGGTTTTTGGCTTTCGGTTAGGCCTCAGAACAATGCAATCCGGGCCTGACATCCGTTCCCGTTGGCGCGGGTGCAGGCCGGTGGCGTCTTGGCGGTAAAGTGTTTCAGGAGGATGGGATGGCGGAGATCTGGAGTCGGGAGTACTGGGCAGAGAAGGGGAGGGTCAAGCTCTTCATGTTTCGCAAGCGGCTCGGCGCGCCGGTGTCGGGGGAAGCGCCGCGCCCGGTTCTGTTCCTGGTGCACGGGTCGTCGTTCGGGACCCAGTCGGGCTTCGATCTCACCGTCAAGGGGCAGGACTATTCGATGATGAACTGGTTCGCCCGGCTTGGCTTCGACGTCTGGGGGCTGGATCACGAGGGGTACAGCCGGTCGAGTCGCACCGAGGGCAATTCAGACATCGCCAGCGGCGTCGAAGATCTCCGGGCGGGGATGGGGGTTGTCGAGCGGGAAACCGGTCTCGCGACGTACATGTTCTACGGTCAGTCGTCGGGAGCGATCAGGGCGGCCGCCTTCGCTCAGGCCTGCCCGGAGCGCGTGGCGCGGGTGGTGCTGGATGCCTTCGTGTGGACGGGAAAGGACGCGCCGACGCTCATCAAGCGGCGCGAGAACCTCGAGTACTTCCGGACCCACAACCGCCGGCCGGTGGACCGCGCCTTCTTCCACAGCATCTTCAACCGGGACAGACCGGGCCTGTCGGACCCGGCGGTTCCCGACGCCCTAGCCGATTCGGAGTTGGCCTTCGGGGACTCAGTGCCCACAGGCACCTACCTCGACATGTGCGCGAACCTGCCCGTGGTGGACCCGCGGAAGATCCGCTGCCCCGTGCTGATCGTGCGCGGAGAGCATGACGGCATCGCGGCCGAGCAGGACATCCTCGATTTCTTCGCGCTCTTGCCTCACAAGGACAAACAGTTCGTCTTCCTTCCCGGTCAGGCGCACGTGGGGCCGCTCGGGACCAATCGCCACCGATTCTTCCACGTCATCCACGCCTTCCTGACCATGCCCCCGCGCAAAGACGCGGTCATCGAGGCGGTCGGGGGTCATTGAAGCGCCGGACGAAGACACCACGGCCGGTCCCAGCACAAACGGCTGTTGCAGCGGCTGCTCTCGTTTCGGCCTCACGCTCGACAAGTTATCGTATCCCTGGACGCGGCGTGATGTTATTCAGCCCCGAACACAAGGGAGGAGGCGTCCCCATGGAGCGAAAGAAGGCGTCCGAGTTCGACCCCGAGCTTCTCAGGCTATTCGACCGATATGTGCACGGGGGTATCAGCCGCCGCGAATTTATGGACGGGGCGGCGCGGTTTGCCGTGGGCGGCCTGACGGCAGCGGCCATTCTGCAGAGCCTCGGCCCGAACTATGCGTGGGCCCAGCAGGTCCCCAAGGACGACAAGCGGATCCGGACCGAGTACGCGAACTACCCGTCCCCCCAGGGACACGGGAGTGTTCGCGCGTACGTTGTCCGGCCTGCGGATGCCCGAGGCAAGCTGCCGGGGGTTGTGGTCGTCCACGAGAACCGCGGCCTCAATCCGTACATCGAGGACGTCGCGCGGCGCCTGGGCGTCGCCGGGTTCCTGAGTCTCGCGCCTGACGGACTCACGCCGGTGGGCGGCTACCCGGGCAACGACGACAAGGGGCGGGAACTGCAGGCCACGCTCGACCCCAAGAAGATGATCGAGGACTTCGTCGCTGCGGCGGTGTACCTGAAATCGCATCCCGAGTGCAGCGGGAAGGTCGGCGTCGTCGGCTTCTGCTATGGCGGCGGCGTGGCCAACACGCTGGCGGTTCGGCTTCCGGACCTGGCCGCAGCGGTTCCCTTCTACGGGATGCAGCCGGCCACCGCCGATGTCCCCAAGATCAAGGCGTCCCTCCTGATTCACTACGCCGAGACGGACGATCGATTCAACGCGGGCTGGCCGGCGTACGAGGCCGCACTGAAGGCGAACAACGTCCCGTATGCGGCGTACACGTACCCGGGGACCAATCACGGCTTCCACAATGACACGACGCCTCGCTACGACAAGGCCGCCGCTACCCTGGCCTGGGACCGGACGGTCGAGTTCTTCAACAGGACGCTGAGGTAGGCCAAGGAACGGAGGGCTGCGGCGATCGCATGGGCGGGACCCAAGGGGCAAGGCGGTCGTCGGTCCGTGCCATGTGTCGAACGTCACGCGGCGCGCGCTCCCTCCATGCTTTCGATGACGATCTCGGCCGCAAGCCGCGCGGCGATCCCGGCCGGGAGCGCGCATTTCGCGTACCCCAGTTCTCGCTGGAAGGCGGCCATGTTTTCGCGGCTGGCACGGGCGTCCATGTAGCGGCCGAAGACGACGTCTTCCTGGATCTTCGGACACAGGGTTGACCCGAGGGTCGCCTCGAACCGCGGGATGAACGCCCGTGCGGCCGTCATGGCCGCACCGGTGGCCGCGTAATCCGTGAGGTCGTCGCTGCCGAAGTAGAGACCGAGAGCAAACAGGGCCCCGCTCACGGCCCCGCATACCGACCCCGTCGCACCGAAGCCGGGAAACGGCGAAAGCCCCTTGATCATCTCGATCGAGCCAAGACCGAACTCTTCCATCACGGGAAGAGCAGCGCCCTTGGCTCAGTTGTGACCCAGGTACTCGTACTCCTCGGCCCGGCGCTGGACCTGGTCGAGAATGCCGGCCTGCGCGGCTATCAGGGCCGCCGGGTCGAGTCGCCGCGGAGCGATGCCGTCCTGCAGGAGCCTCCGGTAGCGGGCCTCGATGGCCGGGACGTCCCAGACCCGCGCAGCCAGCTCCTGGACCCGCGCCTTCATTCCCTCTCGATTTTCCATCTCTCCCCCGATCTCCCGATCGCCGCGTCTCCCCGTCAGTACCGTCCGAACTCCCGCGCGGCGTCGTACATCGCGCAGATGTTCTCGGGCGTGACGTCGGCCTGGATGTTGTGGACGGCACAGAGGACGTAGCCGCCGCCGGGCGCGAGGTCCTCGATCCGCCGCCGCACCTCGGCTTTCACATCCTCCGGATTCCCGAAAGGAAGGACCCGCTGGGTGTCGATGGCGCCCCAGAAGCAGAGATCCTTGCCGAATTCGCGCTTGAGCACCGTGCTGTCCATCCCCTTGGCCGACACTTGGACGGGGTTGAGCGCGTCCACGCCCATCTCGATCAGGTCTGGGATCAGGTGCACGACGGACCCACAGGTGTGGTACACGATCTTGGCGTTCGAGCGCGACTTGATGTACCCGAAGAGCCGCCGGTGGTGGGGCTTGATCATCTTGCGGTAGAGGTCCATGGACATCATCGGGCCGTCCTGGAAGGCCATGTCGTCGCCGTAGAAACAGAGATCCGCGTTCTCACCCACGGCGTCGAACTCGTCCGTGGCCATCTCGATCCACAGATCGACCAGCTTCTCCATGAGGGCCTGGAAGAACGTCGGATTGTCAATCAGGTCGGCGAACCAGTCCTCGAATCCTCGGAGAAACTGCGCCTGGTGTACGATCCCGCCGGGCATGTTCAGGACGACCGCGTAATCCGTCTCCTGGTGAAGGCGCCTCGCCGTCTCGGACATCCCCCGGCAGCGGCCGGGGTCGTGGGGGTCGGGCCAGGGGAACTTCGCCACACCGGACACGGTTGCATCGCCACGGAACGGCGGCTTCGTGAGGTCGTAGTACAGGCTGCCGGCCGGGCGGCTGCGGACCACGCTCCACTCGTCCTGATAGGAGGCGCCGTCTTCGTAGATGACGTCTTGCCAGTTGTCGGGGCTGCCCTGGCTGACGCTGCGCGTGTCGATGTCAAAGCGCGCCAGCATGGCCTGGCTGGGGTGGGCGATGTTCAGCCACTTGCTGAAGATGCGTGCTGGCTCCTGCGAGCCAAGATAGCTGTCGAGTCGCTCGTGCGCTTGGACGACGATCGAGGTCGCGCGGGTCGCCCCCAGATCCACGGGCACGCGGTCCGGTTCCCTGTGGCTCAGCGCTGTCAGCACCCGCTCTCGATGGGTCATGCCGGCCATACATCCTCCTCTCCGCGACCGTCTGCCACGAATCGCGGCGCGATGGTCAATTCCCAATGGGTTCAGACCGCTTTACCGGTCCGGCGTGAGCGTGCCGAGCGTTGCGCCGGCCAGCCTCTCCAGTTCTTTTGCGACGACCGTCTGATCCTTCAGGCCGCCCCCAGCGGCGCGGGCGGCATTGTAGAGCTGAAGCGTCGAGGCCGCGATCAGGGCGGGCGTCTGCGCGTCGGTCGCGGTCTGTAGGAAGAGGTTCAGGTCCTTGAACAGCAGATCGAGGGCAAAACCGGGCTCGAAGTCGCCTGCCAGGGCCTTGATGCGGAGGTGGTTCTCCAGCATCCAGTCGCCGCCGGAGCTGCTCCGCAGGATGGACACCATCGTGTCCAGGTCCAGGCCGAGCTTGCGGCCCACGAGCAGCGCCTCGAACGCGGCCACCGTATGGATCGCCACGAGAGCCTGGTTGACAAGCTTCGCCCCTTGCCCAGCCCCCGGAGGTCCACAGTGGACGATCTTCTTCCCGATCGCCTGGAGGACTGGGCGCACTGCGTCCAGATCCGTCGCCTCGCCACCAACCATGATGGTGAGGGTCCCGGCCTCGGCCCCGGGCGGGCCGCCGCTCACGGGGCAGTCCATGGCACGAACGCCCGCCGCCTGTGCCGCCTTGTGAACGCGGCGAGACGTGCCGGGATCCACGGTGCTGGCATCGCACAGGTAGCTGCCGGGTCTCATGTGTGCCAGGAGGCCCTGAGGCCCCTCGGCCACCGCCAGGACCTGTGCCGGCCCCGGAAGACTGAGGAGCACGACGTCCGCCTGGCGCGCCAGCGCGGGTAGATCGGGAGCTACGCTGGCGCCGAGCCCGGCGGCTATTTGCATCGCTGCCGGGTTCAGGTCGAACGCCACGACGGGGAGTCCCGCCTTCAGCAGGTTCCGGCACATGCGCTGACCCATGATTCCGATACCGACAAAACCAACTTTCTGGGGCATGAGGCGTCTCCTCGCGAGCGCGTACAGGATGGTGTGAGATTCGTCTCCGACCGATCGGGTTGGGCCCTCGAACGATTCAGGGGGAACGAGAAGTCAACTTCTCCCGCAACTCTGCCACGATGGCCTCGGCGGCGGCGGCGAGGTGCTGCTCGCCCAGGGCGGCCGTCGCGGCCCTGGGGTCCTCGGTGATGGTTCCTTCGGGAAGATTCCGCCCCTCGAAGGCGTCCTGGTCCACCACGGCGAAATCGCGCGCGCGTATGGGCCGACCGGCCGGCGGCAGGGCTGTCGTCCTTACCGTGTCCGGGCGTAGATGCATCATCACCGCGGTCTCATCGGTGGACGCGTGGTGGCGCCGGGACCACGCACCTGCTGTATCGGGGAATGTGAATGTGTAATGAACCTGGCATCGGCCTTCGGCGGAGATTTCCGCACAGAGCCGCTTGAGGGCAGCCACATGATTCCTTCCACCGTGCCCATTCACCAATACGACGTGCTGGAACCCCATCCTGCAAAGCAGGTAGATCTGATGCCGGACCAGGATGGCCAGGACCTCTTCAGGCAGGTAGAGGCTTGGCAGGCTATTCGCAGGGAAATCCATTCCCACGATCCACTCGTCTCCCGCGAAGCCCAAATTCTTCAGTGTAGCCGGATCCCGTTCGCGTTCTGTTCCGAGGAACAGGCACGGATGCACGATGCCGCCCAGACGGTCCGCGACGCGGGCGGCAAGCTCCAACGCGATCAACGGGTCCGTGCCATACGGCAAGTGAGGACCGTGCCATTCCAGCGGCCCGAGCGGCAGATAAGCGACCGGGCACCGCCGCATCTCGTCCAGGATCTCCTCGGGCCTCAACAGCTCCAGCTTGCGCGTTCGCATGACTCACTCCCTGTGATCGGCGCGCCTCGCCGGCCGGTCTTTCCGCTCGACGAACGCCGGAGCCCTCTGGATGAAACTGTACGCCGCAGCCTCGCGATGGATTGCGGCGATCTCCTTGACGGTCAGCCCGTCCAGCAGGTGTCGGTTCTCGCGCGTCTGGTCCGTGTCGCTCACCGTCGTGTTATCCGTGCAGACTGCGACAGGGATTCCGTGCTCCAGGAAGTTCAAGATGGGGTGGCGCGACCCCCGCGGGACGGCGCCGGTCTGATAGTTGGAGGTCGGGCAGCATTCGACCAGGATCCGATCGCGCGCGAGGCGCTTGAGCAAGGCCCGATCGTTCACGGCCGAGCAGCCATGGCCGATCCTGTCCGCGCCCAGGTGGTCGATCGCCTCCCAGACGCGTTCCGCTCCTTCGTCCTCGCCGGCGTGCACCGTCAACCCCAGACCGCCGCGCCGCGCGATCTCGTAGGCATCACGGAACAGGCGCGGCGGGTTGCCCCGCTCGGCCCCGGCCAGGTCGAAGCCGACGACGCCGGATCGCTCGTGCAGATGCTGGGCCTCCGCAAGGGCCTGGCGGGCAATGATCTTGGCGATGTGGGGCCCGTGCTGCCGCATGGAGATGATGATGAGCCCGACCCGCAGATCCGGATGACGCCGGACGGCATTGTTCATCCCGGCGAGCACGGAACGGATGGCCTGCCGGGGGGTGAGGCCGGCGTAGGTGTGAATGGCGGGGGAGTAGCGCAACTCCAAGAGTCGCACACCGTGGCTGTACGCGTCCTCGACAATATCCACCGTAACCCGCTGGATATTCTCGTAGAACTGCGTGATCCACAGCGGGTAATGGAACTTGTCGAGGTACGCGAGGAGCGACCCCTCTTCGTCTTTCTGGAGTTGCAGGAGCCGACGCATCTCGCGGAGGGTTGGCACCGGCGTGAGACCATGACCCTTCATCAGCCGCCAGATGGTCCGCAGCGGGATGGACCCATCCACGTGCTGGTGCAGCTCGACCTTCTTGATCTGCCGAATCGTCGTCACGGCAACCGTCTCCGGCAACACGGTCAAAGTCCTGGGAGCATGCCGCAGGGGGCGACGGGTGTCAAGGGTGAGCGGCAGGGCGCTTGGGGCAGCCACCACAAGTCGGCCCCAATCAGAATGGGTGCCCGGCGGAAGGACGGCTTTGAGCCGACTGTTACGCGACCGTTGCACCCCTTTCGATCAGCAGCGCGCGTAGCACCGACCGGTGGCAGTGCGCCTCATTTTCGCAATAGCAGCCGACCGAGAAATTCGTCTGGTGGGACAGCAACGCGAGGAGTTCAATCGTGCGGGCATTCTCGGGCGTGGCCATCTCGGCACCGTACTTCTTGGCGAACGCCGCCCACTGAGCTGGTGTCTGGGCTGCGTGCCCCGCCTTCATCGTTTCGACGCTGGGCGCGAGGTTGGGGAACCACACGTCGTACCAGTTGTGCGAGGCGAACTCGGCCTTCGGCACACCCCTCGGCGGCCGGCGAACGGTTCCGATGCGAAGTCCCTCATCGGCGGTTCTTGCGCTGCCTAACCGGACAACTCGAACGGCCATCATGCACTCCTCATCTGAGGTCCAATTCCATCGTGGCGCACCGGTGTTGCCGGGCGCGGACTTCACGGTGAACCGGTGCCCCCCTGCGGAAACCGGTCAGGACTGCGAATCGTTGTCCGTCGTCGGCCGGTGATCTGCGGACGGATGCGTCGCTACACCGCCTCGATTGTCGAGGGCGGCTTCCGCGTGATGTTGTACGTGACCGAGACGACACCGGGAATTCCCGCCGTGATGCGACGGGCAAGCGTCTCGAGCGTTGGCCAGCCGAGGTGCGTTGGAGTTCCGGTGACGGCGTCGGTGGAGTCCCAGCAGCGGACCTCGATCTGATAGCCGAATTCCCGTTTGCCTTTGCGGATGCCGGTGACGCGGTCCTCGTGGAGGATGGCGAGATACTGGAAGGAGCGGGTCTTCGCGAGGGCGGACTCCACGATCTTGGTCGCGGCCCGGACGATCTCGACGCGCTCGGGCGTGACCTCGCCGACGATGCGCGTGGCCAGGGCGGGACCGGGGAAGGGCGGCCGGGCGTAGATGCTCTTGGGCAGGCCGAGGGCCTTGGCCACGACGCGGACACCGGTCTTCCGGAGCTGGATCACCGGCTCCAGCACCTGGTACCCGTACGCCTTCTCGGTGTCGATGCCGAGCTGCGCCAGCACGTTGTGCTGCCGCTTGATCCCCGCCACGGTCTCCTCGACGTCGGTGTAATTCGTTCCCTGGAGCAGGAACCGGGCGCCGCTCTCCCACACGAGGGGCCCGAAGACGGTCTTGTAGAACGTCTGCGTAATAGCCTCGCGTTTCTGTTCCGGATCGGTGAGTCCCTCGAGGGCACTGAAGAACTGTGCCTTGGCGTCTACGAGCGCCACGCGCACGCCGAGCTTCTTGAACAACGAGACAATCGCGCGGGGTTCGCCGGCCCGCATGATGCCGTTCTCGACGAAGTACGCCTTGAGGCGCGAGCCGAGCGCCAGATGGCCGAGCATCGCCACCGCCGACGAGTCCACGCCGCCCGATAGAGCCAGAACGGCAGTTCCGTCCCCGACTGTTTTGCGAATGCTCTCGATCTGCTCCTGGATGAACGCCCTCGGCCTCAGCTGCTTCAGCGTGATCTCCTTAATGTCCATTGCTCCCTCCTCGTTTGCCCCGGAACATTGGGCCGCACGGCGCACGGGCCGCTGGCTCAGCGTGAAAACACGACGGCCCTTCGGGGCGTTGAGTTACCCCAAAGGGCCGCGGGTCGTCATAGAGCCGAGCACAACGGCCGCCTTGAGACCATGCATCCGCTGGCCTCCGCAACGCGTTCCTTTCCCGGCTCGAACCGACCAAGACACGGGCGACAGCGTATCACTGGCGCCCGCGGAGTCAAGGGGTAGTTGATGGCCCGCAGGTTTTCTTGGGCAATGCGACGCAGACGAGACAGCCCGCACTCGGCCAAACCGAAATCGAGAGGCTCGCTGTGACACGCTGGACGCCGCCGCGACTTTCACGGATTCGAAGCGCCCTTCTTCCCCCTGCCGGAGAAACCGTCATACTCGCTCGTGTCAGTTCGGAAGAAAGGATCCGCACGGCGACCCGAACCGGTCGGGGGCACAAGGGAATCAGCCGGCCAGACGCACCAGCCAGAGCGACAATTGGGGAAAGAGGATTACCAGAAAGGTTGCCAGAAAGGTCAGCCAGAGGTAGGGCAGGGTGGCTACATAGATCTGGGTCATCGTGATGTCCGGAGGCGTAATGCTTTTCATGTAGAAAGCCGAGGGGGCAAAGGGCGGGGAGAGATAGGAAATATGCATGTTCATGCAGAACACCACACCGAGCCAAATATTATCGAATCCAAAGCCGAGGACAATGGGGAGAAAGAGCGGGACGGTCAAGAACAGAATTCCCACCCAATCCAGGAAGCACCCGAGGAAGACCCAGATCAAATTGATGAGAAAGATCGTTCCCCAGGGCCCGAGGTCGAGGCCGGTGATCGATTTCTTCACGAAGTCCGCGCCTCCCGCCAGCGTGTAGGCCCCAATGATCGTCTGCGCCGCGAAGATCAGCCAGGCGAGCATGGTGCTGATGCGAACCGTTTCGATGGTAGAATCCCAGATCATCCGAACATTCAATTTGCGATTGATTGCGGCGCAGACAATGGAGCCGAGAACGCCCACCCCAGCCGCCTCGGTCGGCGTGGCAATTCCGGCGTACATGGAGCCGAGGACGCTCGCGGCCAGCAAAAGGGGGGCGATGAGCTTCTTTTGCATGGCCAGCTTCTGGCGAAAGGGAATCTGCCGCTCGGTTTCCGACGCGAGGGGTGCGGCCTCGGGATGGCGCCAACAATGCCAGAGAATATAGGCGATGAAGAGACCGCCTAGCAGAAAGCCGGGAATGACGCCGGCCAGGAACAGCTCGCCCACGGAGCACCCGGCGGTCATGCCATAGACGATGAAAACGACACTGGGGGGAATGAGGGTCGCCAGTCCGCCCCCGGCGGCGATGCTGCCCAGGGCGAGCTTGTGGTCGTACTTCCGCTCCAGCATCGCCGGCAGGGCGATCAGCCCGAAGGTGACGATCTCCGCCCCGATGATTCCCACCATGGAGGCCATGATCGCGTTGGCGATGATGGTGCCGATCGCCAGCCCGCCCCGCAAGCCCCCGGCCCAGACATGAACGGCATTGAAGAGTTCCTCCGCCACGCCCGACCGCTGCAGGACGGCGGCCATGAGGACAAAGAGCGGCACGGCTAGGAGGGTGTAATTCAGAGACATGTCCATGACCCGGGCCACCAGCATCATCATGACCGACGGCTCGAACTGATAGAGGACCAAGCCAACGGCAACGGCGCCGATCGACCAGGCCAGGGGCAGGCCCAGCAGCATCAGGGCAAGCATGGCCACGACGATCAGAATGCTCAGAAGTTCGATGCTCATGAACGTGTCTTGCCTCTGAGGAAATAGAGGTTGCGGATCAGCCGGGCCGTGCCCTGGAGAAGGATGAGAAGCAGCCCCACGGTCATCAGGATCTTCATGGGATAAATCGGAGGGTTCCACGGGGACATGGTGGTCTCCCGCAGTTGCAGCGATTCCCAGGCATACTTGGAACTGGCCCAGAGCATGACGACGATGTAGAGAGCGAAGAAGGGGTAGGTCACGCAGTCGATGACCGCCCGCTTGCGGGCGGAGAAGCCGTGATAGAAGAGGTCGATGCGCACGTGGCGGTCTTCAAGGACCGCCCAGCCGCCGGCGAGCATGTAGATGACGCAGGCGGCGAAGATCGTCGATTCGTTGGCCCACACGGTGGGCCGATTGAAGAAGTGGCGGACGATCACTTCGTAGACAATCGCCGCGGCTACGAAGAAGGCCAAGAACCCCGTACTTCGCCCGAGCCAGATATTCATCCGGTCAATGCCGGCGAGGACCTTTTCCATCTCCTGCCCCTTGAAAAACAGGAGGAGGCCGCCCGCAGCCTCCTCCTGTGAATCCCCTACTCGATCCGCCCCAGGCTCCTCAGGAACGCCTCTTGGGCCTCGATGACTTTTCGGGTCTGGGCGCTCTTCTTCTTCCATTCCTCCCAAATCTTGCGGGACTCGACGCGCATCTTGTATTTCTCCTCCGCGGACCAGGCGATCGGCGTTGCTCCTTTGCTCTTGGCCTGGCGGGCGACCTCGAGGTCGTCTACGAGAAACTGATGCACCAAATCCCAGGTGAAGCGGCGGACCGCCGTTTCGACAATCAATTTGACGTCCGCCGGGAGCTTGTTCCACTCCGCCTCCCGCACGGAGAAATCGCCCATCGGCAAGGAATGCCAACCCGGATACGTGAAATAGGGGGCGATCTTGTGGTACCCCAGCTTGTCGTTCATGGAGGGCGTTCCCCAGTTCGTCGCATCGATGACGCCCTTATCGAGCGCCGAATAGACCTCCGTGCCGGGTAGCACGATCACCGAGGCGCCGATCCGTGTCAGGATCTCGGCTTCCATGCCCTGCGGGACCCGGATCTTTAGCCCCTTGAAATCATCGACCTTGCGAAGCGGCTTCTTGGAAGGATACGATTCCATCCCGTAGATGAGCGATCCCACGGAGTACACCCCAAAAGGCTTGTAGAGCTCCCGGAGGAGTTCCATCCCGCCGCCCTTGTACATGAAGGCATCGAGATCCAGGGGGTCCTCCCAGGCCATGCTCAGTTCGCCGATCGCCGCAAACGCGGGGTTCTTCCCGCTGAAGTAAATGGGGCCCATCCACATGGCCTGCATGACGTTGTTTCTCACCGCGTCCAGGGACTCGGGGACCGGGACGATGGAGCCGGCGGGGAAGGCGGCGATCTCCAGCCGCCCGCCGGTCATCACCTTGACGTTCTGGAGCATCTGCTCGAACATCTTGTACGGTGTTTCCGCCGGGCCCCACAGCGCCTGGGCCTTCCATTTCCATTGCGGGTCCGCCCCCGTGGCCCCGCTTGCGGACCAAAGCAGGGCGAACGCGGCAATCAGACAGAGCACGACCGTCCTGTTCTTCATGGTTCCGTCTCCTTTCTTCTTTGTCTCTCCCAGGAAAGAGATGTGAGGTGAAAGGTGACCCGCGCCACTCATCGTTCACGTTTCGAAATGCCAGGGCGCTGCGACTGAATGCCGGATGTGCGAGCGTTGTGCGTCGGGGGTGGGGGCTCCAGGAGGCCGAGAGCGTCGAGTGCGGTTCCATGCGGCCTCTGCGAGTTGCCCGTCCCGTTCGGCACGTGAACAGCCTCGTGGCGCGACCAGCTACGATCGATGTCTCGGAACTTTCCGGCGTTGGCGTTTCTTTTGGTGGCAGCGCAACGATCGCGCCTTCTGCCCACCGGCGCGGTGCGCTTGCCCAGGGTTGGCTGGAACGGTGTGGAGTATCCGGCACGCCGGACGCGGCCGTCAAGGGGAAAGAGAAGGCACAGTTGAGGGGCTCGCGGTTCCACCACGAGGCGTCGCCTGCCCAGCCTTCATGGCCGACGGATTCGCACGGGCGCGGGCGGCGGCCGTCCGGTTTTGCCGCCGACGGACCGCTTGACAGGCCGGACCGCCGCCCGTAGGCTCCCGGTTGCCCTTGCCTGGTCCGGATCCCTCACGAATCGAAAGGAGGCCTGCTCATGCGTATCACGGGCGTGGAAACCCGACTTTATCGCATCCCGCCGGCGGTGCAGATCCAGGATTCGATCCAGCGGATCTCGCACTGGGAATTCCTCGTCACCACCGTTACCACCGACGCCGGAATCGCCGGGACGGGCTTCGCCTACACGCTCGGCATCGGCGGCACCGCGGTGCGGGAACTCGTCGGGACCTACTTGACGCCGCTGGTGCTGGGGGCCGACCCGGTGGACGTTGAGCGCATCTGGTCCCGCTGCTGGTGGGAGCTCCACGCGCTCGGCTCGGCCGGCATGACCCGCTTTGCCCTGGCCACCATCGACATCGCGCTCTGGGACATCCTCGCGCAGAAGGCCGGGGTGCCGCTCTACCGCTTGCTGGGCGGATCCCGAGACTGCATCGCCGCCTATGGCAGCGGCATCAACGCGCACCTCGCCGGCGAGCCCTTGCTCGACCAGATGCGAGGCTTTCTCGCGAAAGGCTACCGCGCCGTGAAGATGAAGGTCGGCTGCGACGACGCGCAGGAGGACGTGGAACGGGTGGCGGCGGTCCGTCGCTGCATCGGCCCGAGGGTCCAGCTCATGCTGGACGCCAATCAGAAGTGGACAGCGGCGGAGGCCGTCCGGCGGGTCGCGCTGCTCAAGCCCTTCGACCCGTTCTGGATCGAGGAGCCGCTTCTCGCCGACGACCGGACCGGCCACGCCCACGTCCGAAAGGCGACGGGCGTCGCGATGGCTGTGGGCGAGACGCTCTACACGCGGTACGAGTTCGCCGACTACATCCGGGCGGGGGCGGTGGACGTGGTCCAGGCCGACATTCCTCGGGTGGGCGGGTTCACGGAGTGGATGAAAATCGCGAAGCTGGCGGAGAGCTTCAACCTTCCGGTGGCGCCGCACTTCATGATGGAGCTCTCGGTCCATGCCCTCTGCGCCGTGCCGAACGGTTTGATCCTGGAGGATCTGCACGGCGGCTCGCTCACGGATCTCGGCATCCTGGCGGAGCCCATCCGCGTTGTGCGGGGCGAGATCGCGCCTCCGGCTCGCCCGGGCCACGGGATCGTTTTCGATCTGGCGGCGCTGCGACGGTATGAGGTGACCGGGAGGGTCACGGACGTCACACCGACGAGAACGTAGCCTGGAGACTGCGCGGGCACCGCTCCCGAATCCGTCGGGCGCGTGCCGATCATGTAAGCTCGCCCTGGAGGAACGCCATGGTTTCGGGAAGGCTGAAGAGGTTGTTGTGGTGGACCCCGCGCTTCCGGATGACCTGGCCCACTCCTCGACCGTCGGGGTTGAAGAGCAGGACCCGCGGGACGGCGGCGTTTTCCGTTGTCAGGTCGTAATTCGGCGGGGCGTCCACGGACCAGACGCTTCCCGTGTCCACCACCAGATCGTTCGGGTGCCCATAGAAGGCGTCGGCTCCCGAGTCGCCGACTTGGCCGAGGAGTCGCCTAGGGCTCACGCCGCCAGGTTCGGGCTCGAAGTTGGCCGCCACGGCGCTGTAGCCCACCCCCTGGGGAAGCGCCGAGCGCCGCTGGATCCGCCCGAGGAAGTCGCCGGAGCCTGCGGCGCCTGGGTTCTGTGCCTGAAGGCCGGGAATCCGCCCCTCCGCCCCCGCGATGAGCAAGCGGGCCAGCAGGCCGCTCAGCTTGGCGAAGGGCGCGCTGATGGGGGCCAGGTTGATCAACACGTCCGCGACCGTGCCCCAGTTCCGTGGGTTGGCCAGGTTCGTGCCGGCGTTCGGCGTGCCGACGAAGATCACCCGCCGCACCGCCTCGCCGTGGCCCAAAAGCTCCACGAAGGCGCGGGCCACCAGGCCGCCGCGGCTGTGCGTGATGATGTCCAGGCGATGTCCCGTGCGGAGCCCCGGATCGAGGAGGCCCCGCAGGAACGCGGCGTTCTCCTCGGGCGTCAGCGACAACGTCCAGTGGTCGAACCCGAGGACGGCCCGGTAGGTGCGGTGGGCCCACGCCAGGAAGCCCGGCGAAAAGTCCGCGACCGGGACGCTCGTCTGGCTGAAAGTTCCGTGGATGAACAGAAGCACCCGATCGCTCTGGCCCGGCTGCGGCGGGGCGTGCAGCCACTTCCACGGCTGGGGCTCGACCGGCGTGCATGTGCCGTCGGGGCCGATCCGGAGCAGTCGCTGCTCCGCCACCGTGTCCCGATCGTACTGTCTGGCCAGTGCCGTGATCAGGCTCTGCCGCTTGCCGGTGACGGCTCCCACCGCCCACGTTCCGACGACGTGCAGGACGTCAAGGATCCCGCGCTCCCCAGCGGTCGCGGGCGCCGTCCCGGCCAGCCGGACTCCGATTCCGAGAGGTCGCGGGGCCTTGTCGCCGGAGACGGCCTGCCAGTAGCGCACGCCGTTCTTCTCCACTAACTGCAGCGCCGTCTCGCCCTTCTCCAGCGCGGCCGCCCCCCGCATCCCGCGCGCGGCGACACTCCGCATGCCGGGTCCGGCGACCAGCGAGCGGATCTGCTCTTCGGACACCATGGAGGGTGCGGCCTTGGCCTTCGCGATCGGCTCTGCGGAGCCGGACCACAGGCTGCGCAGCAAGAGCTGCGTCGGGTCCCCGTACAGGACGAAGCTGGCCCACGTCAACTGGCGGGCGTCGGCACCGGCGTCGGTGGTGCCCCGCGCGCGGACCTTCGCCCGCCGCAGCGCCTCGCCGACACTGGCGCGGTTGAGGAGCAGTTCGCGGTAGAAGTCGGCGGCCAGCTCCGCAGCCAGGGCGTCCTGGACCGGCCAGAGCGGCGCCACGTAGGCCGCCACGCCCTGATTGATGCACGCGGTGGCCAAGCCGAAGACGTCTCCCTGGTACCGGCCGACCGGCGTCCCGGCGTCCATCCCGGCCTCGCAGGCGTTGGCAAAGATGAGCCACGGGGGCTCCTCCAGCCCCGCCAAGGTATTCCGGATTTCTCGCGCCCACAGCTCCCCGTCGGAGAGGAGCCAGGCGCTCGTCTCCGGGTCCCCCTTGCGGAAGACCCCGTGGCCGGCAAAGTGGATGATGTGGTACCCGTCGCGCAGCCGCTCGCGCATCTCGGTCACGCTCAGCGTCTCGCCCACCACGTTCTCCACGTGCAGGGGCGGGAGTCCGGCCAACTCGTCCCGCAGCCGCTCGAACTCCTGCGTGACCCGCCGGGCCTCCTGCCTGGCCTCGGGAAGCTGCGGCGGGACCGGCCGCTGCTGGCGCCGAAGGTCCTCCAGGAAGGCCGGGGTGAAGATCGGATCGCCGATCACGAGGACGCGGATGGCGCCTGCCGTCCGGCGCCGCGCCTGCCGCAGCGTCGGCGCGTCCATGAAGACCTGGCGGCCCAGCGCGTAGCGCAGCCCCAGAAGCGCCTCGCCGTCGTGCAGGAGCTCCCACGGGTGGCGCATCAGCTCCGCCGCAATCTGGAGGCGCAGGTGCGGTACGGACCGATCTCCGGCGGCCCGATCGGGCTCGGCAGCCTCTCCCGTGGGGACCGGGGCGGCGGCGGCGTGCAGCCTCGCCCCCAGATTGCAGAGCAGGTCTTCCCACAGTGTCCGTCCCAGGGAGACGATCTGCGGCAGAGCCTCAGCGTCCGCGGTGGGATCGTTCAGGACGCGCTCCAGGCGGGAGAGGACGGTGTCGAAGGTCCGCTGGTTCACGCGGGCGGTGCTCTCGGCGATCGTGGCGCCCGCGTCCGGCCCCTCCAGCCGAAGACGGTACAGCCGCTGCGCCTCCACGCGGACGGAGGGCGCCTCGACCTGGGGTGACGCCAAGTCGTCGCGCCGCTCCAAAGAGAGCGTGAGGCAGGGCGGGGACTCCAGGGCGCGAAACTGTGTCTTCAGGCTTTCCATGACGGACGCCGGGCCCAGCATCCGGTTGATCAGCTCCTGCCGAGTGCCGCCGCCGGCGTCCGCCATGAGGGCACTCACCAGCCGCCACAGGGCGCGCGGGTGCTCCTCGATCAGGTTCATGCCGCCGAGGAGGGCGGCCCAGTGGACCTTGTGTGCGAATCGCAGGTCGAGGTAGCTCGAGCCTTCCAGCGTCTTGGGGAAGTGGATCGAGACGCCGTGGAGCGGCTGCATGGCAAGCGACTCGCTCGCGAGCACGAGCGGTTGGCCGCCCGCCTCGCCCCGGATGACGGCGCGTGTACGAGCGAAGAGGTCGACGAGGGCGGCGGCCCTCGCTTTCTCGCCGAAGACGTTGGACGCCCTAGCCGTCCGCCGTTGAAGCATCTCCTCGGCAAGCTGCAGGAGCTCTATGAGATCGATGTTCTCGGGCCACTCGATCCCCAGGGATCGGCGACGCGCCTCCTTGAGCGCGGCCAGGACCACCTTGTCGCCCAGGCACTGCATCAGCCCAAGCGTCAGCGTGTCCAGGGAGCGGGCGACCTGATCCAGGGCGCGCAGGTCGATGGCGGACAGCGCGATCTGCGGCGGGCCCTGCTCCTTCCGATACGCGGCGATCACCTCGGACACGAGGAGCCGCGCCAGACTCTCGGGGTCTGCGGGACGCCGGCGACGCCAGGCGGTGAGGAGCCGCTCGTAGGGCCACCCGGGTCCGGGAAGGAAGGTCTGCGGTGCCACGAGGAGGGTCGTCAGGTCTTCGAGCTGGTACGCCACCTCCAGGAAGGCGTGGGAGCACGAGTCGAGACCGACGACATCCACCCGCTTGCGGCGGCCACGGCTGAGGGATTCCTGAAAGAGATGGCGAAGCTCGGCCGCGTCCAGGGCGTCCTTGGATGTCTCGTCGGGAAACAGGGTGAACTCTTGCCGGGCGGCTGCCGTCTCGCCTCCCGCCTTGGGCATCGTGGGAAGGCCGGGACCGGAGAGGATGACTGCCAGCCGGGTGGAGGGAAACTCCCGCATCCCCCAGGAGAGGAACTCGATGGCGGCGGCGGGATCGCCGGTGTTGACGTTGCCCAGGTCGGCGACGGGGGCCGGGGGGCGGCGCCGTCGGCGCTCGGGGAGCACGTAGCGGGCCGCACCCGTGGGCCGGTCGATCTGCACGGCCACGTGCAGGGCCGGAGAGGCCCCGGCCGCGCAGATCTCGCGGAAGTCATCCTCGACGTCC
>Ga0316622_100000436_pt1 | contig 24068 bp, 19 predicted proteins | sample OWC_Aug_OW2_C1_D_FD_207646 | JGI IMG/M metagenome (GOLD analysis project Ga0316622, IMG submission 207646) | Wetland soil microbial communities from Old Woman Creek delta, Ohio, United States - OWC_Aug_OW2_C1_D5_C | ecosystem: Environmental > Terrestrial > Soil > Wetlands | place: USA: Ohio... | reverse complement strand
GCCGAGAATAGCCGACCGTTGCCGGGGTCGGGCGTGGTGCCTCCGCTATACTCAGCGATCGGTCAGGCACCGTCCCGCGCCGACCGCACAACCTCGTCCCGGGCAGCCCCCGGCTGCCGCATCAGGAGCCCTGCGACCCGTGATCGACCCGTCCGCGCGTGTCCATGCGACCGCGGATCTGGAGGCCGGCGTGACCGTCGGCCCCGGCACCGGCATCTGGCACCGCGCCCAGGTGCGGAACGGCGCGGTGATCGGGGCCGAGTGCGTCATCGGGCGCGATGCGTTCATCGACGAGGGTGTCCAGCTCGGTGACCGGGTCAAGATCCAGAACGGTGCGCTCGTCTACCACGGCGTCACCGTGGAGAGCGGCGTCTTCATCGGCCCTGGGGCCATCCTCACCAACGACCGCTTCCCCCGAGCCATCACCGCCACCGGAGCGCTGGCCCGGGCGGACGACTGGACGCTCAGCCACATCACCCTCCGTCACGGCTGCTCGATCGGCGCCGGGGCGATCGTCGTGGCGGGCGTGGACGTGGGCCGGTTCGCGACCGTCGGCGCGGGCTCGGTCGTCACCCGGACGGTCCCCGATCACGCGCTGGTCGCAGGCAACCCCGCCCGACGGATCGGCTGGGTGTGTGCCTGTGGCCAGCGTCTCGTCGACGCCGCCACCGAGGAGCAAGTCCCTGCCATCCCTGCCCCCGACACCGAGCTCGTCTGCCGTCGCTGTGGCCGCTACTACGAGCATGCCCACGAAGCCGATGCGCTCGTCGAGCGTGTCGATGTCCCCTGAGAGGTCCCCATGATCCCCATCGCGCGCCCGGATGTCGGTCCCGAGGAGGCGGCCGCCGTCGCCGAGGTTCTTGCCTCCGGCATGATCGCCCAGGGCAAGCGCACCGCCGAGTTCGAGCAGCGCTGGGCCGAGTACGTTGGCGTGAAGCACGCCATCGCCGTGTCGAACGGCACGGTCGCCGAGATCGCGATCTTCGCCGGCCTCGGCATCGGTCCGGGCGACGAGGTGATCACCGTCAGCCACACCTTCGCGGCAACGGCGAACTCGATCCTGTTCACCGGAGCGACACCGGTCTTCGTTGACATCGAGCCGGACACGTACCTGATCGACGCCGCCCGGATCGAGGCCGCCATCACCCCGCGGACCCGGGCGATCTGCCCGGTGCACCTCTTCGGGCTGGTGGCCGACATGGACATGATCCAGGCGATCGCCGAGCGTCACGGCCTGGCGGTCGTCGAGGACGCCTGCCAGGCCCACGGGGCCACCTTCCGTGGACGGCGCGCAGGGTCGTTCGGTCACGGGGCTTTCAGCCTCTATGCCACCAAGAACATGACGACCGGCGAGGGCGGGCTGATCACCACCGACGACGACCGGCTGGCCGACTGGATCCGCCTCTACCGCAACCAGGGCATGCGCACGCGCTACGACTTCGAGATGCTGGGCTTCAACTTCCGGATGACCGACATCCAGGCCGTCATCGGCCTCGTCCAGCTCGGCAAGCTCGACCGCAACACCGCCCGGCGGCAGGCCATCGCCGCCCGCTACGACGAGGCGTTCGCGGACCTCGCGGTGGGCCTCCCGGTCACTCCCGACGGACGCACCCACGTCTATCACCAGTACACCGTCGACGTCGGCCCGGCCCGCGACGCGATCGTCGCCGAGCTGCGCGCCAACGGTGTCGGGGCGGACATCTACTACCCGCTGCCGGTCCACCGCCAGGCCTACATCCAGGAGCGCGGCCTCCATGCCGACCTGCCGGTCACCGACCGGGCTGCGACACGGACCCTCGCGCTGCCGATGCACCCCGGCCTGACCGACGAGGAGCAGGCCACCGTCATCAGGGAGCTGCGGGCTGCGGTGGCCCGTCATGCCGGCGAGGACGACGGGCGGATCGCGGCGGCCCTCGGGTCGGCTGCGCTCGCGCCCGAGAGCGCGGCGCGATGACCGCCGGCTGGTCGCCGGCGGGCGACCGCGTCCTGCGGGTCGGGCTGGCCGGGCTCGGCTCGATGGGCCGCAACCACCTGCGGGTCATCTCGGCGCGCGACGACTGCCGGCTTGCCGCCGTGGCTGACCCGGTGGCCGGGTCACTCGACGCCGCCACGGCACAGACCGGCGCCCTCGGCTTTGCCGATCCGCTGGCGATGATCGCCGAAGCCGAGCTGGACGCCGTCATCATCGCCGCCCCCACCACTGCGCACATCGGGCTTGCCCTCGCCGCCATCGAGCGGGGTCAGGCGGTCCTCGTCGAGAAGCCACTGGCGGCCACGGTCGACGACGGGATGCGCATCCTCGAGGCGTCGCGCACGACCGGGGTCCCCGTCCAGGTCGGCCACGTCGAGCGGTTCAACCCGGCCGTGCTCGAGCTCGGGCGGCTGCTTGCCGCCGGCTGGCTGTCGACGATCTACGCTATCGCCAGCCGTCGCGCGGGCCCCTTCCCGGCCCGCATCCGCGACGTCGGGGTGACCGTGGACCTGGCCACCCACGACGCCGACATCCTGTCCTGGATCGCAGCCGAGCGGCCGGTTCGGGTCTACGCCGAGACGGCCCAGCGGATCCACGCCGGCCACGAGGACCTCCTCTTCGGCCTGCTCCACTTCCCGTCGGGAGCGACGGGGATGCTGGACGTCAACTGGCTCACCCCGGCCAAGCGCCGCCAGCTCGTGGTCGTCGGCGAGGAAGGCATGTTCGAGCTCGACTACCTGACCCAGCGGCTGACCTTCACCAAGGGCGCCGACGTCGGGCACCCGCGCTTCATCGGCGGCTACGCCCCGACCTTCGAGGGCGACGTCGCCGAGCTGCCCGTCGCCACGGCCGAGCCGCTCGCCGCCGAGCTCGACGCCTTCGCCGCCACCGTCCGAACCGGCGCGCGGCCCGTCGTCGACGTCGAGGATGGGCTGTGGGCAGTCGCCATCGCCAACGCCCTGCTGACGGCGGCCGCCGACGGGAGACCGGTCGACCTCTCCGGCTTCGCCGCGCGGGTACCGGTGGCATGACCAGGATCGTCACCAGGCCGACCGCCACCGGGCCGAGCATGCTCGGCGGCTCGATCGAGGTGCCGCTCGCGCCGTGCACCCACGAGCCCCCCCGCTCCGTCTCGCCGTGGACCGGCGAGCCCGGGACGGCCGGCACCGTGGCCGTCGTCGGCGCCGGCAAGATGGGGCTGCCGCTCTGCGCGCAGTTCGCCGGCCACGGCTGGCACGTCGTGGCCGTCGACGTCCAGGAGGCCGTCGTCGCCGCCATCAACGAGGGCCGCTCCCACGTCGGCGAGGAGCCCGGGCTTGCCGAGGCTGTCCGCCGCGGGCACGCTGCGGGCCGCCTTCGCGCCACGACCGACGGGGCCGGTGCTGCGCGCGAGGCGGATGTGGTCGTGCTGATCGTCCCGGTCATGCTCGACGACGAGCAGCAACCCGACCACCGCTACATGGATTCGGCCGTTGCCTCCATCGCCCCCGGCATCCATGCCGGCTCGACCGTCATCTTTGAGACGACGCTCCCGGTCGGCGACACGCGCGGCCGGTTCGTGCCCCGCCTCGAGGAGGCGAGCGGCCTGGTGGCCGACCGCGACTTCTTCGTCGCCTTCTCGCCCGAGCGGCTCTACTCCGGCGCGGCGATGCGCAACCTCGCCCAGTACCCCAAGCTGGTCGGCGGCGTCGGTCGGGCGTCGGGTGAGCGGGCGGCGGCCTTCTACGCCTCGGTGCTCGACGCCGAGGTTGTCCTGATGTCCTCGGCCGAGGCGGCCGAGTTCAGCAAGCTGGCCGACACGACCTACCGCGACGTCAACATCGCGCTGGCCAACGAGTTCGCCCGCTACGCCGACCGGGTAGGGGTGGACATCCAGGAGGTCATCGCCGCGGCGAACAGCCAGCCCTATGCGCACATCCACCAGCCCGGCCTCGGGGTGGGTGGCCACTGCATCCCGGTCTACCCGCACTTTCTGCTCTCTCGGGCACCCGAGATGGAGCTGGTCGCGCTCTCGCGCCGCGTCAACGACGGCCAGGTCGGATTGGCGGTCCGGGCGATCCAGAGGGCGCTCGGCGGGCTGGAGGGCGTGCCGGTCCTCGTGCTCGGGCTGACCTATCGCGACGGCGTCAACGAGGTCGCCTACTCGCGCGCGCTCCCGCTCATCGAGCGGCTGGCCTTCCACGGTGCCGTCGTGTCGGCCCACGATCCGCTGCTCGCCGACGACGAGATCGCGCGCTGGGGCGCCCGGCCGTACCGCTGGGGCAGCGCGAGCGACGCGCGCGCGATCGTCACCCAGACCGCGGACCCCCGCTTCCGCACCCTCGACTTCGACCTGTTCACGGAGCTGCGAGTGGTCTTCGATGGGCGCAACAGCCTGCGCGACATCGACCTGCCCGCCGGCGTCGCCTATCACGGCGTCGGCGTGCCCGAGACCGCCCGACGATCAGCCGCGGCGGGGGCCATCGGCTGATCGTCCCGCCGATCCGCCCTCGGCGCCCGACAGGGTCGCGCCCGATGGCGCTCGTCCGTCATCATCAACGCTGATGCGCATCGTCAGCGTCGTCGGGACGCGCCCCCAGCTGATCAAGGCGGCCGCCCTGCTGCCGGCGCTCCGGGCCGTCCACGACGAGGTCTTCGTCGACACCGGCCAGCACTACGACGACGCGCTGGCCGGGACGTTCTTCCGCGAGCTCGACCTGCCGCGCCCGGAGCATGCGCTCGACGTGCGCGGCGAGACCCAGGGCGAGCAGACGGCGGCCATGCTGGTCGGTGTCGAGCGTGTCCTGCTCGCCGAGCGCCCCGACGCGGTGCTCGTCTACGGGGACACGAACTCGACGCTGGCGGGCGCACTCGCGGCGGCCAAGCTGTCGATCCCGGTGGCCCACGTCGAGGCCGGCCTGCGCAGCTTCGACCGGCGCATGCCCGAGGAGGTCAACCGGGTTGTCGCCGACCACCTGTCGCGCTGGCTCTTCGCGCCGACCCCGACCGCGGTCGCCAACCTCGCCGCCGAGGGCATCACCGACGGCGTGCACCTGGTTGGCGACCTGATGCAGGACCTCGCGGCGCGGGTGTCGCGCGACGTTGCCGACCCGGCGGTGCTGGCCGGGATCGAGGCCGCCGTCGCGGGGCAGGGCGCCGGAATCCGGCTGCAGCCGGGGCGTTACCTGTACGCGACGCTGCACCGGGCCGAGAACCGGGCGCCCGATGCCCTGCGAGCCTGGGCCGGGCTCGTCGGGGCGGTGGCCGCGCCCGACCGGCCGGTGCTCGTCGCGACCCATCCCGGCACGCGCCTCGCGCTCGATCGAGCCGGGGTGGCCGTCCCGGAGCACGTCGCCCTGGTTGATCCGCTGGGCTATCGCAGCTCGCTGGCGCTCCAGCTGCATGCGGCGGCCGTGCTGACGGACTCGGGCGGCGTGCAGCGCGAGTCGGGATGGCTGGGTGTCCCGTGCCTCGTCCTGCGCGGCACCACCGAGTGGGTCGAGGCCGTCAGCGGCTCCGGCGGCAGGATGGTCGTCGTCGGGCTCGACCGCGACCGGGCGCTACTCGAGCTCGCGCGGCTGGCCCCGCGCGCGGACGCGCCCGGGCTCGCGCGCACGCGCGCCGCCACGGTCGACCTGGCGCCGGCGGGCGCTGCCGAGGCGATCGTCGCAGGGCTGGCCCGGCCGCCCCGGACGTTCGGACCGGCGCGCCCGGAGGGCTGACGATGGCCCGGGTCGTCATGTTCGTCTACAACGACGTGCGCAACGACGCCCGTGTCCTGCGCGAGGCCGCCACGCTTGCCGGGGCTGGTCACCGGGTCACCGTGATCGGGCGCCCCCGCGATATCCGGGCCACCAGCGGCGATCGCGAGGAGCGCGAGGGGTTCGACATCGTCCGCGTGCCGCTCCCATCGAGCTGGCGGGTCTGGTGGACGTGGATCCGATGGCCTTGGCGGATGCGCGACTGGGCGATCCGGCGCACGAGGGCCAACCTCGGCTCGCCGGTCGGCTGGCTCAAGATCGCGGGGATCTGGCTGGCCCTCCTCGCCTCGATCCCGTGGGCAATGCTCCGGCTGCCGTTCTATCTCGCGTCCCGGGGCCGTCCGGCACCACCCGGCGGTTCGACCGCCGACTGGCTCGTCCGCTGGCACTTCGTGATCAAGGGCTGGGCGTCCCGGGCCGCCGCGGCTGCGCCGGCCGCGGACGTATACCACGGCCACGACCTCAGCGGGCTCCCGGCGGCCACCGAGGCCCAGGCACGGAACGGGGGACAGGTCGTCTACGACAGCCACGAGATCTTCCTCGAGTCGGGCTCCAACGTGCACCGCCCGGCCTGGGTCCGCCGCCGGCTGGCCGGCGAGGAGGCCGGCTGGGTCCGCCGGTGCGCGGCGCTGGTCACCGTCAACCAGCCGCTGGCCGAGGAGCTGGGCCGTCGCTACCGGCCCGCGCGCACCGTCGTCGTCCACAACGCGCCGGCCCGCTGGGACCCCCCGGCAGAGCGGCCCGACCTCATCCGGGCCGCCGCCGGCATCCCGGCCGGCGAGCCGATCGCCCTCTACCATGGCGGCTTCTCGCTCCACCGGGGGCTCGAGGAGCTGGCCGCAGCGATCCTGGCGCCCGGGCTGGAGCGGGTCCATGCCGTCTACCTGGGCTACGGCGGCCAACGGGCGATGCTCGATCGGATGGCCGCCGACCCGGTCCACGGCGGCCGGCTCCACGTGATCGATGCCGTGGCGCCCGAGGAGCTGCTGCCGTGGGTCGCGTCGGCCGACGTCGGCGTGATGGCCATCCAGGCCTCGACGCTCAACCACCGGCTGTCCACGCCGAACAAGCTGTTCGAGGGGCTGGCGGCCGGGCTCCCGGTCGTGGTCAGCGACTTCCCGGCGATGCGCGGGATCGTGCTCGACGACCCCGACGGACCGCTCGGCGCGGTCTGCCGGCCCGACGATCCGGCCGATGTCGCGCGGGCGATCCGCTCGATCCTCGAGCTGCCGCCGGCGGCGTACGAGGATCTGCGCAGGCGATGCCTGCGGGCGGCCCACGAGCGCTGGAGCTGGGAGACCGAATCGGCGCGGCTGGTGGCGCTCTACGAGGACCTCGTCCCGTGACCGGCCGGGAGTCGCCGGCGACACCGGAGTCGGTGGCCCAGCCGGTGCCGGGCCCCGGTGCGCGAACGCCACCCGCGATCGTGCCCCAGCACGCGGTGCTGGTGCTCCCCTCGACCGCCGAGTTCGATTCGCGCACCTACCGGATCGCGAGCTCGCTCGCTGCGCGCGGCCACGACGTGACCGTGATGGCCCGCCTCGCGCCGGGGCTTCCCGCGCTCGAGACGCACCCTGCCGGCTACCGCATCGTCCGGGTGCCCGTCTCGGCGATCGACGGGCTGCCGATGGCGGAGTGGGTCCGTTCGCGCCTGGAGCGAGCCTGGGCAAGGCTGCGCGGCTCCGGACGCGCGCCTGTCGCGGCGGCCGGCGGTGCGGGCCACGCTGCTGCCTCCAGGGAGCCCCTCGACGCCGCGGTCGGGTCGCGCCCGCCCACCACCACGGGCCGTGTCTCCCGGGCGTCGGGCTCCCTCCGTCGCCTGCTGGCGATCGCGCTGACCGTCCGTTCGCAACGACGCCGGACCGTGGCCGTGGCCCCGCCGGCCGACCTGGTCCACGGCATGGCCTACATGGGGATCCCCGTCGCTCTCGCGGTTGGGCAGCAACGCCGCGCACCGGTCGTCTACGACGCGCGCGACATCTACCTCGAGGCGGGCAATCTCGCCCGGCTGCCGGGGCCTGCCCGCCGCCTGTTCGGGCGTCTCGAGCGCGGCTGGGCGCAGAAGGCCGACCGGGTGATCACCGTCAACCGGCCCTACGCCGAGGTGATGGCCGGGCGGTTCGGCATCCCCGAGCCGCTGATCGTCATGAACTGCGCCTATCGCTACGAGCCGCCGCCGACCGAGCGCCGCCGGCGCTTCCACGACATCCTCGGGCTGCCGGCCGAGGCGCGGGTCGTCCTGTACCAGGGCGGCTTCTCGCTCGACCGGGGGATCGAGCAGCTGGTCGCGGCCATCGGGGACGTGCCCGGGGCGGTGCTCGTCTGCATGGGCTACGGGGCGCTCCAGCCCGAGCTCGATGCGATCGCCGCCGATCCGGCTCGGCGCGACGGGGAGCTGGGGCCACGGGTGCGGATCCTTCCGGCCGTTCCCCCGGCGGAGCTGCTCGACTGGGTCGCCTCGGCCGACGTCGTGGCCATGCCGATCCAGCCGACGACGCTCAACCATCGCCTGACCACCCCCAACAAGCTGTTCGAGGCGATGGCGGCCGGCGTGCCGGTCGTCGCGTCGGACCTGCCGGGCATGGCCGCGATCGTGCGCGAGACCGGCTGCGGGCTGCTCGTCGACCCCGCAAGCCCAGATGCCATCGCGGCCGCCTGCCGGACGATCCTCGACGCGCCGCCCGAGGAGCGCCGCGCGTACGGGGAGCGAGGGCTTGCAGCTGCCCATGAGAGGTACAGCTGGGAGACCCAGGTCGAACGGCTGGTCGAGGAGTACGGCCGGCTCACCGGGAGGCTGTGGTGACCGGGAGGCTGTGGTGACCGGGAGGCTGTGGTGACCGGGAGGCCCTCCGTGACCGGGAGGCCCTCCGTGACCGGGAGGCCATCTTGACCCGCCCCCGGGCGGTGCTGCTCGTGGCCAACGAAGCGGCCCCGTACTCGCGCGGCCTCCGCGTGGCCCGGAGCCTGGCCGAGCAGGGCTTCGAGGTCGAGATCGCCGCCGTGACCGGTCGGGACCTGCCGGCCGAGGAGCACGACGGGGACGTGATGCTGCGCCGCTACCGCCCCCGGGGCCGCTGGGCACGCTACGCCACCGGCCGCCCGACGGCGAGGGGCGGGTTCGCCCGCTACCGGGACATGGCGGTCAAGGCGTTCGCCTGGCCCGTGCACGTCCGTGGCTGGTGGGAGGCCCTCCGACGCGACCTGCCGCCCGCCGACCTGTACCACGCCTTCGGCATCCTGACCGTGCCGATCGCCCTCGAGCTCGCGGCCGCGGCGCGCCGCCGGGGCCGCGCCGGCCGGGTGGTCTACGACGTGATCGACGTGATCCTCGAATCAAACAACTACGCCACGGTGCCGGCGCCGCTGCTTGCCTGGTATAGCCGGCGCGAGCGGCGCTGGGTCCGGAGGGCCGACGCGATCGTCACGGTCAACGACGCCATCGCCGACCATCTCGCGCAGGTCTGGCCGGTCCGTGAGCGCCCCACCGTCCTGCTCAACTGCCAGCCGCGCTGGAAGGCGCCAGAGCCTCGGCCGGACCTGATTCGCAAGGCCGCCGGGATCCCACCCGAGCGCCGGGTCGTCCTGTTCCTCGGGCGCCTCGGCCGCGAGCGCGGACTGGAGGAAGCGGCCGACGCAATCCTGCGGCTCGACGAAGCCGCCCTCGTGATGCTCGGCTTCGGTGCCTGGGCCGACCGGCTCCGCGAGCGCGATGCGGACCCACGCTACGCCGGGCGTCACTTCACGCTGCCGGCCGTTCACCCCGACGATGTGCCGGCCTGGACGGCATCGGCCGATGTCTCGGTCGTCGCGGTCCCCGCCAACTCGCTCAACCAGCGCCTGAGCAGCCCCAATAAGTTCTGGGAATCGCTCTCCGCAGGGACCCCGGTCGTCGTCGGGCGCGACCTCGTGGTCATGCGCTCGATCGTCGAGGCGGACGGCCTCGGGGCGGTCGCCGACCCGGCCGATCCCGACGACGTGGCACGGGCGCTCCGCGAGGTCCTCGACCAACCCACCGGGGCGTACGTCGCGATGCGCCGGCGCTGTCTCGAGGTGACCCGCGACCGCTACAACTGGGAGACGGCGGTCGTGCCCTATCTCGAGACGGTCGCGGGGCTCGTCGGCGACACGACCGGGGGCTGAGCCCCCGGGGGCGGCAGCCGGCGATGCGGGATCCCCGCCGAGCGCTCGGCTAGCCGGTGCCGGGAGCCTTCGCCGCCAGCTTCGCGGCCTGCTCGGCCTTGGTCCGCTCGGAGTGCTCCTGGTGGATCCCGACGATCTCCTCGGGCGACCCCTCGGCAACGACCTGGCCCTTCTCGAGCAGCATCGCGCGGTTGCAGAACTCGGTCACCCAGCCCATGTCGTGGGTGACGAGGACGATCGCCTTGGCGCCGCGGGCCAGCTCGAGGACGCGCGCCTTGCTCTTCGCCCGGAACACCTGGTCGCCGGTGGCCAGGACCTCGTCGAGCAGCAGGATGTCCGGGTCGACCGACGTCGCGATCGAGAAGCCCAGCCGCGCCCGCATCCCGGACGAGTAGGTCTTGATGGGCGCGTCGATGAACTCGCCGATGTCGGCGAAGTCGATGATCGAGTTCAGCCGCCGCGTCATCTCGGCGTGCTCGATGCCCATGAACGCCCCGGCGAGCAGGATGTTGTCGCGGCCGGAAAGCTCCTGGTCGAAACCGGCGCCGAGCGTGAGCAGGCTCGACATGTGACCCCGGACGTCGATCGTCCCGGCCGACGGGGTGATGATCCCGGCCAGTGCCTGGAGCAGGGTCGATTTGCCCGCCCCGTTGGGGCCGATCACGGCCAGCGATTCGCCGTGGACGAGCTTGAAGGTCACGTCCTTGAGCGCCCAGAAGGTGCGGTCGCCCTCCTTGCGCCGAAAGGCGTTGATGAATGTCGTGCGCAGGGTGTTCTTGCGGGTCAGCCGCAGGTTGTAGCGGACGCCAAGGCCCTGGACGTCGATGGCGTGCGGGGCGGCGGGGTTCTCCGGGGGTGGCCGGTCGGCGGACAGCCGGTCGGCCGACAGCTCGATCGGTCCGGGAGCGGCCGGGGGCGTCTCGATCGACATCGTCAGAGGACCTTGGCGAAGGCTGGCTCGAGCCGTTTGAAGAACCACACGGCAACGAGCATCAGCAGGAGCGACACGCCGCCGAGCGCCGCCAGCGCCGCGACATCGGGCGGGACCGGCCCAGTGCTGCCGGCTGCGGCCACCTCCGGGCCGTAGATCACGTCGCGGTAGGCGGTGAACAGGATGTAGAACGGGTTGAGCTTGGCCAGCGCACCCACGCTCGGGTACTGCTCGGCGAGCTTCTCGACCGTGGCGGCCCCGTACAGCGCGGGAGACAGGTAGAACCACAGCCGCAGCAGATGCCGGCTGATGTTGCCGACGTCGCGGAAGAAGACGTTCACGCCGCTCAGGACGTAGGCGACGGCGATCGTGAAGACGAGCTGGACGGCCGCGATGACCGGGATCCAGACCAGGAAGACGCTGATCCGGTGCGAGAACACGAGGACGAGAAGGGCGCCCAGGACGATCAGGCCGAAGCTGAAGTTGATGATCCCGGTGCCCACCGACGCGGTCGGCAGGATGATCTTGGGGAAGGCGATCTGCTTGATCAGCCGTTCCTGGCCGGTGACCGAGGTGATCGCATCGTTGACCGAGCTCGTGAACCACTTCCAGGGCAGGATCGCGGCGAAGATGAAGAGCCCGTAGTCGGGCTGCGGGCGCGCGAAGATGACCGACACGAGGATCAGGTACACGAGCATCTGGAGCAGCGGGTCGACCAGCCACCAGAGGTTGCCGAGCAGGGTGTCGGCGCCCTTCTTCTTGATGTCGGCCCGGACCAGGTAGCCAACCAGCCGGCGGCGCGACCAGATCTCGCGCGCGGCCTCGGTGATCAGCCCGATCCCGCGCGGCCGGAGAGCGGTGTTGCGGTAGGAGGCGGGGACCTCCTGGGTCATCTGCATGAGCGTCGGTACGGTAGCACCTCGCCCTGCCTGCGTCCCCGGCGCAGCTCGCGCGGCGTCCGGGCCGCGATAATCCGCCCATGACCCGCGCCGCCCGCCGTCCGCGCCGCATCCTGATCGTGGCGCGGCTCTACCCTGCCCACGACCACCCCGGTCGCGGCAGCTTCGTGGCCGACCAGGCCGCAGCGCTCCGCGCGGCGGGTCACGAGGTCGCGGTCATCTGCCCGCAGCCTGCACCCGCGTCCGGGCTCGATGGGGCGGACGGCCCGTCGAGGCTCGCCGACTTCGAGCGATGGGTCGGGGCGGTGGCTCGCGGCCTGCCGTTCGCCGCGCCACAAGGCTGGGGTGCGCCGGGCGTCCCCGTGCTGCGTCTTCCGACCCTCCTGCCGATCGGAGGCGAGCCGACCCGCCACCCGGCGGACCTCGGGGAGCTCGCGACCCGCTCGCTGGTGCCAGTCGGCCTCGCGCTGGCCGGCCGCTGGCCGTTCGACGTGATCCACCTGCACAACGGGCTCCCCGACGGCATCGCCGCCCGGGCGCTCGCCGACCGGCTGGGCCTGCCACTCGTCGTGACCGAGCACGACAGCACGCGCCGCGAATGGATGGACGACCCGCGCGCCCGGGCGGCGTACGCGCCGCTGCTCGAGCCGGGGTCGCGCGTCGTGGCCGTCAGCGGGTCGCTTGCCGCGGTGGTGGCGGGCGTCGCGGGTGCGCCGGTCGAGCGGGTCGGCGTCGTCCCGAATGTCGTGCCGGTCGAGGGATTCGCGGCAGCGGCGGCCGCGGATCGTGACCCCGACGAGCTGCTGTGGGTCGGTGCCCGCAAGCTGAGCAAGGGCGCCGAGACGCTGCTGCGGGCAGCGGCCGTCTGCCGGTCGACGCGGCCGTCGCTTCGACTGAGGATGGTCGGACGGCCGGGCACCGACGACGAGGAGGCGCGGTTGCTGGCGCTGGCCGCCGAGCTCGGGCTGGCGGATGCCGCCTCCTTCGAGCCCGCGACCGACCGGGCCGGGGTCGCGGCGGCGATGGCGCGGGCTGCCGTGCTCGTTCACGCGAGCCCGTGGGAGACGTTCGGGATCGTGGCGGCCGAGGCAGTCGCCACGGGCCTCCCGGTTGCAGCCACGCCGTCCGGGGGCGTCGAGGAGATCGTGGGCCGCGACGGTGCGTTTGGCGTGATCGCGGCCGACCAGTCACCGGATGCGCTCGCCGCGGCCATCGGTCAGGTGCTGGAGCGCCGAGGGTCGTTCGACCCGGAGGGGATGCATGCCGCCATGGCGCTTCGCTTCGGGGCGGGCCGCGTCGTGGCGCAGCTGGAGGCCGCCTACGACGCCGCGAGCGCCGATCGCGCCGGCGTCAAGGGCGGGTCCGGCGGCGAGCGCGACCGCGCAGCGGCCGGCAATGCGAGCACCGTCGCGGCCGGCCAGCCGGGCGCGCGCGATGCTGCCCGGTCGACGGCGGCCATGGATCTCGTCGCTCCCGCTGTCCCGTCCACCGCGCCGCCGGTCGTCATCGGCCTCCGCCGGCCGGCCACGCTCGAGCGGCTGCGGTCGCTGCCGGAGGCGCTCGCGGCCGAGCTCACCGCGGTCACGCTGCCCGCGAGGGCCGGCGTGGCGCCCGACGTGGCCACGGGGACCGCCACGGCGGTCCGGCTGGTCGAGGCCGACGGCGAAGGCGTGTACGACGAGCGGATCCGGGCCGCCGGCGGCCCGTTGCGACCGGCCCGAGCTCTCCGAAGGCTTGCCCGCGCGGTCCGCCACCCGTTCCGGGCGCGGCGCCTGCGCGGACTGCTTCGGCAGCGGGCGGCGATCATCCGGGCCGAGCAGCATCGCGTGATCCTCGGCGCGCTTCCCGGCGCTGTCTCGGTGGAGCCGGGGACCCGGCGCGAAGTGCTCGTCCTCGACGTTGATGACCTCGCGATCGTGCGCGACCTGCTCGACCGCGACGTCCGGCTCGCGCCGCTGACACTCGGCGGCTTCGTGGATCGCTGGGGCTCCGCGTGACCGCCGTCCGCCGGCTTCGACCGGTCTGCATGCTCACGCACTCGTACTACGAGGAGGACCCCCGCGTCCGGCGCGAGGCCGAGGCGCTCGCCGCCGCCGGCCGGCCGGTGGACGTCTTCGCCCTGCGCCGCCCCGGCGACCAGTCGGAGGGCACCGTCGAGGGCGTCCGGGTACGCCGGCTCAACGTCCAGCGCCACCAGGGAGCCGGCGCCGGCCGCTACCTGGTCGAGTACCTGGACTTCTTCGTCAGGGCGTTGTTCGCCGCCACCATCGCCCATCGTCGCCGCCGGTACGCGCTGGTCCAGGTCCACACGCTGCCCGATTTCCTGGTGTTCGCGGCCCTGCCGATGCGGCTGGCCGGCGTGCCGGTCGTCCTCGACCTGCACGAGGCGATGCCGGAGTTCTTCCGCGTCCGCTTCCCGCGGATGGCTGGGGCGCCGGCCTACCGGCTGCTGCGGATCCAGGAGCGGCTGTCGATCGCGGCCGCCGATGCGGCAGTGACCGTCAACGACGCGCTCGGCCGGCGCCTGGTCGACATCGGTGTCCCGGCGCACAAGGTGACGGTGGTTCCCAACAGCCCGAGCCTTCGCCGCTTCGACCCGGCCGCCCACCCGCGGCGCAGCTTCGCCGAGGATGGCGTGGTGAGGCTGGCCTACGCGGGCGCGCTCACGCCGACCTACGAGGTCGAGGTGGCGGTCGACGCCGTCGCGCGGCTGGTCGGCCGTCGCCCCGGCCTGCCGACCCGTCTCGAGCTCTACGGCCGGGGCGATGCGGAGGCCGCCCTGCGCGAGCGCGGGGCCGCCCTGGGCATCTCTGATCGGGTCGTCTTCCATGGCCGGATCCCGATCGAGGATGTCCCTGCTGCGCTGGCGCGGGCCGACATCGGGCTGGCGCCGACGCGCCGCAACGAGTTCACCGACTACAGTCTCTCGACCAAGATCTTCGAGTACGCGGCGATGGGCAAGCCGGTCGTGGCATCGGGCCTGCCGATGGTCGAGGCGACGTTCGGCCCGGACGCGGTTGCGACCTACACGCCCGGCGACCCCGATGCCATGGCCGCGGCCATCCTCGGCCTGGTCGACGACCCTGCCCGCCGGCTCGCCCGCGTGGCCGCGACCACGGAGCGCGTCCGCGATCTCGCGTGGGAGCACGCGTCCGAGGGCTACCTCGGTCTCGTGGAGCGGCTCGCCCGGGACGGGCTATCCTCCCCTCGGAACCCCACGGAGGCCCCATGACAAGCGAGCTGACCAGCCGCCCAGCCGACACGACCATCGCGATCGTCGGCCTCGGTTACGTAGGCCTTCCCCTGGCAGTCGCCCTTGTCGAGTCCGGCTGCTCGGTCGTCGGCGTCGACGCCGACCCACGCCGGGTCGCGGAGCTGGTCGCCGGGCGCTCGCCCGTGGACGACATCGACGATGGTCGCCTCGCCGCGGCGCTGGCCGGCGGCTTGAGCGTCACCGGCACCGACGCCGCGGACCTCGCCGCGCCCGATGTCGTGTTCGTCTGCGTGCCCACCCCGATCACCGCGTCCAAGGACCCCGACCTCGGCCCGGTTCTCTCGGCGGCGGCCCGGATCCGCGAGCAGCTGCGCGCCGGCCAGCTCGTGGTCCTGCAGTCGACCACCTACCCCGGCACGACGACCGGCCCCTTCCGGCGCGAGCTCGAGCGCTCGGGTCTGGTGGCCGGGCAGGACTTCGACCTCGCCTTCGCTCCCGAGCGCGTCAACCCCGGTGATCCGGCCAGCGCCGCCCGCGAGGTACCGCGGCTGGTCGGCGGCACCAACCCTGCCGCCACGGCCCGGGCGGCGGTGTTGCTGCGACGGATCAACACGACGGTCCTCGAGCTCAGCTCGCCGGACGCCGCCGAGCTCGCCAAGCTGCTCGAGAACGTCTTCCGCAACGTCAACATCGCGCTCGTCAACCAGCTGGCTCTGCTCTGCGAGCGGATGGGGCTGGACGTCTGGGAGGTGATCGAGGCCGCGGCGACGAAGCCCTTCGGCTTCATGCCCTTCCGGCCCGGCCCGGGGGTGGGCGGCCACTGCATCCCGGTCGACCCGTACTACCTGTCCTGGCGCGCCCGCGAGTTCGACTTCGTCGACCGCTTTGTTGAGGTTGCCGGCGACATCAACCTCTCGATGCCGCGCCACGTCGTCGATCTGGTGGGCGAGGCCCTCAACGAGCACGGCCGGTCGATCAAGGGCGCCCGGGTCGGGGTGCTGGGCGTCGCCTTCAAGCCGAACGTCCGCGATCCGCGGAACTCGCCGGCCGCAGACATCATCGCCCTGCTTGCCGAGCGGGGTGCCACCGTCGCCTACCACGACCCGCACGTCCCTCGCTTCCGGGCATCCGACGGCGCCGAGCTGGCCGCGACCGATCTCGACGCGGTCCTCTCGGGCTCGGACGTCGTGGTGGTCGTGACGGCTCATGCGGCCGTCGACTGGGACGCCGTCTACGAGCGGGCGCCGCTGGTGGTCGACACCGTCAACAGCTCGCGGGGACATGTCCGGCGGTCGCGCCAGGTGCTCCGGCTCGGCGCGGGGTGGACCTCTCCTCGCTGAGCGCAGGCCTCACCAGCTGCAACTTCGGTCCGGCCCGGCGTCGCATCGTTCGCGGGTCGATCGTCGACAACGGTGAGCCCGGCAGGATGCGGTAGCATTTCGCACCGCGCTCCCGTGCCGCGCCTCGCTCGCGCCCGCATCCGCCGACAACCAGGAGACCCTCGACTCGCATGACCTTCCGTGCCCGGCCTGCCGGTGACCGTCCGCGTCGCTCCTCCCACGACGCCGGCGGCCGTCGCAGCCTCTACATCAACATCGCCTTCGCGGCCGTCATCTTCGCCTCCATCGGGATCCTGCTCCTCGCGGCGGCGGCCTCGTGGTGGGGCGACAACTTCGCCCCGGTGGCCACGGTCAACGGGACGACGATCACCAAGAACGACTACAGCGAGCGGCTCGCCGTCGAGGACTTCCGGCTTGACCAGCAGGAGAGTCGCGTGCGGGACGACCTCAACGCGGGCCGGCTGACCGACGTCCAGGCCAACCAGCAGCTCAGCTTCATCGAGCAGCAGCGCCAGCAGGTTTCGAGCCTGGCGCTCGAGCGGCTGATCGACGCCGAGGTCCAGTCGGGGCTGGCCGAGGAGCAGGGTGTCACCGTCACCGATGCCGACGTGGATGTCAGGCTGGTCGAGGAGGCCACGCTTCCGGAGCAGCGTCATGTCTGGATGATCGAGGTCCGCCCGGAGGTCAGCGACGGGGCGACCGAGCCGACCGCCGAGCAGATCGCGGCCGCCACCGCGACCGCCGACAAGGCGGCCGCGGACCTCAAGGGCGGCAAGGCCTTCGAGGACGTGGCGCGCGAGGCCTCGACGCACAGCTCCGGGGAGCAGGGTGGCGACCTCGGCTGGATCAAGGTGGACAACGCGCTCGACCCGGCCTTCGGGGAGGCGGTCTTCGGCGCTGCCGTCGACACGCCGACCGAGGTGATCGAGGGCGATGACGGTGTCCTCCGGATCGGCCGGGTCAGCGAGATCGCGCCCGAGACGGTCGACGAGACCTACGAGAGCCGGATCACCGCAGCGGGCATCGCGCTGGAGTCCTATCGCAAGGCCGTGACCGCCGACGTGACCCGCGAGAAGCTCGACGAGAAGATCACGGCCGACGTTGTCGGCACGCCCACGGTCCAGCGCCGCACGAGCGAGATCTACGTCGGCGCGTCGCAGGGCGCCGGCGAGGAGGTGCAGGTCAGCCACATCCTGTGGTCGCCCAACGACGATCCCGGCAACGCCGCGAGCGTCGCCGAGGACGATCCCGCCTGGGCCAAGGCGGAGGAGGAGGCGAAGGCGGCCTACGACAAGCTCGAGCCGCTCGTCGGAACGCCCGAGATGGAGACGACCTTCGCCGAGATCGCACGGAGCGAGAGCGACGACACGGGCTCCGGCGCCGATGGCGGCCAGCTGCCCTTCTACTCGCGCGACCAGGTTGACACTGCCTTCGGCGACGCGATCTTCGATCCGAAGCTCGAGCCGGGTGACCTGCTCGAGCCGGTCAAGAGCTCGTTCGGGTGGCACGTGATCCTGTATGGCGAGAAGCGTGCGTCAGCCCAGGACCGGATCACGGGCGCGCAGCTCGAGGCCAGCGCCCCTGGCGCCGACTTCGCCGCCATCGCGCGGGAGCGATCCGAGGGTCCGACGGCCGCCGACGGCGGGGAGATCGGCTGGGTTGCTCGCCTGCAGCTCCAGCAGCAGCTCGAGGACGCCATCTTCGCGGCGCCGGTGGGCGGCCTCAGCGACGTGACCGACGTTGCCGGTGACGGGTTCTACCTGTACAAGGTTTGGGAGGAGGCCACCCGGCTTCCCGACGGCGACCAGAAGACGACCCTCGAGAACACCGCCTTCTCCACCTGGTATGCCCAGAAGAAGGCCGAGGCGACGATCGAGCGCAACCAGGACGCGCTGGCCGGGGTCTAGGCCCCTTGGCCGGCGGCGGTGGCGACGTGCCCGAGGGCAGGGAGGCAGAGGCGGGGGTGCTTGACGCGCTCGTGGCCGAGGCGAGGCTGCGCTGGGGGCTCGAACTCGCGGCGGGGTTGCAGGTCGTGGCGGCCGAGACGCTCACGGCCACCCCGATCGAAGCGTCGCGTCCAGCTCTCGTCCTGCCGCTGGCCCGGCTCGGCCTCGAGCCGCCGCCGACCCCGGTCGCGCCGCTGCCCGGGCGTCACGGCCCGGCGGGCCGTGACCCGGTCACGATCCTGCGACGGCTCTACCCCGCCGGGCACCCGGTTGGCCTGCTGGGCCGCGCCGAGGGAACGACCCTCGACAAGCTGACACCCGCGGACCTCGGCGAGCCGCTCTACCTGGCGCCCGTGCCGCCCGAGGAATCGTTCGCCGGCCCCTGGTCCATGCCCTGGATCTCGAACCGGCTGCGCGCGCCCGACGGCTGCCCCTGGGACCGCGAGCAGACCCACCAGTCGCTGCGCAAGCACCTCTTGGAGGAGGCATACGAGGTCTACGACGCGCTCGAGCTGGGGGCGACCCCCGAGCTCGCCGAGGAGCTCGGCGACCTGCTCCTTCAGGTCGTCCTGCATGCCCAGCTGGCAGCGGAGGAGGGGGTCTTCGACCTGGCCGACGTGCAGGCAGCCATCGCCTCCAAGATCGTCCGCCGCCACCCGCACGTCTTCGGCGAGGCGGAGGCCCGAACGGCCGCCGACGTGAACCGCCAGTGGGAGCGCATCAAGGCCGCCGAGCGCGCGGAAGCCGCCGCCCGCGGAGCAGCGGCCGCACCCGCGGCACCCGGCGACGATGTCGACGCGGAGGCCGCCGAAACGGGGAAGGTCGTGGCGCCAAAGAGCGCGCTCGACGGGATCAGCGCGTCGATGCCGGCCCTTGCAGCAAGCCAGGAGATGCAGGAGCGGGCGGCCAACCTCGGCTACGATTGGCCCGACGTCGAGGGCGTCGTCGAGAAGGTGGCCGAGGAGGTCGACGAGCTGCTGGCGGCGGAGACGCCCGACGAGTGGCGCGAAGAGTTCGGCGACCTCCTGACGGTCCTCGTCAACCTCGCGCGCAAGCACGGGATCGAGGCCGAGGCGGCCCTTCGGCAGGCGAACGACAAGTTCCGGCGTCGCTTCCGGACGGTCGAGCGACTGGCAGCCGCCCGGGGCGTCGCGCTCCGCGACCTCGACTTCGAGGCGCTCGACGAGCTCTGGAATGCCGCCAAGGCGGAGGAGGTCAGGCGATGACGATCGGCAACCGGGTGCTGGTGCGGGCCGACGGCCGTCGCCCGACCGACCTGCGACCGGTCTCCCTCGAGCTCGGCGTGCAGAAGTGGGCCGAGGGCTCCTGCCTGATCAAGGTGGGCGACACGCAGGTTCTCTGCGCCGCCTCCATCGAGGATCGCGTGCCCCCGCACCTCCGCGGGAAGGGCACCGGCTGGGTGACCGCCGAGTACTCCATGCTGCCCCGCGCGACGGCCGAGCGGAGCCAGCGCGAGGCGGCCCGGGGCCGGATCGGCGGGCGGACCCACGAGATCCAGCGGCTCGTCGGGCGGTCCTTGCGCGGCGTGGTCGATCTCGAGAAGCTCGGCGAGCGGACCGTGACGGTCGACTGCGACGTCGTCCAGGCCGACGGAGGCACCCGCACCGCGTCGATCACCGGCGGCTATGTCGCCCTGGCCGCCGCGCTCATCGCCTTCGGCATGGAGCGGCTGCTGGTGGGACACGTCGCGGCCGTCAGCGTGGGCATCGTCAACGGCGTCCACGTGCTCGACCTCGACTACGCCGAGGATTCGAAGGCCGACGTCGACTTCAACGTCGTCGGCACCGACGCCGGAACCTACGTCGAGCTCCAGGGGACGGCCGAGGGTCCGCCCTTCGACCGCGCGGCCGTCGACAGCCTGCTCGACCTCGCGAACCTCGGCCTCGAGCGGCTGTTCGCGATCCAGGCCGAAGCGCTCGCCACGGTCCGTCGGTAGCGAAGCGTCCGCGACCGCCGTGGAGCACCCGCGGATCCTCGTCGCGACCCACTCGACGCACAAGCTCCGCGAGCTGCGCGCGCTGCTGCACCCGGCCCGCGCCCGCCTGATCTCGCTCGACGACGTCGGGGTCACCGACGAGCCCGAGGAGCACGGCCTCACCTTCGCGGCCAACGCGAGGCTGAAGGCGCGCTTCTACGCGCGGATCTCCGGCCTCCCGACGCTGGCCGACGACTCGGGTCTAGAGGTCGACGCCCTCGGCGGCGGACCGGGCGTGCGGACCCGCCGCTTCGCGCACGAGAACGCCAGCGACGCCGAGAACAACGCGAAGCTGCTCGCCGTGCTCGGCGGGCTCCCTCCGGAGCGGCGCGGCGCCCGCTATGTCTGCGCCCTCGCCCTCGCCCTGCCCGACCGGACCGGGCCGCGGGGCGGGCTGCCGGTGCGCGAGACCCGGGGGATCTGTCGTGGGCGGATCGCGACCGAGCCGCGGGGCAGCGGCGGCTTCGGCTACGACCCCATCTTCGAGCCGGCCTCGGAGCCGCCCGGCGGGCGCACCCTGGGGCTGTGGACCCCCGCCGAGAAGAACGCGATCTCGCACCGTGCGCGGGCGGCCCGCCGGATGGCCCCAGTCCTCGCCCAACTCGGCTATTGACGATGGCGCGGTTCGGCGGTCCCGGCGACCCCTTCGTGGTGGCCAACCCTCGGGCCTCGAGGCTCCAGGATGCCGACCGGCGTGACCGCGTCCTCGATGACGTCCGCCGGGCGGTGGAGGCCGCCACGGGCAGGGCACCCCGGATCGTGGTGGGGGAAGACCTCACCGTCGCCGAGGCTGCGCTCGACGAAGCGGCCGCCGACGGGGCCACCATGGTCGCGGTGATCGGGGGCGACGGGACCGTCCGCGACGCCGCGACGCGGCTGACCGGCACGGGAATCCCGCTCGCGATCGTGCCGGCCGGGACGGCCAACCTCTTCGCGGCCACGGCGGGGGTGCCGATGCGCATCGCCCATGCCGTTGACCTCATCGCGGACGGCCGGACCGCCGACCTCGACCTCGGGCGGGTCCGCTGGGGAGCGCTCGACGAAGATGGCAACGTGATCGGCCCGGACCGGCTGCCCGGCGAGCGCATCTTCGTGGTGGCCGCCGGGATGGGCTTCGACGCGGCGCTCATGGCCGCCACGACCGGCGCGCACAAGCGTCGCTTCGGCCGGTACGGCTACTTCGTCGCCGGCCTGGGGCAGCTGCGACGCCTGCGCGGCTTCGACTGTGTCGTGCGGCTCGACGGCGAGCCGCACGAGCTGCGCGCGCTCCAGGTCCTGGCTGCGAACGGCGGCGAGCTGATCCCCGGGATCGTCCGGCCCCGGCGGCGGATCAACCCGCACGACGGCCTGCTCGACGTGTTCGTGGTGCTGGGCGACGGCCTCGTCGCCGGCACTGCCGGGGCGCTCGAGGCGATCGGGCGCCGCGACCTCGGCCGCTCGCGCTCGGGGCGCTCGCTGCGTGCCCGCGTTCGCACGGTCAGGGTGGACGCCTCGAGCCCCCAGCCGGTGGAGGTCGACGGCGACGCGGTCGGCCAGGGCTGGTTCGAGGCCGAGGCGCTCGCCCGCAGCATCCGGGTGATCGTGCCCTGAGCCTCGGCGCAGGCTCGCCGTGCCCTCCGGGGGGCGGGATCACGTCATGGGGGCACGCCGGTGAACATCTGGGTCGCGGTACCATGGCCTCCCGGGTCCCTCGCCCGGAGCGGCGGCTTCCGCTCCCCCGGCTGTCAGCCAACGAGACGCCACAACTGGAGGCCTGACCGATGGGCCGACTTCGCCTCATCCTGCCATTCCTGGCCGGCGCCGGCGCCGGCGCCGCCATTGCCATGCGGGCCCGTCAGCCCGCCCGCCGAGCCGTCTTCCCGCCCGGCCCCGGCGCGATCCCGCCCCGGGGCGCCCGCACCATCGCCGAGCGCTACGCAGCCACCGACGTCGCGCGCGGTGACCTTGCCGTGGAGTACGCCCCAGCGACGATCGAGGCCCCCGAGCTGCTCGTCGACGGCCCCGCCTTCTTCCCGCGTCTGCTTGACGACCTGCGGTCGGCCACGAGCTCCATCCACGCCAACATCTACGGCTTCCGGCCGGGCGAGATCGGCGACGCGTTCTCGCAGGCTCTCCAGGATGCGGTGAGGCGCGGCGTCGAGGTCCGCCTGACCACCGACGAGGTGCAGAGCGGGCCCAACCTCACCTACCGCAAGTTCTGGGCGCCGATGGTCCAGGCCGGCGTCCAGGTGACCTCCAACCAGGGGCTCTTCCTCGATCTCGACGGGCTCGTCGGCGGGAAGCTGTGGCTCGACCGGCGGCTCGACGACTTCGGCCACTTCCTGCACGAGAAGGCGTTCGTCGTCGACGGACGGATCGGCTGGATCGGCGGCATGGGCATCGAGGACCACTTCAACGACGGCGAGTTCAGCGACATCATGGTCCGCTTCACCGGTGAGGCGGTCGCCCAGCTCCAGGCGGTGATCCTGGGGACCTTCCGGCACCAGGGCGGGCCGCTGCCCGTCGATGCCGCCGCCTTCGACCGCTGGTTCCCGGCGCCCGGCGAGCCCACCGCGAACGCCGTGCGGGCGACCGTCCTGCGGAACGTGCCCGGGGAGGGATTCCACCAGAACAGCCAGGCCCACTTCCAGCTCATCAGCGAGGCGCGCGAGCAGCTCGACGTCATCAATCCCTACGTGACCGAGCACCCGGTCATCGAGGGGCTGATCGCCGCAGCCGAGCGCGGGGTCCGGACCCGGCTGATCATCCCGGGCAAGCCGACGCCGGTCTTCATGGCCATGGCCCTGCGCAACAACTACGTCCGGCTGCTCGACGCCGGGGTGACCGTCCTCGAGCACCCCGTCATGTGCCACACCAAGGTCACCGTTGCCGACGACCGGGCGCTACTCGGCAGCTGCAACCTCGATGCGCGGAGCCTGTGGATGAACTACGAGCTCGGGCTGTTCGTCGAGGACGCCGGCTTCGCGGAGCACGTGCGCCGCGAGCTGATGGAGGTCCAGGCGGCGAAATCGAAGCCGGTCACCCCGGTCGAGGGACGGGACGCCACGATCGACGCGATCGCCGACCGTTTCTGGAAGCTGCTCTAGGAAGCCTCGAGCTCGGAGGCCCGATGCCCGCGGGCCAGGAGGCCTGAAGCCCCGAGGCCCGGGGGTGCGCCTCAGATCGACTCGATCCGGCGCGGGGCCATCCGCGGTCCGCGCCGCGGCGCGCGCACGACGCCCAGCTCGAGCAGCCGGACCACCCGCCCGCGCTGTCCGCGGAACGGCTCGAGCAGCTCGAGCATCCGGGCGTCGGTGCCCCGCTCCTCGCGGGCGAGCGCCCAGCACACGAGGTTCGGCAGGTGGTAGTCCCCGACGCTGACGGCATCGGGGTCGCCGAGGGCGCGGATGCCCACCTCTGCGGCCGTCCACGGCCCGACACCGGGGATCGCCGTGAGCACCCGGTAGGCCTCGTCCGCCGGACCGGCCGCCAGCGGTGCCAGCCGCGGGGCCAGGGCGGCCACGCGCCGGATCGTCTCGGCCCGGCGGCGCTCGAGCCCGAGCTCGTGGTAGGCGAAGTAGGGGAGCGCGGCGAGCCGAGTCGGGTCGGGGGGAAGCCACAGCGCTGCCGGGCCGCCCGGTGGCACCGGTGCGGGGTCGCCGTGGGCCTTGACCAGCCGGCGATACGCCCGGCGCGCCTCCTCGCCGGTCACCTTCTGCTCGGTGATCGCCGGGATCAGGGCCTCCGTGACGTCGCCGGTCCGCCCGATCCGGAGACCGGCGAATCGGCGCTGGAGACTGCGGACCAGCGGGTGGTCGGTGTGCAGCGCCTCGGGGTCGTCGAGCAGCCCGAGCAGCGCCGGTGCCGCCGCCAGCGCCTGCTCGGCTCCGGGCCCCCAGGTCTCGACGCGG
>Ga0316622_100000435_pt1 | contig 24072 bp, 25 predicted proteins | sample OWC_Aug_OW2_C1_D_FD_207646 | JGI IMG/M metagenome (GOLD analysis project Ga0316622, IMG submission 207646) | Wetland soil microbial communities from Old Woman Creek delta, Ohio, United States - OWC_Aug_OW2_C1_D5_C | ecosystem: Environmental > Terrestrial > Soil > Wetlands | place: USA: Ohio... | reverse complement strand
ACTCTACCGACGGGTCCACCAGATCGAAAAGGCAGTCTGGGTCATCAGACCCGAGGTCGGCGCCCTGCCCAATGTCTTCTATACAAAAGGGTAGAGAGAGCGCCGCAGATAACGCGTAACGGGTAACGCCTGCAGATCAGGAGAAGGGAGAAAGACAGCAGCAGGGATCAGTGGTTGGCAAGGGATGACCAACGATAAGCGTGATTCCTTGCCGATCACCTGATGCGCTATCTTTTCGATTCAGCTACTCTCCCAGTATTCTCATTATCCCGCTCCGGATCAGCTTCACTGCAATTGCAGCGAGGAGCAGCGACGATACCTTTGCGAAAGCCCTCGCCCCGTTTATCCCCACCAGCCTGATAAGCACATCGGACCTGTCAAGGAGCGCCCACGCAAAGCCAAGGTTCAGGAGCAGCGACACGACCACCGGCAGATACCCATGATCGTTCACGAGCAGCAGGGCAGTGGTGAGTGTGGCAGGTCCTGCCAGCAGGGGGGTCCCAAGAGGCACCACACCGAGCGTCGGCGACCGCAGTGCTCGTATCTCCTCGACTCTGACCATGTCCGCTATCGAAATGACGAGCAGCAGAATGCCTCCGGCAATCATGAAGTCTTCAACATGAATGCCGAGCAACCGGAAGACCGCCTGTCCGAGAAAAACGAACCCCATGGTTATCATAAAGGCCGTAATCACAGACTGCCGTGCAATCCGTCTCCGGGGAGTCTCGTCCATTTCCTCGGTGAGCCCGAGGTAGACCGGAAGCACGCCGAAGGCGTTGATGGCGACCATGATCGGGATTATCGTCAGGAGAAAGGTGTCAATCAATTCCATACCCACCCCGCCAGACTCAGTCCGTCCTTCCATAGTATCGGCACGCTCAGTCTCCCGCGCATGAGGAAGAGGCTCATTGAGCTCTCCACTGCATACGTCATGGTTTCCTGGCCTTGTGAATGTGCACCACGCCCATGGTCAGCGGGTGCTTCTCACAGGATTCAAAGCCCGCCTGCCTGATAAGCGTGCAGAATTCATCGGGTCGGTGGAAAGCCTCAATGGATTCGCCGAGGTATTCGTAAGCCGCCCTGCTCGAAAAAATACCCGCCACCCGGGGGATGACCTTTCTCAGGTAGAAACGATAGGGCAAACGGAGAAAACCCGAAGGCATCGAAAACTCAAGGACCACCACCGTGCCGCCTCTTTTTAGAACTCTGAACAACTCTTCCAGCGCCAAAGCCGTCTCCGGCATGTTCCTTATGCCGAAGGCACAGGTTGCACCGTCAAAGCTCCCCTCTCTGAAGGGCAGCGAGTATCCCGAGGCGAGCACGGGCTGATAACTCTCCCGGTTGATCTTTGCCCTCCCTCGGGCGAGCATGTTCAGGCTCACATCAACTCCTACCACGGTGAGACCCCTTCTGAGCAGTGTTGCCGCACTGTCCCCGGTGCCCGCTGCCAGGTCCAGCACCAGCGGCCCCCCCAGGGGGAGAAGCTCTCTGGCCATCACATTCCGCCAGTGGTAATCGACGCAAAATGACAAGAGATGATTCAGAAAATCATAGCGTCTGTCTATGCCGTCAAAGAGATCCCTGACCATGTAGTGACGTTCTGACCGGCAGCCACATGAACCCAACCGATGTCATACAACAAGCATAGGTTGCCTGCAGGATTTCATTATACCCGAATGCCTGCTGCACGTGATACGCAAGTCTTTCCCGCATGGCAACCGGCCAGTTCCCCTTCGGGTTGAACTGAACTGTCGCACGAGGGTATAGTTTATGTGTACGAGGCTTCATCTCCCAGCCTTTTGAGCGCCCGGGACACACCCCGGAGACCGGACAAAAAGAAATGGCCATCACCTGACCGGGAGCGCTCGGCAGGGAGTTGGGGTCCTCGATGAAATGCTGTCAGTCGAGGTGAACGCTTTATGGGATATCTCATCATCTCCGTCATCATCCTCACCGTCGTCGCGCTCTTTGCAGCGCAGAACGCCCAGTCAGTAAAGGTCTGGTTCCTTTGGTACTACTTCGAAGCATCCCTCGCGGTACTCATCTTTCTCTGTGTCATGGCGGGGGTGCTGCTCGCAGCCACGGTCTCATATTCCATGAAGATCAAACGCTCGCTCACCAAGCGGAAGGTGAAGCCAACCGTCCCGGACAAGCCTCAGCCCTGATGCCGCCTTCAGCCGTAGAGAACGATGAAAGAGAGCATCCGAGCGGAAGAGAGTTCTCCTTATCGCTGGATCTGGGATATAATGAGATGCAGAGAACATTTTCAAGGGGGTAACACTACGTGATGTGCCGATCGATTAGGATAATGCCTGGCCTCATCGCCTTCAGTGTCCTGCTCCTGCTCGTGCTGAGTGCCGCCGGCACCCAAGCCGCCACCGACATTGAGAGGATCAAGGCGAACCTGAATCACAATGACTGGGAGACACGCATCGCTGCAGTAGATGAGCTGGGAAAGAAGAGAGACGAACAATCCCTTCTGATCCTCATGCAGACTGCTGACACCAGTGTCGAGTACTGGCCCATCAAGATCAGGGCAATTACCATTCTCGGTGAGATCGGCGATCCGAGGTCTCTCGAGATCCTGCTCAAAGTGTATTACGATCCGTTCCTGCATGCCGAGTGCCCGTCGATAAAGTCGTACACCGCGACCGCCCTTGGTTATTTCAGGAACGACTCAAGAGTCGTCGATGCCCTGATCTCGGGCATACACGATGGTGAGACGCTGACGCGGGAGGCCGTCGTGAGGTCGCTCGGCAGGATCGGCAACCGGAAGGCCCTCCCGGCCCTCATCGCTGCCCTCAATGACAAGAGTGTTGCCGTCAGGCTCAGTGCGGTGAATGGCCTCGAACAGATTGGGGACCCCCAGGCGATCCCTGCCCTGCAGGCTGCAGCTGCGAAAGACACGGACCAGTTGATGCGGGAAAGGGCTCGGTCAGCCCTCACGAATTTCCACTAACCACCTCGCAACGGGCATGGTGCGTAGTCGCCTGAGAAGCCCCATGTTTCGCCATTCCCTCTCAGGGGTTCAACACGGATGCGGCCACGAGGGATCGAGATCAGCCCTCGACTCTGGCAGTGGCTCTCCTGCACGACATCGATGGCCCCGGCATTCAGAAAGCATCTGTCTGACCTGTCTGGATCTACAGTCATTCCTGTATGAAAAGCGGTGCACCCCTATAGCCACTCTGCTCAATGTTTTCAACGTCTTGCATTGAGCCACAAGCAGGAATGACCTTTGCTCATATGCTAATGAAAGGAAATCGAGGTGCTGACCGCAGGCTGTCCCTCTGCCGTTGAATTCCTTAGGAAAAGGAGCGTGCCGTGTTCAACTTTGAAATGACCGGGACCACCGGAGTTCTGACGTTCGTCGGGGACCTGACAGCCCACCGCATCAGTGAGGTGAAGGCCGCTCTCATGCTGGCCGTGGAGAACGTGGACCATCTCTTCCTCGATCTGAAAAAGGTGCGCACCATCGATCTGGCATGCTCTCACGTACTCCGCGCCGCCAAAGTAAAGGCTGCGGCATTGGGCAAGCAACTCACGCTCCTCGGCGAGATGAGCAGACCACGGAGGAGAACCCGCACAGGCTATCTCTCCCTGAAACCGGTCTAGTGCCTCCTTCTTTCTGCAGTCCCGATGGCCATCGGGAATCTCAACGGCACCCTGTCGCAGTCCGCAACCCTTCAGCCGTTCACTGAGATCGGACCATCGGCCGCACACATCCGGCGCCCTTTACTCACTACGCCTTAAACGGAACGCCAAATTCCCAAATTCCTGAAATCTGGGGTATAATTCCAGAGGCCCTTGCGCCGCGTTTCGCCTACTGCGCCCTGCCGGGAAAAAGTCTATGGCACCGATCATCACTGTACAGAACCTGACCAGGAAATTCGGAGAACTGACCGCCGTCGACGGAGTCTCCTTCGAGGTCGAGAAAGGGACAATCTTCGGCTTCCTGGGACCCAACGGCGCCGGCAAGACAACGACCATCAACATCCTCTGCACGCTCCTCTCCCCGACCTCGGGTTCCTGCACCATCGACGGCCACGACTGCCTCAGAGAGGCCTCTCTGGTGAGGAAGTCAATCGGCATTGTTTTTCAGGATAACACCCTCGACAAAGAGCTCACCGCCTATGAGAACCTGCTCTTCCACGGATACCTCTACGATATTCCCAAGACTGAAAGGAAACAGAGGATCGAGGAGGCCCTGCACTTCATAGGCCTCTACGAACGCAGGACGGACCCCGTCAAGAAGTTCTCAGGGGGTATGAAGCGGCGGCTCGAGGTGGCTCGGAGCATCATCCATCAACCGACGGTGCTCTTTCTGGACGAACCGACCCTCGGGCTTGACCCGCAGAGCCGCTCGAACCTCTGGGAGTTCATATCGAAGCTCCCGGCTACCCGAGGGGTCACCGTCTTCATGACGACCCACTATATGGAAGAAGCCGAGATATGCAGCAACATCGCCATTATCGACAAGGGGAGAATCATTGCCCAGGGCTCTCCAGAGCAGCTCAAGAAATCGATCGGCGGCGATGTCATCTACCTGAAAACGACCGACAACACACGGGCGATGAGCACCATACAGCAGGCCCTGGGTCTCAGCGCGGAAGAACGCGACGGCGAGCTCTTCATATCTGCCTCGCGGGGTGACGCCTGCATCCCGAAGCTGATCACGACTCTTTCGGATGCGGTCGTCTCGGTTCGGCTCCAGAGGCCGACGCTCAACGACGTCTTTCTCAAACTCACCGGCAAGGCCATCAGGCCTGAGACTGTGTCCGAGGGCGACGAACTGAGACAGTCGATACGGTCCTACCGCAGGAAGTTCGACAGGGGGAAGTCCTGACATGCTTCGGGCCACTCTCAACGCGGTCTACGTCGTCGTCGCCAGGGAGATGATCAAGTTCATGCGGGAGAAGGGCAAACTCGTCTCGACCCTCGCCCGCCCGCTCCTCTGGCTCTTCCTCGTCGGGGGAGGCATGTCACGCCTCGTCTCGCCTGACATGGGCATACCCTACACACAGTTTATCTTCCCGGGCATAATCGGGATGACCATCCTGTTCAGCTCGATCTTCTCCTCAATCTCCATCATATGGGACAAGGAGTTCGGCTTCATGAAGGAGATGCTCGTGGCGCCGGTGCCGAGGTTCTCCATCGTCATCGGCAAAGCACTGAGCGGCACGCTCGTCTCAACGGTCCAGGCGCTCCTCATCGTGCTGCTTTATCCGCTCCTTGGCCTTGACCTCTCGGTCAGCCAGATACTGCTCATTGCCCTGGTCTCGGTGTTGCTTTCTTTCTGCATCTCCTCGCTGGGCATCCTCATCGCAACCTTCTACGAGAGCTTCGAGAGCTTCAGCGTCATCATGAATTTCATTGTCATGCCGATGTTCTTTCTCTCTGGCGCAATGTATCCGGTGAAACTCCTGCCCCCGATACTGGAGATCTTCTCCCGGATAAACCCCCTGACCTACGGGATTGACGCCCTCAAGTACATGGTCTTCCCCGAAAAGAGGTTCCTCACCCATGATTTCCCGCTCTCCCTCGACATTGGCGTGATCGTCGTTGCTTCCGTAGTCTTCGTCTCCCTGGGTGCCCTGGTCTTCGAGCGCAGGAAGTAGAAGTTCCCCGGGTTCAGAGGAAGCAGGCTGCTCGCATGTTCCGGCTACTCAATAGTCACGGAGCCGAATGATCAGGAATTGCCAGCAATCTGGCCGGCACGAACAGGCCACGCGAAGCAGCGGGCAAACTTCGTGGGTGCGTCCATCATCCCATGGCGGGCCCGGGGGGATTTGAAGGCAGGCAAGGGCTTCAGGCCCTTGCCTGCCTGTCTACTTCTCGAGGGTCATCTTTATGTAGTGGCAGGGGCACTCCCGGGCACAGATCCCGCAGCCCTTGCAGAAGTTGAGATCGAACTCGAACTTCCCGCCGTTGAGCGTCCCCTTCACCGCGTTGTCGGGGCAGTACATAAGGCAGTTGTTGCAGCTGAAGCAGAGGCCGCAGCTGAAACACCGCCGGGACTCGCTGATGATGTCCTCCATGTCGAAGACCGGGTAGATCTCCTCGAAGTTCTTCAGCCTCATGTGGACCGGCACGGCGTGCTTCTCGAAGCGCGGCTGCTTCTGGTAATAGTACGTGTTGAGGTCCTTCGAGTAGATCACCGGGGGCCGGGCGAGCCTGCTGTGCTCCTGGCCCTCGATGAAGTCCTCGATCGCCGAGGCGGCCTGCATACCCTGGCCGACCGCCGATGACACGGTCTCAAGCCCCATGGCGGCATCTCCTCCTGCGAAGACCCCGTCCATGCTTGTCATGCGGCAGTCGTTGATGTCGATCCATCTGTTGTCCCTTGTGCGCAGGCTTATGCCGTCGTAGTCCACGGCCTGACCCGTCGCCATGATCACAGTGTCGGCCGGGATCACCATCTGGGAGTCCGGGATAGGGACGGGGCGGGCCCTGCCGGTCGCGTCGGGTTCGCCCATTTCCATCTGTACACAGAGCATGCCCACCACACGGTTCTCGTCGGTGATGATCCTGACCGGGTTGGTGTGGTACCTGAACATGATCCGCTCTTCCATGGCCTCGTCGATCTCAGCGGTGATCGCCGGCATTTCTATGCGGGTACGGCGATAGACGACGTTGACGTTGGCACCGAGGCGCTTGGCGACGCGGGCGCAGTCCATGGCGGTGTTGCCGCCGCCCACGACGACCACCTCCTTCCCGAGGTCGACCTTCCTACCGCTGTTGATCGCCTTCAGGAAGTCGACGCCCGTGAAGACGTTCTCCGCGTCATCGCCCTGCACGTTCAGGGGGATGCCCTTCTGGGCGCCGATGGAAACGAAGACGGCGCTGTACTGGTAAAGGAGTTGGTCGAGGGGGATGTTGACGCCGACCTTGACGTTGCACTCCAGGTCAATGCCGAGCCTCAGGATGGCGTCGATCTCTCCCTTGAGGACGTCCTTGGGGAGCCGGTATGAGGGAATTCCCCAGCGCATCATCCCGCCGGGCTCGCCCTCGGCCTCGAAGATCTTGACCCTGAAGCCCCTGTTGGCAAGATGAAAGGCACAGGACAGCCCGGCGGGTCCGGAGCCGACCACGGCCACCTTCTCTCTCCTTGCGGAGGATATGACCTTCTTGTGCTCCAGACGATTCTCGAGCCCGTAATCGCCGACGCTCCGCTCGGCGCAGTTGATGGCGACGGGATGATCGAAATCCCTCCGGTTGCACCCTCCCTCGCAGGGGTGTGGGCAGACCCTCCCGCAGGTGGCGGGAAGGGGGTTTGTTCGGGCCAGGATGTGCCAGGCCTCGTCATAGTCGTGCCGGTCCGCCAGAGCCCGGAGAAAGCCGCGGATGTCGTTGCTCGCCGGGCAGCTGTGGGAGCAGGGCGGCGTCTGCATGATATTCTCCGGCTTCATGGTGCGCCAGGAGCCGGTCTTGTAGGGGACAACGGTGCGAAGATCGAGGGCTAACCCCAAAGGCAGCTTGTCTGTCACAGATTGAACCTCCGTACGTTCTCGTCAGCGATCTCCTGGATTCTGGCGACCTCGGGGGCCGCGGCCCCCTTCTTGAAAAGGTGTTTGAACCTCCCCTGCAGTTTGAGGTACTCCTCCACCGGTTTCTTGATCGGTATCTTCCTGACGTTGGTGACCTTGCCCTCCCGGATCTCGTACACAGGGAATAGGCAGGTCTCCTTTGCGAGCCGGCAGAGCTGGATCGTGAGGTCGCCGGGATGCCCCCAGCCCAGGGGGCAGGGTGCCAGGATATGGACATACTTCGGACCTTCTATGGCAAGGGCCGTCTTTATCTTCCGCTGGAGGTCACGGTAGTCATCGACGGCCGCGGTCGCTATGTAGGGGATGCCGTGGTCCGCAGCGATCATGGGCATGTTTTTCTTCCCTGTCTTGTTGCCTAGGGGCGTGGTGGTGGTCTTTGCCGCGAAAGGCGTGAAACTGGACCGCTGGATGCCCGTGTTCATGTACGCTTCGTTGTCGTAGCACACATAGAGGATGTTGTGACCCCGTTCAAGCATGCCGCTGATACACTGGAAACCGATGTCGGCAGTGCTGCCGTCGCCACCCTGGGCTATGATGTTCACCGGGCCCTTGTTCAGGGCCTTGTAGGCGGCCTCTACGCCCGATGCGACAGCCGCAGAGTTCTCGAATAGACTGTGCAGGAAGGGGATGCGCCATGACGGGTCGGGATAGGGGGAACTGAAGACCTCCAGGCACCCTGTGGCCACGCAGGCGATGGTGTTCTCGCCGGCGGCATCGGCAACGAGCCGCGCTGCAAGGGCCTGACCACATCCGCCGCAAGCCCGGTGGCCGCTCGCGAAGAGATCCTTCTTTTCAACCTTATTGATATCGTTGCTCATAGGTCTTTGTCTCCGATGATTTCTTTTCTGAGTCCCAGGAACTCGAACTCGACGGGCTCCTTTTCGGCCCTTTCGACCATGTAGCGCAGGTCATCGAGGGAGATGTTCCTGCCCCCCAGGCCGGCCACGAAGCTGCTGATGTATCGCCTGGCCTGCTCAGCCCGGGGGAAAGACCAGCGCACGTCGCTGGCGAGGATGCCCCCGCGGCCCAGGGAAATCGCCTTTTCCAGGACGATGATGTTCGGCTTATCCTTCAATTCTTCGTAGACCGCTCTCCGCGGGAAGGGCCTGAAGGAGCAGATCTGCAGCAACCCGACCCTCCTGCCTTCCTGCTCAAACCGGTCGATGAGTTCCTTGATGCTGCCCACCACCGAACCCATGGCCACGATCACCGTGTCGGCATCCTTGGTCTTGTATGTCTTGTAGAGTCCGCCGCTCTGTCTTCCGAAGGCGCGGGCAAAGTCAGCACTCGTCTGTGCGATGGTCTCTTCCGATTTCTCGAGGGCCCGGTGCAGGATATAGCGCGTTTCCATGTAGAACCGGGGGTCTGCATAGAGCCCCACACCGCGCGGCCAGCGGGGGTCGACGATGTGCCTGGGCTTGAAGGCGGGCAGGAAGCCGTCCACCTCCTTCTGGTCCGGCACGTCGACGGGCTCGAAGGCATGGGTGAGGATGAACCCGTCCATGCAGACCATGACCGGCAGGAATGTCTCTTCGGCAATCTTGAAAGCCTGGAGATGCAGGTCAGCCGCCTCCTGGTTGTCCTCGGCATAGAGCTGCAGCCATCCCGCGTCTCTGACGGACATGGAGTCCTGCTGGTCGTTCCAGATGTTGAGGGGCGCTGAAATGGCACGGTTCGCGCAGGTCAACACGATGGGCAACCTCATGCCGGCGATGCAGTACAGCACCTCGGTCATCAGCAGAAGCCCCTGGGAGGTTGTCGCGGTATAGGCCCGGGCCCCGGCGGCGCTGGCGCCGAGGACGACCGAGGCAGCGGCAAACTCGCTCTCCACGTTGACGAACTCGGCCTTCAGTTTTCCCTTTGCGACAAGGCTTGCGAGGTTTTCGACGATGTGGGTCTGCGGGGTGATGGGGTACGCGGAAATGACGTTGGGCCTGCAGAGGGCCACGGCATCCGCAACAGCTTCGGATCCTTCAATCTGTCTAAGCATGGGGCTTCCTCTTCTCAATGATTTCATGGGCCCGTTCGAGTGCGGCGACATTGTTCTCGCCCACCGGACCCGGGAACTTCTCCATAATCGCCCTCTGCACCGCCTCAAGGCTCACCAACCCTGTGATCGAACAGAAGGCGCCGATCATGATGGCGTTGGGTATGGGCCTGCCGATGATCTCGATTGCGATCTCTGTGGCCGGGATGGTCTCGACCGTCGCGCTCGTCTTCAGTTTCAGCTCTTCGGGCGCCATCGTCGAGTTCACCAGGATCAGCCCGTCCGGCTTAAGGCCATCCAGCACCGGCACGGTCTCCAGCAGATACATATCCTGGACGATGATATAGTCAGGGTTACGCACCTCTTCCCTGACCCTGATTCTCCTGTCGTCGATCCGCACGAAGGCCTGCACGGGCGCACCGACCCTTTCAGCCCCGAAGGACGGGAAGGCCTGTGAATATTTTCCGTCATGAAAGGCGGCGATGGAGAGCAGTTCGGCTGCTGCAACGTTACCCTGTCCTCCCCTGCCGTGAATCCGAATTTCAATCATCTTCCTCTCCTGAACTTCAGACATAGCGCAAACACTTTATTATAGGCGCGCAGGACCGCAAAATGCGAACCGTCCCTTGCGCCGCGATGCCTTCAGACCGCCATTCCATGCAAGTACAGACCGCGGAAGAAAGGGTATCGGCCCTCGTCTGATTTTCTCTGCAAGAGTCTGTCTGACAGAACAAGAAGGGAGGAAACCTCACGGGCAAGGCGGAGAATGGGTGGGGGAACGACGATGCCGGGCAGTTGTCGCAGCAGGAACCGGCCAGAGGCCGGTTCCTGCCTCGTTTATTCCTGAAAGACGACAGCCTTCACGCCGGGCACGGCGGCGGCTGCTTTCTCTATATCTCGGCGGTATTCCTCTTTGCGGAAATCAGCAGACGTTGCGTAGACGACGATATTCCCGCCCGCAGCGGCCAGCTTGATGTCCGGGAAAGTCGTCACCAGAGCCGCATGAACCTGCGAGGCGAGCACCAAGTCCTCCATCTCCTTCCGCGATTCCGGAGTGGACTGAAACTGAGGCTTCACCGCGGTCTCACAGATGACTTGAGCAGCATCTTCCACGGTCATCTTCCGGATTTTTATGATGAGGTCGTAGAGGTTCTGGTCTTTTGTGTCGATGTTGTAGAGCGAGAGGCTCCATTTTCTCCTCTCTTCGTCATCCTCCTGGAGGATGCGAAGAGCCTCCGCCCAGGATATGTTTGACCGTCCCATTTCTTCCCTCACCCGGTCCTCCATTTCCGCGTTGATCCGGACAGCGAGGACGTGAGAGATCCCCTTGAGGAAGAACTGTCCCGCCAGGCCGTGGTAGACGACGTTGTCTTTCTGGAAATGCTTGAGGAGGGTTGCCTGTATGAAGGCCCTGTATCTCTTCTTCCCGTAAGCGAACTGGTCCAGGACCGACGGCGCGTCATGGATGCCCCTGACGAGGCGCGCTTCGGCGATGTTGAACTGTTCCGACGCCTCGAGGACCACGTCACGGGCGATGCATTCGTACCCGAGACACTTGGCTACTTCCTCGGCAACCTGTTTGCCCTTATTGTAAGAACCTCTCGATATGGTGATGATAGGCATTGGTACCTCCCTCCTGGTTGGCCTCAGTGGCGAACACACGGCGGAACTTCTGTCCCGCCTGCACATTTCTTGTTAGCGGTCAGACTGCTGCGAACAGCACTGCAACCGATGCACGGACGCTTTGATGGAGCCGCGCCACCCCACAGACAATAATAACAGAGGAGAGCCGGAGAGTTTCAAGAAGAATCTCCCTTTCGAGAGACCAGCGGTTCTTCTGCAGCGCGGCATCGTCCCCTACAGGAGCATGCCAGACCCGAAAAAACAGCCTTCACGGTCTCACGTAGGCAAACCCTTCCTTATGCAGGCGGACGATCTCAGTCATGCCCGCCGGTACTACCTTGACATACGGAGGCAGGCCCTCTTCGCCGGTGCAGCCCTTTCCCGCGGCAAAGAGCTTCTGCAGGGAGTTTCTGCAGGCTCTAAACTCGACGCCCTTGCCTGAGAGAATCTCCATGAGCCTGTCAGGTTGGGCAAAGGAGAAGACGCCCGATCCGTTCGCGACAATGATCACCTGGGCGCGGTCTTCTCCCACGTCGTTTATGAAGTTGGCTGCATTCCCCAAGGCGACGCTCCAGCGATTGTCGTCAGTGACATGCAGCAGAAGCTTCATATCCCTCATCGGCACCTCCCGTGACCAACCCTCCCTGCTCTGCGCCCACAGTGGGGGGTAGCGTATCCAGACGAAAGAATTATGCTCTTTTTCGACAGGAGGTTGCAAACATGCATGGCGTCGTTCCCATTCCGCCGGCAGGGAAAGGATCCTTTCTGGCAGGTTGGGTGAATTCCAAAAACGCGGAGCATTATGATATGATGCCAAAGGGTATCGGTCTGACTTTCCGGCAGGCCTGACCGCCCGTGTACGGAGGACATCCATGCTGAAGAAGATTTGTATAGCCTATGAGGGCTCTGACAATTCCAACAGAGCCTTTGATTTCGCCGTGGACATGTGCATGCTTTGTCCCAGTGCGGCCTTAGAGGTGACGGTCCTGTCTGTCGTCGTACCCCCGGAGCAGTCGGATGTGATCGTCAATGTGGACCAGATCATCGCTTCCATGAGGAGCCGGCACGAAAAGATGCTGAGCGCCCTCGTGCAGAAGGCCAAGGACCGGGGCGTCACGATACACACGGAGATCATGACGGGGGATGCTGCCGAAGAAATCCTGAAATACGTCAGAGACAAGCAGTTCGACCTGGTAATCGTGGGGCAGAAAGGCAAGTCGCTCATTGACCAGTTTGTCCTCGGATCGGTCTCTCGAAGGGTCGTGCGGTACGCAGTCTGCGCCGTGACCGTTGTAAAGTGACACGTATAGATGTATTTTATCTGCCGATTACTTTTTCCAATTGGCAGGCCTGCGGCTACTTATTGTAGGATAGAGAAGACAACTGACTGAAAACAGCAGCGTTTCCCCGCCCTTGGAGAGATGCGGCGGTGAGAGTGCCGAGACCCTCCGTCTGTGGTTCGGCGATCAGAATTGATGGGCGGGAAGGAAACCGCTGAGACGCTGGCCCATACTTCCTGCACGGGGAGTGCCCGAGCACGGTATATAGTGAGAAGAGATTCCGGAGGTTAAGGAATGACAAAACAAGAGCTGGAATACCAGGTCCAAGATCTGGCTTGCTGCCTGAAGTGCAAACATAGCTCAATGCTGAACAAGTGCCTCTTCTGCGATATTCTGAATGAGCATGTTGCCATGTCAGGCGTCTGCAATGCCTTTAACCTTCCCTACGGGGAATCATCATCGGGCGAGCCTGACCCCTGCATGATGCCGAGCTGGGGCAGTTAGGAGCAGACAGAAAGGGGGCTTCACCCCCTCTCGATCTTTGGATGCAGCCCCGTCCGAACCAGTCGGCGGGGCGATTTGGCAGCAGTCTCACCCATGCATGGACACCCCTTTTCGGTCACGTTTCCTTCAATAAGTCGCTCCTGCCTCCCCCCTGACACGCCAGCCCGTGCCGTGAGAAGTTCTCCTGACGTGGTCTGCTTCTCAAGCCGAGGAGTGCACAGACCGAGCGATACTGACGGCGCCGTACAGTCAAGTCCGGCAGCCTCCGTCAGTTGACCGGCGGCGACACGCGATCGATACCACGCGGACTCTCTGAAACAGGCTTCTCAGGCGCTCCCACTGCACGGGGACTCTGCCTTTCGCTATCGTCGGTCACGTCCTGGAGCTCTGGCGTGACGATGCCCCTTCTGACCATGATGCGGTAGATGGTGTCCGATCGCTTTTCAACGTACCGGGAGGGCTTCACCGGGGAGTATTTCAGCGGGTTGGGAAGCACCGAGGCAAGGCGGGAGGCCTCTTCGGCAGTCAGCGCTGAAGCCGGCTTGCCGTAGTAGTGCTGCGATGCTTCGTCGATGCCGAAGAGGCCCTCGCCCCACTCGGCCACGTTCAGGTAGAGTTCCAGTATCCGCTTCTTCGGCAGGGCATTTTCGAGACGCCAGGTGAGAATCGCCTCTTTGATCTTTCGAAGTGGGTTCTTCGAAGGGGTCAGATAGAGGTTCTTGGCGAGCTGCTGACTGATGGTGCTGCCGCCGAACTTGAACTTCTTCTCCCTGATATCCCGCTCGAGTGCCTTCTGCATGGCTTCGAAATCGAAACCTTCGTGGGTCCAAAATTTGTCGTCTTCAGCGATCAGGACGGCCTTCACAAGGTAGGGGGATATCCTTGGCAGGGGAACCCACGACTGCCGTATGTGCAGCCTCCTGCCTTTCTGCTCCCATTCATGCTCCCGGTATTCCATGAAGGAGGTCTTTTTCGGGTTTTCCTTCCTTAGTTTCGCGACATCGGGGAAGATAAAGTGCGAGGCCAGCCAGAGCAGGATTCCCACGACAATGAGAGATGCTATCGCTGCGAAGGCCTTCACTGGCGTCGAATCGGGGCTGGCTACCGTTCTTTCCTGTTGTAGCCAAAACGCGCCCCGAAGACCGGCAAAATGAGATTGTCCACAGGTGCGTAGTCGTCTCTGAGCACGACGGAGCGGCTCTTCCCGAGGAGACTCTCCAGCATGGCCTCGGGCATGATCGCAGAGGTCGCCTCGTCTCCTCCCCGCCTCTTCAGGAAGGCCCCGAAACTTCCTGCGTCGATGCTCCCTTTGCCGGTCATCACGATGAAGGTGCTGATACGGGTCCGGGCAAAGTCCGGGCTGACGGATAGCACGAAGACGTTATGGTCTCCGAAGACCTCGCGAAGGGTCCTGACATAGGACGGCAGGAATGAACCGCTCTGAAAGTTGTCGATGATGTTCGTGAGCATGATGCCGCCGGGGTTCATGCGGTCCTTCAGCATCAGGGCGAATTCCGCTGTTGTGAGGTGGTATGGCAGGGAGAGATCGTTATAGGCATCGATGAACAGGAGGTCGTATCGTTCGCGGCAGTTCATTACGTACCACCGTCCGTCCTCGTTGAAGGTACGTATCTTGGTGTTCCCGGGAAGGCCGAGGTAGTCGTAGGACACCCGCGTCACTTCAGGGTCTATCTCCACCACGTCGATCTGTGCCCTCGGGTAGGAAACCTCCATGTACCTCGGGAAGGTGTACCCACCTGCCCCGATGGTCAGACTCTTGAAGGCCTCATCCTTAGGGAATCTCCATTCGAGCACGTCGGTGTAGATCTTCTCATAACGGTATTCTATGTGCAGGGGGTCTCCCGGGTTCACGTAGGAATGAATCAGATTGTCGAGTACGAGAGTTCTCAGGGTAGCCTTCCCGTCCGAGGCCGGGACGGTCCGGACCTTTATCGTGTAGTAATCACTCTCCTTGTAGCAGAGGGTGTCGGCGGTCAGCGGCGGGGTGAAGGCGCCGTCGTAGTAACTCCAGACGAGAAGGGAGGGGAGCAGGACAAAACCCGCCAGGGCTTTGCGGGACCTGAACAGGGAACCCCACGTCAGCGCTGTCAGCACCAGGATGCCGCCCATGACAAGAATGATCTGACGTGTGCCCATCCATGAGATGAGGTAGAAGCCGGCCGCAAAGGTGCCGATGATAGAGCCGAGGGTTGACACGGCATAGATTCTGCCGACGACATTCCCTGCCGTCTGCATGTCACGGATTGCGAGTCTCACCACAACGGGAGAGATCATGCCGAGGACGCAGCTCGGGAGAAAGAAAGTCAGGGTGGTGACGATGAGTATCCGCACCATCAGGGAAGCCGGAAAACCGTAGGCTGCAACGAGGCTTGTGACGGAAGGCACGGAGAGCGTCGCCAGCCCGCCGGCAAAGAGCAGCCAGCCGACAGTCCTCCGCTCGGGGAAGCGGTCGGCGAGCTTACCTCCGAGATAGGCGCCGATGCTGATGCCAGCAAGGACGACACCGATGATGCTCGTCCATGTGTACAGGGAGACACCGACAAAGGGGGCGAGTATCCTGCCGGCGACGATCTCGATCACAAGGATGCAGAAGCTCGTGATGAAAGTGATGAAGTAGGCTGCCGAGAAGCTCATTGGTCAGTCTCCCGTCTTCTGGGTCTCTTGTTCGCCTCGAGGATTTTCTTCCTCACCCGCACGGACTGCGGGGTGACCTCGACCAGTTCATCCTCCCTGATGAACTCGATCGCCTGCTCGAGGCTGAGGAGCCGGGGAGGGATGAGCTGCAGCGCCTCGTCCGCGTTTGCCGCACGGATGTTGGTGAGTTTCTTCTCCTTGGTGACGTTCACGTCGAGATCGTTGTCCCGCGAGTTTTCTCCTATGACCATTCCCTCGTACACCGCGGTGTTTTCCCTCACGAAGAGCGTGCCCCGGGGCTGCAGGTGGTAAAGCGCATAGATGGTCGTCTTTCCGGACCTGTCGGCCACGAGGGCCCCGGTCTGCCTCTTCGAGATCGAACCGTGCCAAGGCTCGTAGCCGTCGAAGAGGTGGTTGAGAAGGCCCGTGCCCCTCGTGTCGGTGAGGAACTGGGACCGGAAACCGATGAGCCCTCTCGAGGGAACCCGGAAATCGAGCCTCACTCTGCCGTGGCCGTTGTTCTGCATTTTCTGCATCCTCCCCTTCCGCATGCCGATCTGCTGGGTAACGATGCCGACAAACTCCTCGGGCACATCGATCACGAGGAGTTCCATGGGTTCCTGGAGAACACCGTCGATCGTCTTCGTGACGGTCTCGGGCATTGACACCGAGAGTTCGTAGCCCTCGCGCCGCATCATCTCGATGAGGATGGCGAGCTGCAGCTCTCCGCGGCCCATGACTCTGAAGGCGTCGGGGCTCTCGAAGTCGACGCGGATGGCCACGTTGTAGAGGAGCTCTTTCTCAAGCCGCTCCCGCAGGTGACGGGACGTGACGAATCTTCCCTCCCGCCCCGAGAAGGGTGAGGTGTTCACCGAGAAGACCATGGCGATCGTCGGTTCGTCCACCGTGATCCGCGGCAAGGGCCTCGGGTCTTCGGCGCTGGTGACCGTATCGCCTATGGAAATCCCCTCGATCCCTGCCAGGGCCACGATCTCGCCCGCGGAGGCTTCCCGTACCGCTGTCCTGTCGAGCCCCTGGAAGGTATACAGGGAGGTTATCTTGGTCTTGGATACCCCGCCCTTGCCGCTCATCATCGCCACCTGGTCCCCGACCCTGACGGTGCCTGAGAAGACCCTTCCCACCGCCAGCCTCCCGACATAGTCGTTGTAGTCGATGGTTGTGACAAGGAGCTGAAGAAGACCCTCGCTGTCGCCCTCAGGCGCCGGGATGGTGGACAGGATGAGGTCGAAAAGCGGCCGCAGATCAGAAGACTCCCCAGTGAGGGAGGCTTGCGCCGTCCCCCTCTTTGCATTGGTGTAGACGATAGGGAAATCGAGCTGCTCCTCAGCGGCGTCGAGATCGATGAAGAGGTCGTAGACCTCGTTGAGAACCTCCTGTATCCGTGCATCAGGGCGATCGATCTTGTTGATGACCACAATGGGCGGCAACCGGAGCTCCAGGGCCTTCCTGAGGACGAACCGCGTCTGCGGCAGCGGCCCCTCCGAGGCATCGACCAGCAGGAGCACGCCGTCGACCATCTTGAGGGTCCGCTCGACTTCACCCCCGAAGTCAGCGTGCCCCGGGGTGTCAACGATGTTGATCTTCACCCCTTTGTAATCAACGGCCGTGTTCTTGGCCATGATGGTGATGCCGCGCTCCCGCTCCAGGTCGATGCTGTCCATCACGCGCTCACGAACCTTCTCGTTGGTGCGGAAGATCCCCGCCTGCCACAACATCCCGTCCACAAGGGTTGTCTTGCCGTGGTCCACATGAGCGATGATCGCTATGTTGCGAAGGTCTTCACGCCTCACGAGGGAAAATCCTCCCAAAAGGCTGCGTGTGGCCACCGCCGGGCGGGATGCCGGATCATATCCCTATCCCCCTAAGGTACCACCGCAGAATCCTTCCGCCGAAGAAGAGCGAGACTAGGGCCCCTGCCGCGAGAAAGGGGCCGAAGGGGATCTTCATTTTCCTCTCCCTTCCCCTCAGGATCATCAGGACAATGCCGATGATCGAGCCGGCAAGGCTCCCGACAAAGGTCGTGAGGAGCACCGACTTCCATCCCATGAAGGCGCCGATCATGGCCATCATCTTCAGGTCGCCCCCTCCCATGGCGTCGGTCTTGGCCATTGCCTTGCCGAGGACTGCGATCAGGTAGAAGAGGCCGAAGCCCGCGACAGCTCCGATCAGGCTGTTCCAGAACCCCACAAGACGGCTAGCAGAGAAACTACCGCCGGCGGGCCCGAAGGGGTCGGGGAGGAACAAAGACGCGCCTGCCAGGCCGAGAGCGATGCCCGGCAGGGAGATGACATCGGGTATGATCTGGAAGTCGAGATCGATGAGGGTGATGACGATCATGGCGGACGCGAAGGCGAACTGGAAAGGCAGGTGCCAGCCGATGCCGAAGGCATGCATGACCGCGAGGTACAGCAGGCCGTTCAGGAGCTCCACGAGGGGGTAACGGACGGATATGGCCATCCCGCAGCTTCTGCATCTGCCTCTGAGGAGGAGGTAACTGAGGAGCGGGATGTTGTCGTAGGGTCTGATCGGTGCGCCGCAGCCGGGGCAGGACGAAGGGGGGCTGACAATCGACATCTCACGGGGGATCCGATGGATACAGACGTTCAGGAAGGAGCCGATGACAAGGCCCAGAATGAAGGTGAAGACTTCAAGGATCACGCCGCTGTCATACTCCTCTACCGTGGTGCGCGCTCACGCTGTCTTGAACAGTTCGATCTTCCGGCCCCAGAATTCCTCAAGCGAGCGTCTGAGAAGCGGATGATTTTCCAGACAGGGGTCCTCCTCGACGAGCGCAAAGGCTCTCTGCCGGGCCGTTTCGAGGAGCCGGGCATCTCTCAGGAGGTTTGAGACCCTCAGATCGGGCAGGCCCGACTGCCTCGTGCCGAAGAACTCCCCGGGGCCGCGTATCGCCAAATCCTCTTCGGCGATCCTGAACCCGTCGGTGGTGGCGACCATGACGTCGAGTCTCCTGCGTGCTTCTTCCGAGGCGCCGTAGCTCAGCAGGAGACAGCGCGACCGGCGTTCACCCCTGCCGACCCTCCCCCTGAGCTGGTGAAGCTGTGAAAGACCGAAGCGTTCGGCGTGTATTATAACCATTAGCGCGGCGTTCGGGACATCGACGCCCACCTCTATCACGGTGGTGGAGACGAGGATATGGATCCGCCCCTGCGTGAACTCCGCCATGACTTCTTCGCGCTCCCGGGCCTTCATCCGGCCGTGGATGAGACCGACGTTGAGATCAGGGTATCGTTCCTGCAGCCTCTCCTTGCCCGTCACGGCATCTCTGAGGTCCTGCTTTTCCGAACCCTCGATCACCGGATACACGACGTACACCTGCCCGCCCCCCCCGACTTCCTGGCTGATGGCAGAGAATACCAGGGCCTTCCGTGACTCAGGGACGAGTTCGGTGCTCACAGGCGTTCGCCCCGGGGGCAGCTCGTCTATCATGGAGTAGTCCAGGTCCCCGTAGAGCGTGAGCGCAAGGGTCCTCGGGATGGGGGTTGCCGTCATGATCAGGATGTCGGGATTGGCCCCCTTTTTCCGCAGAAGGGCCCGCTGCATTACGCCAAAGCGGTGCTGCTCGTCGATGACGATGAGGCCTAGGTTACGGAAGGACACGCCTTCCTGGATGAGCGCGTGGGTCCCGATGGCAATGTGCGCTTCTCCCGAAGAAAGGGCACCACGATCTCTGTGCCGCCGGTCTCCGGTCAGAATCCGCACGGCAAGTCCGAGGTCTTCCACGAGACGATGGATCGTGATGAAGTGCTGCTCCGCGAGGATTTCGGTCGGCGCCATAAGGGCAGCCTGGTATCCGCACTCGACGGCCGAGAGCATGCACAGAAGTGCCACAACGGTCTTGCCCGAGCCGACATCTCCCTGGATGAGCCGGTTCATCGGGTAGGGAGACCGCATGTCGGCCAGGATCATTGCGAAGACCCGTTCCTGTGCGGCGGTGAGCCGAAAGGGAAGCCGGGACAGGAGACGACTCGCCAGGCTTCCATCGGGAGCGAAGGCGATGCCCTTCTTCCGTGTCTCTCCCCGCTTGAGCACAGCAAGGCCGAGTTCGAGGGTGAAGAGCTCGTCAAAGGCAAGGCGCTGATGAAAGGGACTCGCCCCCCTGCCGAACTCCGTAGGAGTGAACCGGTCCGACGGGAAATGCACGTTATGAAGGCTTTCAGCGAGAGAGGGGAACGCGAGGTCGCCGATAACCCTGCGGGGTATCGGGTCTCTCAGGTCCCGGCACGCATCATCAACGATACGGTACATTATGGACCTGATCTGCCGCTGGCTGAGACCTTCGGTTGTGCGGTAGACCGGCACGACTCTCCCCGTGTGAAGTTGGAGTCCCTCGTCATCGGAGTCGTCGATAAGCTCGTACTCGGGGTTGATCATCTCGAAGGACTGAGCGCCGCTGAAGAGGCGATCCCTGCTCCGGAAGTCGGGCTTCACCACGCCGTAGAGGATCACTTCCTGCCCCGGCTTGAAGAGCCTTTTCAGGTAGGTCTGGTTAAACCATTTCGCTTTCAGGAACCCTCTGCCGTCAGTGACGACGACCTCAAGCAGTCTCAGCCTGGGATTGCGCGACGAGGGGGAGAGGACGGCGGCGCTGAGGATCTTCCCGCAAATGGAGGTGGTCTCCTCAATCCTGAGTTCGGCCATTGGTGCCGAGGTTCGTCTGTCCTCATACCTGAAGGGCAGGTGAAAAAGGGCGTCCCTGATGGTGCTGATGCCGAGGCGCGACAGAAGCGAGGCCCGGCGGGGACCGACGCCTCGTACATACTGGACAGAGGTTGACAGGTTCTGATCCATTGGGAGGGGGAGCGCGGGAGACCGTCCCCTCGCGATCAACTATCGGACGGTTCGTTCTCCTGGGCCTTCTTCTGTTTCTCCCTCTTGACCGCTTCGGTTAGAGACTTGTCGGCTTCCTCGAGCTTTATCTGCGAGTACTCAGATTCGCTGAGGATGTCTATCTCCCAGCCGGTGAGCTTCGTGGCGAGCTTGATGTTCTGTCCCCGCTTGCCTATTGCCAGAGAGAGTTGCTGATCATCGGCGATGACCATGGCCGTCCGGCTCTCCTCGTTGATGCCGATTCTGTCGATAACCGCCGGAGTCAGGGCCTTGGCAATCAAGATCCTCGGGTCGTCGTTCCACGGGATGATGTCGATTCTCTCTCCCCGAAGCTCCCTGACGATTGATTGAACCCGCGTTCCCTTCATGCCCACGCAGGCTCCCACGGGGTCTATCGAACTGTCCTTCGAGAGCACGGCGATCTTTGTCCTTTCACCGGGTTCCCGCGCAATACCTTTGATGATCACAATGCTGTCATGAATCTCCGGCACCTCCATGGTGAACAGGCCCTTGACGAATTGGGGGTCCGTCCTCGACAGCATCAGGGCCGGCCCGCGGGAGGTCTGCCGCACTTCCGACAGGTAGGCCTTTATGATGTCGCCCCTTTTGAGCGACTCGGTCGGCAGGGAATCGCGCAGAGGCAGGAGTGCTTCAGTCTTGCCGAGGTGCACGAAATAGTAGCCTTTCTCTCTTCTGACTACGGTACCGCTGACGATGTGGCCGACTTTGTCCTTATATTCGTCGTAGATGATGTCCCGCTCGGCTTCCCGCACCTTCTGGAAGATGACCTGCTTGGCGGTCTGGGCGGCGATTCTGCCGAAATCATGGACAGGGATCGGAAATTCGACGGTATCGCCGACGGCCTTGTCAGGAAAGGCGCGCCGTGCCTCGTCCAGTGAGATTTCCTCGTTCGGATCTGTGAGGGCCTCGACAACCCGCTTTTCCTCAAAGACCCTGATGACACAGGTCTTTCGGTCTATCTTCACCGCGAGGGTCGGTTTGTTACCAAAGCGTTTCCTGGCCGCAGACAGCAGGGCGGACTCGAGAACCTCGATGATGGCTTCCCGGGACATGCCTTTTTCCCTGCATATCTGATCTATGACGAAACAGAGTTCTTTCGACATTTTCCCACGCTCCCCCGTGCCTGGTCCGGTACCATTCAGAGGACGGCCTTGAAACACACGGTTGCCCTCCGGCAGATGTGAGGGCCTGCTCAGCCTTTCATTTCTATCTCAAGGCGTGCCTTCGAGATCCTGCTCAGGGGGACAAAAACGTCCCTCGGCCCTCCCTTTCCCTCAATTCTGAGCCGCACCCAGTCCTCACCCGCATCGGTGATCCTACCGACAATGAAATTCGCGTTATCTATCTTCTCGGTGGTCACGACCCTGGCGAGCTTCCCCATGCTTTTTTCGAAATCCCTCCGGGTCTTGAGGGGCCTGTCAAGCCCGGGGGAGGAAACCTCGAGCACATAGGACGACTGGATGGGGTCCTCCACGTCGAGGAGCGCCTCCAGGGTCCTGCTCATTCTCTCGCAGTCGGCGATGGTGACGCCGCCCTCCTTGTCCACGGTCACTCTCAGCAGCGAGCGCCTCCCTCTGCCGAGAAGGTCAACGTTGACCAGCTCCAGGCCTTCGTCCTCTGCCGCCTGCTCGGCAAGCTCACGGACCTTCTTTCTCGCCTCGCTCTCATCCATAAAGACGCCTAAAAAAAAGAGTGGGGGAACCCACTCTTCGTGACAGTGAGAAACTTATTAAAAGATAACAGGTTTTGCTGAAAAAAAGCAACACCATGAAGGCTCCGGGCGCCTTCATGGTGTGCAATTCCGCGGCCCTACTTCTTCGGAGCCTCTGCCGGCTTCTCAGGAGCAGGAGCCCCTGGTGCTCCCGGTGCCCCTGGTGCTCCCGGTGCCCCCGGTGCTCCCGGTGCCCCCGGTGCTCCCGCCGGTGCCTCAGCGGGCTTCGGAGCCTCTGCCGGGGGCTTCGGGGCCTCCTTCGGCGGCTCAGCCTGCTTGCAGCCAACCGCAAAGGTAAACGCCACCAGAAGCACTATAGAAAGTATTATCGCCAGAACCTTCTTCATCTCTTCCTCACCTCCTTTCAGTATTCTTGCCAAGAATTGGGGGATATGCAAACATGCAATGTTAGAACAAATGGTACTTCATGTCAAGCAATAAAATCAAGAAGTGTGAGACCGGAGCAGAAATGTCCGGTTTGTGAAAAAACAAACGTCCGGCGGCTCAAAGCGACAGGTGTGTTGACATTTCAGTTGACGACTCGGCTACAATAGCGCGTCAGGTGCCACGGGCTTAATAGGGAATCCTGTGAGGGTCAGAAGCTTTTCGCCCCAGTCAGGAGCGGTCCCGCCGCTGTAATCCCGGCTCTGGTCACACAGAGCGAGCGTCTTTGCCGGGAGCACGCCACTGTTCGGAACCGAATGGGAAGGCTGGCAAAGATCGGGAGAGCCAGAAGACCTGCCTGGCAAGAATGGTCGATAGTCGTTAGCCGGCAGTCCTGAGTCAACAGGTCCTCGGCTCCTGACTTGTACCTCACGACTGCCGGCTGGACTGAAGCCTTCTCGCGGACGAAGGCGGGGATGAAGGAATCAGGGTGCAATCCCCAGGGCTTTTTTGCTCTGGGGATTTTTTTATCAACTGACGGTGACCATGACAAGAAGGTTCTTTATCAGGCTCTTGGTGATGGGCGTCCTTCACGGTGCTCTTCCGGCAGGCGCTGTACAGACTCCGCAGCGCATCGTCTCCCTCGCGCCGAACCTTACGGAGATCCTCTTTTTCCTCGGACTCGGAGGCAGCGTCGTTGGAGTGACCCAGTTCTGTGACTACCCCGAAGAGGCGAAGAAGAAAAACAAGGTGGGCGGCATGTCGAACCCCTCCCTCGAGGCAGTCCTTTCGCTGAGGCCGGACATGGTGGTCCTGACCACTGACGGCAACCAGAGGGACTTTGCCGAGAGGCTTCGATCAATGAAGGTCCGGACCTATGTATTTACTGCACGGAGGCTGGCTGAACTGTCCGAGGCTCTGCGCAATCTCGGCGCTGCACTGGGAGTCCCCGAAACGGCAGGGGCCGCGGCTTGGGAGATAGAGGATTCTCTGAAGACATTCAAGGAGCGCCGGGCCGCACATCGACCTCAAAGAGCGCTCTTCATCATATGGCCGGAACCCCTCATCGTCGCCGGCAGTGGCACGCTCATCGACGACGCGATGACGCTTATCGGCCTGGAGAATGTCGCGTCCCGGGCCCGTACGGCCTATCCCAAGTACTCCATCGAGGAAATCCTCCGGCAGTCGCCGGAGGTGCTCTTTGTCGGAAAGGGACACGCGGACATGCACCGTGTGTCGGCAAGCCTCCTGGAGAAACTCAGGACTCTGCCCGCCGTGAAGTCGGGGAATGTTCACTTTGTGAGCGATGACCTCTACCGCCTCAGCCCGCGCTCGGTCAGGGGCATCGGGGAAATCTACCGGATCGTGAGGCCCTCGCAATGACCGTGAAGGTCTCACTGCTGATCGTGCTGCTCTTTCTGGTCATCGGCGCGTCCCTCTTTCTCGGCCCCGTGCCGATAAACCCTTTCCATCTCGATCAGACACAGGAGG
>Ga0316622_100000434_pt1 | contig 24130 bp, 24 predicted proteins | sample OWC_Aug_OW2_C1_D_FD_207646 | JGI IMG/M metagenome (GOLD analysis project Ga0316622, IMG submission 207646) | Wetland soil microbial communities from Old Woman Creek delta, Ohio, United States - OWC_Aug_OW2_C1_D5_C | ecosystem: Environmental > Terrestrial > Soil > Wetlands | place: USA: Ohio... | reverse complement strand
GAACCCCGTGTCAAAGGCATAGACCTTTGGGCGACGGACCAACTCTCGTCGACCGCCACCGTGGAACGGCGGAATGGGAATCAACGCGCAGGCAACGGTCATGGCTTCAAGATGGGACTTCACCGTCACCCGGCTGAGATCGCATTCGCGTGACAAAGCCGAATAGTCGACGAGACCGCCGCTTTGCCGGAGCATGAGGCGTAGGAGATTGAGAAAGCCCGTGCGCTCCCGGATACCGAACAATTCCTGGATGTCACGGGCGTAGAAGCCGTCCAACCACTCGGCGTAGAAGCTGGGGTCTGGTTCGTTCGCGAGAAGCGGCTCGGGAAGCCCGCCATGGAGAAGCCGACGGTCTAGATCCCGCACGTCGAATTCCACCTCGCATTCCGGCCAGAGGATCGGCGGCAAGGGCAGAATCGCCTTGCGGCCCGTCAGCGTGTCTCGGAACTTACGGGTTGCCGAAAGAGTGGATGAGCCCGTCGCGAGGAGACGGAGTAGGGGGAATGCGTCAGCACCGATCTTGAGGATCCGAGCCGGGTCCGCTAGCCGATGTGCCTCGTCAAAGACGACACTCGCCCTCTTTGGGAGGGAACGATAGAACAACTCCGGGTTTTCGAGCCGGTGGAGCACAGACGGCAGGTCGCAGTTCAGGTACACCGCCTCATGGACCATCCGGGTAAGCGTCGTCTTTCCGGCCCTCCGCACGCCCGCCAGCCAGACGATGGGCCGCTTCTTCCAGGCGGTATGGATGCGCTCGATCCAGTGCGGCCGCTCAACCATGAAACTGTAATTATCATCTGGTCGTCCATTTGTCAATTACGCTTTGTAGGCCTTCAGATCCGGGAAATCGCGGAGGCCGGTCTAACCCTCGCCTGCAGCGAACGGCGCGATGCTGTTCCATCGAGCCGACACGCGGCGCCGCATCGCGAAGTGCTCGAGGTATGTTATAGTACACCTCGGCACAGATTCTGGCCTTTGCCGCCACGCCAGAGGCAGATGCGAAGAGGAAGACCATCACGCGCCGCAGCAGCGAGGTGCGGCTCGGGGACCTGGACGGTAACCCGCGCAGGTAGGTAGCCATGGAATCCATCACGCCGATTCGGGTGCGCTACGCGGAGACGGATGCCATGGGCATTGTCCATCACGCCGTCTACCCCGTCTGGATGGAGCTGGGCCGCTCGGATCTCCTGCGCGAGCTCGGCCAAAGCTACGCCGAGTGGGAGAAGCGGGGGGTGATGATGAGCGTGGCCGAGGTCCGCGTGACATACCGGGCGCCTGCCCGGTACGACGAAATGGTGGAGGTACGCACGCGTCTCGCCGAGGCGGGCCGGCGCAAGGTGGTCTTCGCCTACGAGGTCCTGCGCCAGGGCACCCGGCTGGCGGAGGGACACACCGTCCACGTGGTGAGCGGCCCCGACGGGCGCGCGCGCGTCATGCCCGAGGACCTGCTCCGCCTGATCGCTCGAGCCCTCTGACCGTGTCCGCCGCGCCGCCCCGCCGATAGACCCCGCGCCTCCCTCCTACAGGTTGCTCAAAAAGATTCAGATTTCAGCAACCTGTCAACGGAACGCCTCGTCAAGTGGCACACGCCAGCCGGTGACCAGCCGGTTGGTCTCGCTGGCCATGCCGACCACCGCCAGGAGTTCCCCCAGCATCTCCTCGGTCATGCCGCGCTTCCTCGCCGCCGCCGTGTGGGAGGCGATGCAGTACTCGCAGCCATGCGCGACGCTGACCGCCAGGTAGAGCATCTCCTTCACGAGGGGGTCGAGCGCCCCGGGCCCCATGATCGCCTTCAGGTCCTCCCAGGTCCGCTTCAGCGTCGGGGGATGGTTGGCGATGACCTTCCAGAAGTTGTTCACGTCCGGGATATTTCGGGTCTGCTTGATGTCGTCGTAGACCGCCCGCACCTCGGGGCCGGCCGCGGCGTACTCGATCAATCGAGCTCCCGCCATCGGGTCCTCCTTTCTGGGGCTGTGGTTGAACGTGGGCCGTGATGCCGTGCGCGGGGACGGCTCAGCGGCGGTTGGCCAGGGGGAGCGTGGACACGGAGAAGTCCCCGTCTGGGCGCCCGCGCTTGAGTTCGGCGACGAAGCCTTCCAGGAACGCGTGCCGGAGTTTCTCGGGCGATTCTTCCGGAAACATCCGGAAGGGGAGGTCCAGGCTGATCTGGCTGCAGTGCAGGTCGAGGACGGTCCGAGCGGTCTCGTAGGACAGGCGATAGAAGGCCGTCATGGAGAAGTCGGCACGGGCCCCCAACCCCATCACCAGGATGCGTTCCGCCTTGACCTTTTGGTTGGGCGAGAGGAGCGCGCTGGTTCCGCGCGCACCCGTGAATTTTCCGCGCGCGCGCAAACGCGACAGCACGCCGAGGAGGACCCAATCGAGCCGCCCCAGGCGGCCGCGAGGCGCGGGCTCGTCCTCGGGGTGGAACAGCACCAGGACGTCGGTACGGATCTCCTCCAGGCGTTCGCCGGCGTCGCGCGCGTCCATGTCAGGCGTGGGCCTGGGAGGGTGGGTGCAGGTGCAGGCGGATCTGGTCCAGGATCCCGTTGACGAAGGCGCCCGATTCCTCGCTGCCGTACAGCTTGGCCAGCTCGATGGCCTCGTTGATGGCGACCCGCTCGGGGATATCGTCCCGGAAAAGGAGCTCGTACGCGGCCAAGCGCAGGATGTTGCGTTCCACCGGCGCGATGCGCGCCAGGCTCCAGTGGGCGGCGTTGGCCTCGATCGTCGCATCCAGCTCGGCCAGCTTCTCCGCCGCTCCGCGGACCAAGGCCTCGGCAAAGGTGCGCACCTCGGGCGGTACCACCCGATCGCGCCAGAACTCGCGCAGCACGGCTGCGAGGTCGGACGGTCGATAATCCAGTTCGTACAGCAACATCAGCGCGAGCTCTCGCGCCTTGCGTCGTTTGCCCATGACCGAGCTTTCAGCTTTCAGCACTCAGCATTCAGCGGAAAGCCTCGGAGGGCGTCCGAGGCTGACAGCTGAGCGCTGACGGCTGACCGCTGTCTCCTACTTCAATTCCCGAAGGAGATTCGCCATCTCGATGGCCGCGCAGGCGGCATCGAATCCCTTGTTGCCCGCCTTGGTGCCGGCGCGCTCCACGGCCTGCTCGATGGAGTCCGTCGTGAGGACGCCGAAGGCGATGGGCACACCGGTCTCCAGCCCGGCCATGGCCACCCCTTTGGCCACCTCACCGGCGATGTACTCGAAGTGCGGCGTGGCGCCGCGAATGACCGTCCCCAGGCAGATCACCGCGTCGTACTGGCGGGAGGCCGCCATCCGCTTCGCCACCAGCGGAATCTCGAACGACCCCGGGACCCGCGCGACCGTGATCCGGTCCTCGTCGGCGCCGTGCCGCCGCAGGGCGTCCAGGGCGCCGTCGAGCAGGCGTGCGGTGATGAAATCGTTGAAGCGGCTGGCCACGATCCCGAAGGCATAGCCCTTCGCCGTCAGGTTGCCTTCCACCATGCGCGCCATGTGCGCTCTCCTTCCCCGGGCAGGGGTCGCTAGTGTCGCGGTTTTCCGGCGGGTGTCGCCGCGGACTGCCGGCGGCGCCGGGGAGCGGGGCCGGGCTGGATGAGGTGCCCGAGCTTCTCCCGCTTGGTCGTGAGGTAGCCGAGACTGGTCGCCGTCGGCGGGATGACCAGCGGGACGCGCTCCACCACCTCCAGGCCGTATCCTTCCAGTCCCACGATCTTGCGCGGGTTGTTGGTCATGAGGCGGAGCTTGGATACCCCCAGGTCCACGAGGATCTGCGCGCCCACGCCGTAATCCCGCAGATCGGGCTTGAAGCCGAGCTTCTCGTTCGCCTCCACGGTGTCGAAGCCCTGATCCTGCAGCTCATAGGCGCGCAGCTTGTTGGCCAATCCGATGCCGCGGCCTTCCTGCCGGATGTAGAGGAGAATGCCGTGCCCCTCTTCCGCGATGCGGGCGAGGGCGCGGTCCAGCTGCGCCCCGCAATCGCAGCGCAACGACCCCAGGGCGTCCCCCGTCAAGCATTCGGAGTGGACGCGGACCAGGGTGGGCTCCCCCACGCGCACCTCGCCCCGGAGCAGGGCGAGGTGGTGCTTCTGGTCCACCTGGCTGTGGTAGAGGATCGTCTTGAACGTGCCGTGGCGAGTCGGCAGGTCGGTGCTCGCCACGCGGGTGACGAACTTCTCGCGCTTCATCCGGTAGTCGATCAGGTCCTTGATGGTGATCATCAGGAGCCCGTGCCGCTGGGCGAAGCGATGGAGTTCCGGCACGCGGGCCATGGAGCCGTCCGGGTTCATGATCTCGCAGATCACGCCGGCGGGGTAGAGGCCGGCCAGGCGGGCGAGGTCCACGGCGGCCTCGGTCTGCCCGGCTCGCGTCAGGACGCCGCCCTCGCGCGCGCGCAGGGGGAACATGTGTCCGGGGCGGGCGAGATCGTCCGGCCGCGTGTTCGGGTCCAGGATGGTCTTGATGGTAACGGCCCGGTCGCGGGCCGAAATGCCCGTGCTGACTTCGCGCTTGGCCTCGACGGACACCGCGAAGGCGGTCTCGAACGCCGACGTGTTCTCGGACACCATGGCGGGAATCTTGAGCTGATCGAGGCGCTCGCCGATGATCGGCAGGCAGATCAGCCCGCGCCCGTGCGCGGCCATGAAGTTGATCGCCGCCGGGGTCACCTTCTCCGCCGCCAGCGTCAGGTCGCCCTCGTTCTCTCGGTCCTCGTCGTCCACCACGATGACCAGCTTACCAGCCCGGATGTTCCGGATGGCGTCCTCGATGCGGGCAAATCGGGGGTCCGATGCGCCCCGGGCGCCGGCGGCCGAACGCCCGTTCCGCTTCGGCGCCGATGCGCGGCGCGGCCGACCGGCCTGTCGCCCGCCGGCGACGGGCGGGGCCGTGGGGGTGACGCGTGCCCGAGCGCTCATGCGAAGCCGTGCTCCTTCAACGCCATCAGGGTCAGGTCGCCGCTGGGCGGTCCCGCGGCGCGTCCCGCGGCGAGGCGCGCCACGTACTTCCCGATGAGGTCCGCCTCCAGGTTCAGCTGGGCGCCCACCCGTTTCTCCGCGAGCGTGGTGCCCCGGACCGTGTACGGGATCACGGCCACGTCGAAGTGGCGGCCCGCCAGGGCGGCCACCGTCAAGCTGATGCCGTCCACCGCGACGGACCCCTTGGGGACCAGGAAGGGCGCTAGCGACTCCGGAAATCGGACGCGGTACACCGCCCCCTCGCCCTGCGGGAAGCGGCCCACCAGTTGCCCCACGGCGTCCACATGGCCGCTGACGAGGTGCCCGCCCACCCGATCGCCCAGCCGGAGCGGCCGCTCCAGGTTCACGCGCGCGCCGACCCGGAGCGCGCCGAGCGTCGTGCGAGAGAGCGTCTCGGCCGACAGATCGCACGCCACCGCGTCGCCGGCCAGCACCGCGACGGTGAGGCAGGCGCCGTCGACGGCCAGGCTGTCGCCCGGCCGGCCGGCGTCGGCGATCGCCGGCGCGCCGATCGTCATCCGCGCGCCGGCCGGGTGCCGGACGAACGCCCGAATGGTCCCCACGGTCTCGATGATGCCCGTGAACACTGTGGCCTGCCCCGCCCGTTGCCGGGCCGCTCGTCCGCTAGCGGAGATAGCCCTGGATGAGAACGTCCTCGCCGAAGCGCTCGATGCGCACGTCGCGCACGCGCGTCGCTTGCCGCAGCGTCTCGATGCCTTCGCCGCCCACCGCCGTGGGTGTAGATTTTCCGCCGATCAGGATGGGCGCCAGGAAGAGGAGCAACTTGTCGACGATGCCTTCCTGGAGGGCCGAGGCGTTGATCTCGGCGCCGCCTTCGATCATCACCGACAGGAACCCCATCTTTCCCAACGCCTCCATCAGGTGCGCCAGCGACACGCGGCGCGGACTGCCGGGCACGACGAGCGCCTGTACGCCCTCGCGCTCCAGGGACTCCAACCGGGCGCGCGGGGCCATCTCCGAGACGGCGACGATCGTCGGCGCGGTCGACGCGCGATTGATCACCTGCGCGCGGAGCGGCAGGCGCGCCAGGTTGTCCACGATGACGCGCGCGGGATCCCGCTGGTCCGGCGTGCCCAGGCGCGTGGTGAGCATCGGATCGTCGCGCAGGACGGTCCCGATCCCCACCAGCACGGCGTCTACCTCGTTGCGCAGGTGGTGGACGTGCTGCCGGGCGCTCTCGCCCGTGATCCACCGGGAGTCGCCCGTTTGCGTGGCGATCTTGCCGTCCAGGCTGGCGGCGGCCTTCAGGATGACGAAGGGCCGACCCGTCCGAATGTAGGTGAAGAAGGCTTCGTTGACCCGCGCAGCTTCCTGTTCCAGGACGCCGACATCCACCGTCACGCCGGCCGCGCGCAGCGCGGCGAAACCCTTCCCGCTGACGGCGGGATTGGGATCCTCGCAGGCGGCGACGACGCGACGGATGCCCGCCTGGATGATGCGATCGGTGCAGGGCGGCGTCCGCCCGAAATGGCAGCAGGGCTCCAGCGTAACGTAGAGCGTCGCCCCGGCCGCGGCGGCGTCCGCGGCGCGCAGCGCCTCGAGTTCCGCGTGGTCGGAGCCTGCGAAGGCGTGATAACCTTCCCCGACGACCGTCCCGTCGTTGACCAGGACAGCGCCCACCATCGGGTTGGGACTCGTCCGCCCCCGGGCGCGCTGCGCCAGGTCCAGCGCGCGGCGCATGAACGTCCGATCGGCGTCGGACGGTTGGCCTGTGTGCTCGCAACTTTGCGTCATTTCACGCTTTTTCCGCGGCAAGGCTAACACTCGGAGCTGGCGAGTGTCAAGGCGAAAGCCCCCGCGGCACCGGCCGCATGCGACGACTTAGGCGTTTGAGCGAACGACACACAGGCGCCTGCTACGCAAACAACGCCGCGGCGAATTCCTGGGGATTGAAGGGCTGGAGATCCTCGGAGGACTCGCCCACGCCGACGTAGCGGACGGGGATCTGAAGCTCGCGAGCGATGCCGACGACGGCGCCGCCCTTGGCGGTGCCGTCCAGCTTGGTGACGACGATGCCGGTTAGTGCCACCGCCTGATGAAACTCGCGCGCCTGCGCGACCGCGTTGAGCCCCGTGGTGGCGTCGAGGACCAGCAGAGTCTCGTGGGGCGCCCCCGGGACGGCCCGCGCGATGACCCGCTGGATCTTTTTCAGTTCCTCCATCAGGTTGCTCTTGGTGTGCAGCCTGCCGGCCGTGTCCACGAGCAGGCGGCCTGCCTGCCGCGCCACGGCGGCCTTGCAGGCGTCGAAGGCGACGGCGGACGGGTCGGCCCCGGCCTGGTGGGCGATCACGTCGGCCCCGATGCGCGTTCCCCAGATCTGCAGCTGCTCGATGGCGGCGGCGCGGAAGGTGTCGCCCGCGGCCAGCAGGACGCTCTCGCCCGCGTCGCGATACCGCTTGGCGAGCTTGGCGATCGTCGTGGTCTTGCCGGACCCGTTGGTGCCGACGAACAGGGTGACGTGCGGCGGTGCGGCGGGCGAGCGAGGCGGCGGGGCCGGGACCGTCAGGAGTTCGGCGATGCGCTCGGCCAACAGTGCGCGCATGGCTTCGACCGTGGCGGCGCGCTGGCGGTGAAACGCCCCGCGCGCGGATTCCATGACCGCGCTGGTGGCGACCGGGCCAAGGTCGGAGGCGAGCAGGGCCTCCTCCAATTCGTCCAGGCGCGTCTCGTCGATGACGGCGCCGGAGAACACGACCTCGATCCTGCCGACCAGGCTGTCGCGAGTCTTGCGGAGGCCGTCGCGGAGGCGGGAGAAGAATCCGGAGCGCGCCGGAGGAACCTCGGGCGACATCTAAGCGGCGGCCTTCATCCGGACCGAGATCACCTTGGACACGCCTTCCTCCTCCATGGTGATCCCGTAGAGGAGATCCGCCGCTTCCATCGTCCGCTTGTTGTGGGTGATGGCGATGAACTGCGACTGCTGCGACATCTCGCGGATCAGCGTGACGAAGCGCTCCACGTTGGCGTCGTCCAGCGGGGCGTCGACCTCGTCCAGAACGCAGAAGGGGCTGGGTCGCACCGCAAAGAGGGCGAGCAGCAGCGAGAGGGCCGCCAGGGCGCGCTCGCCGCCGGAGAGCAGGGAGAGGACCGTGGGCCGCTTGCCGGGGAACCGGACCAGCATCTCCACGCCGGGCTCGTCATCGGGTCGGGAGACCGCGTCGCCGTCGGGCTCGATCGGTTCGACCAGCTTGAGCTGCGCGCTGCCGCCGCCGATCAGGAGGCGCCAGAAGTGATCGAACTGCCGGTTGACGGCCTCCAGCGTAGCGTTGAAGAGCGCCTCGATCGTCTTGTTGATCTCGCCGATGGCCTGTCTGAGGGAGGTCACGGCGCGCGTGAGATCCTCGGCCTGCGTCGTGAGAAACTCGTACCGCTGGCAGAGGGCCTGATATTCCTCGAGGGCGCCGAGATTGGCCGGGCCCAGCTCGGCCAGCTTCAGCCGCAGTTCTTCCAGTTCGGTCGTGGCCGCCTCGACCTCCAGGTCAGAGGCGGCGAACCGCTCGCGCAGGTCGGCCGTGCCGAGACCGTGCGCCTCCACCAGGTCCAGCTCCAGTCGCGCGATGGTGGCCTTCACCTCGCCCCGCCGCGTGTCCAGGGCCGCGACCTCGGCGGCCAGCTCCGACTCTTCGCGCCGCTTGGCGCGCAGCTCGTCTTCCAGGCGGCCGATCGCCTCCTGGCCGGCGGCCCGGGCCTCCTGGGTTCGGACGAGCGCGGCGTGGCGCTCTTCCTCGTCTCGCCGGAGGACGGCGAGGGCTTCGCGCAGCCGATCGCGCTCCACCTCCTGCGCGGCGCGGCGGACGGTCAGCTCTGCGGCCTCGCGGGTGAGCTGGCCGATCTGCTCCTCGGCCGCCTGCAGCTCCTGCCGCATGCGCGCGAGATCCCGCAGCGTCTCGTCCCGGCGGGCGACGCGGGACGCCAGGGCCACGCGCTGGTCGTTGAGGCCAACGGCGGCCTCTTCGCGCCTCTCGCGCAGGTCGGTCACCTCGCGCTCCCGGCCCGCGATGTTCGCGTGCAGATCGGCCACCGCGGCCTCGCCCTCGCCGAGGGTCGCCCGCAACGCACCCACCTCGCGCGCGATCCGGGCCAGGTCGGCCTCCACGGTCTGCAGCTCGATACCGAAGAGCTCGAGCTGCTGACTCAGTCGCAACTCATCGGCGCGGCGGGCGGCGAGGTCCTTCTCGATAGCGAGCAGGTCCAGGTCCGCCTGGCGCTCGGCCATTCCCGCGCTCTCGGCGGCGCGTTCCGCCGCGGCCACGTCGTCGGACACGATGGCCAGCGCCTCGCGCAGGCCGGACAAACCGACCTCGCTGATGGCCAGCGCCTCCTCCAGTTCCCGCAGCTCGCGCCGCTGTCCCAGGAGTCCCTGGGGCGCCGGCGTGCCGCCCGTGAGCGTGCCGCGGTGCGTCAACACCTCGCCGGCCAGCGTCGCCAGCGTGAACGGGCCGGGCAGCTCCCGCGCGATGGCGAGCGCCGCGTCGAGCGTGCTCACGATCACCGCGTCGGCCAGGAGGTGGGCCACCCACGGCGCGGCACCCTCGGCGGACTTGATCGCATCCAGCGCGAGACCCTCCACCTGTCCCAGCAACTCCTTGGGAAGGTCGGCGACCTGCGCCGCCAGCTCCGCGTGCAGCCGGTGACCCCACGTGCTCTCGCCGGTCGGCGTGGGCCCGACCAGCGTCGCGCGGCCCTGGCCCGACCGGAAGAGGTGCGCCAGCGCTTCCTGCGCCTCGCGCCACGTCTGCACGCGCACGCCCTGCAGCTGGGCGCCCAGGATCGCCTCCAGGGCCTTCTCGTGCCGGGGCGCCGTCTCGAGCGCCTCGGCCAGCGGACCCAGGATGCCGCCCACGCGCCGGTCGCGGCCCGCCTGCAACAGCAGCTTGTTCCCTTCCGAGAAATCGGCGAACTCCAGCCGCAGCTCGCGGAGAGAGCTCAAGCGGCCGCGCTGGCGCTCGACGTCGGCGACGAGCCCCGCGATCTCATTTTCGAGGTGCCGACGGGCCTCCCGCGCGCGCGCCGCCTCCACTTGCGCCGCCTCCCGATCCGCGAGGGCACGGCCCTGGCGCTCGGTGGCCTCCCGGCGGCGGGTCTCCTCGGCGGTGGAGGACGCTTCGGCGCCCTCGCGCTGGCTGGCGGCCTCGGCGTGCTGGAGGCGCAGGCGCTCCGACTGCGCCGTCATCTGCCGGTGCCGCTCGAGCAGCGTGGCCAGCTCGTTCCGCTTGAGGGCCAGCTGCCCGGACCGATGCGTGGCCTGCTGGCGCATCTGCTCCAGCGAGGTGACCGCGGCGGCGAGGATGGCCTCGGTCTCTCGCATGGCCTGCCCGTCGGCCTCCAGCTTGGTTTCCAGCGCGGCCACGTCCCGCTCGTGGTCCGCCGCGGTCGCGGCGCCGTCCTGGATCGACGCCAGGAGCCGCTGCGCGGTCTGCCCCAGGCCGGTCAAGGCCGCCTCATGCTCGGCCTGACGACGCTCCGCGTCCTCCAACTGCTGGGTGACGTTTCGGAGCTCGGCCTCGTCCCGGTCAATGCGGCTGCGTGCGTCGAAGAGGGTCTCTTGTGCCGCGGTGACGGCTCGCTCCTCCGTCACGGCGTGCAAGCGGCGCTCCTCCAGGGCGACCTCGGTCGAGCCGATGCCGGCTCGGATGCCGGTCAGGAGCTGCTGGGCCGGCCCGAGCCGTCCGAGAATTCGCTGCAGCTCTTCCCAGAGCGCAGCGTGCTCTCGATATTTGAGGAACAGCTTCAACTCGGTGGCGCGGTTGTCCATTTGCTTGTAGCGCTCGGCCTTGTTGGCCTGGCGCTTCAGCGAGTTGCGCTGGCGCTCGACCTCGGCGATCACATCGCGGATTCGGAGAAGGTTCTGTTCGGTCGACTCCAGCTTGTTACCCGCCGCCCGCCGTTTCGTCTTGTACTTCATGATGCCGGCGGCTTCCTCGATCAGGACCCGACGGTCGGCCGGCCGGGCGTTCACAACGCTGCCGATGCTGCCTTGTTCGATGAGCGCGTACGGTTCGCCCGCCAGGCCGGTGTCGATGAACAGGTCCGTGATGTCGCGAAGGCGGCACGGGACCTTGTTCAACAGGTATTCGCTCTCGCCGGACCGATAGAGACGCCGGGTGACGTTGACCTCTTCGTAGTCGGTCGGGAGGGCGCCGTTGTTGCGCGTGAAGGTCAGGGACACCTCGGCCAGGCCGAGGGGTTTACGGCGACCGTTGCCGGCAAAGATGAGGTCGTCCATCCGGTCGCCACGCAAGAGCTTGGCGCTTTGCTCGCCGAGCGCCCAGCGGATGGCGTCGGACACGTTGCTCTTTCCGCAGCCGTTGGGGCCGACCACACCCGTCACGCCGGGCTCGAACGACAGTTCAACTTTGTCGGCGAAGGATTTGAAACCGAAGAGGGAGATTTTTGTCAGATGCATATCGGTACATCCACCTCTGGATGAGGACCCCTCGGAGTGAAAACCCCCTCAAAATCTTGCAGACGCTATCACGGGCTGGATTTGGGTGTCAAGTTCAAATACAACGGGTGGGGCTAAAAATAGAGAATGCCTACGAGATGTTGTGGAGCGGAGAACCCGGTTCCGCGAGGCCAAGAAGGGCCAGGCGGGCAGCCTCCTGTTCGGCGGCCTGCCGGCTGCTCCCTTCCGCCTCCGTCCGGATCTCTCCCTCGGGACCGCGGACCGTGACGGCGACGCGAAACGTCGGGTGATGCGCGGGCCCGCGCTTCTCGATGAGCCGATAGCTCGGGAGCTTCCCCTGGCGCGCCAGGGCCGCCATTTGCAGGGCCGATTTCGCATCGACGATGGGGTGAGTCGCCGACTCTTCGCCCTGGCCGACCGCCCGTGCCGCGAGCGCGTGGATGGCGTCAAACCCCCCGTCTTCCACGATGGCACCCAGGACCGCTTCCAGGAGCTCGGCCAGGACGCGCTGGCTTGGCCCGAGGGGAGCCAGATCCGGGGCGGGGAGACCCAGCCGCTTCGCGAGGCGCGCGAGTCCGCCTCGGCTGGACCAGGCCGCCCGTCGCCGAGTCAGGTCGCCCGGCGCGCCCTCGGGGTGGGCCCGGAACACGGCGAGCGCCAGTGCAAAGTTCCAGGCGGCGTCGCCGAGAAACTCGAGCCGTTGGCGGGCTGCGGCGGTCTCGGGGGTCAGCGGTTGCTTGAGCGTGCTGAGTGCCAGGCCGAGCAGGCCGACGTCTTGAAAATGGTGGCCGAGCGTTTCCTGCAAGGCCGCGAGCGCGGACTCGACATCTGTGGTCGCGTCGGGGGGAGTATGGTCCATGTCGTTTCGATCTGGACGGAGCGTCGCCATGCGGCCGGGGCCGCTCAGGCGTCAGGCTCGGTCATCGGCCGCGGCGCGAGTCGTTCCTGTAGCGCCAGGACATCCCCTTGAATCTCTTCCGCGAGTCGGAAAAACGGGCCGAGATCCTCGACATCCAATGGGACGCTCCGGCCGTACTGCTGGAGGCCGTACAGGCCGAATTCGAGCAGCTTCAGCTTCTGCAAGATACCGTCAAAGGCGTCTTCCCGCACCGACACGGGCACCCGGGCGGCAAGCCTGGGACACGTCGGGTCGGCCTCGTCGATCAAACGATGGTTCACGCTACCACCTTTCCGTGAGGCGTCTTCTCCGCGCCTCGCTGCGTCGCGCCCGATGCTCGGCACAATCCGAGATCCCGCGACAGCATACACCGAGAGGCGCGGAAACGCCAAACCGGGGGCAGACGCGGCGCCGGAAAGATCTTGACAGGGTATGGGCAATTCTCTACACTTCGCCCACTTTCGTTTTCATTTCCGTCATTTCCGGAGGTTGCATGGCCAGCCCCGACATCGTGACCCTCACCGACGCCGAATTCGAGACGCAGATCAAGACGCACCCCCGTCTCTTGGTAGATTTCTGGGCGGAATGGTGCGGACCGTGCCGCATGATTGCGCCCGTCCTGGACGAGTTGGCGGGCGAGTACAAGAACCGGCTGACGATCGGCAAGGTGAACGTGGATGAGAATCGCCAGATCGCGGCGCGTTTCGGCATCCGGAGCATTCCCACCTTGTTGCTGTTGCGGGACGGCGTTCGCGTGGATCAGATCGTCGGGGCACACCCCAAGGCGACGATCAAGACCAAGGTGGACCAATTCCTCAGTGCGACGTGAGTGAACGGCGACTGCGATGATCCGCACTCCGCACGCGTGTCCAGGTCTCATCCCGTCTCATCGCTGGTGACCGCCGGCCCGTACCCCTGTCTGTTTCTGACCGCCACTCGCATTCTCCCGTGTGTTTTCGTCCCGGCATGACGTCCTCGTCAGACGGCGCCGGCGCGGATCACCAATCCCGTTAGCCCAGGGGCGGCACCGTGTACACGCCGAGTCTCGAGCAGTTTCGCGTTCTGGCCCGACAGGGGAACCTGATTCCCGTCGCCCGGCAGATCCTGGCGGACATGGAGACGCCGGTCTCCGCGTTCCGGAAGATCGACAGCGGGAACTACGCCTTTCTGCTGGAAAGCGTCGAGGGCGGAGAGCAGTGGGGGCGTTACAGCTTCCTCGGCAGCAATCCCAGCCTGGTGGTGCGCGCGCGCGGCGACCGCGTCGAGGTCCTGCAGGGGCAAGGGGTCGAGAGCCTGGGGGAGGTCCGGGATCCCTTCACCGCCCTGCAGCGGATCCTGGCGCAGCACCGGGCGGTCGCCGTTCCGGGATTCCCGCGGTTCACGGGCGGCCTGGTGGGCTATCTCGGCTACGACACGGTCCGCCACCTGGAGCGGTTGCCCGCCACGGCCACCGCCGACCTGGGTTTCCCGGACGCCGTCTTCCTGCTGACCGACACGCTCTTGATCTTCGACAATGTGACGCACCGCATCACGGTGGTGTCCAACGCCCTCGTGCAGGACCAGAGCGACCGCGGCGTCGAGCGGACCTACCGGGAATCGCAGCGGAAGATCGACGCGATCGTCGCGGCGTTGCGGCGACCGGTCGGCGCGCCCACGGGCTTCGCGGGGTCCGGCCGGTCCGCCGAGCCGGACTCGACGTTCAGTCGGCAGGGCTTCTGCGAGGCCGTGCAAAAAGCCAAGGCCTATATCCAGGCGGGCGATGCGATCCAGGTGGTCCTGTCGCAGCGGCTGGCTCTCACGACCGAGGCCGACCCCTTCGACGTGTATCGTGCGCTGCGCGTGGTGAACCCCTCGCCGTACATGTACTATCTGCGCCTCGGCGACCTGAAGGTGGTGGGCAGCTCGCCCGAGATGCTCGTCCGGTTGGAGGGCGAGCGGATCGACCTCCGGCCCATTGCGGGCACGCGCCCGCGCGGGGCGACGGAGGACGAGGACGGCGCCCTGGCGACGGAACTGTTGGCCGATCCCAAGGAACGGGCCGAGCATATCATGCTCGTGGATCTGGGCCGGAACGATGTCGGAAAGGTGGCGCGGGTCGGGAGCGTCGTCGTCTCGGACCTGATGACGGTCGAGCGGTATTCCCACGTGATGCACCTCGTCTCGCACGTCCGGGGGACGGTGGAACCGGGCCGGAGCGCCTTCGACGTTCTGGGCGCGTGCTTTCCGGCGGGCACCGTCACCGGCGCGCCGAAGGTCCGCGCCATGGAGATCATCGAGGAGCTGGAGCCGGTCCGCCGCGGCCCGTACGCGGGCGCCGTGGGGTACGTGAGCTTTTCGGGCAACTTGGATACCTGCATCACCATCCGGACGATTCTCTTCTCGCGAGGCGTGGCGCTGATCCAGGCGGGCGCCGGCATCGTGGCGGATTCGGACCCCGAGCGCGAGTACGAGGAGACCATGAACAAGGCACGCGCCTTGCGGCGCGCCATCGAACTCGCCGAGACCGGACTGGAATAGCCGAACAGCCGTTCGGCGGTGCGGCCGTTCGACCGTTCCGGGAACCGCCGAACCGTCGAACCGTCGAACCGCTGTGCCGTCGCACCGGAGCACCCATGCTGCTCATGATCGACAACTACGACTCCTTCACGTACAACCTGGTCCAGTACCTTCGGGAACTGGGCGCCGAGGTGGTCGTCCATCGGAACGATCGCATCGGCATCGAGGAGATTCGCGCGCTGCGGCCCGAGCGGATCGTCCTCTCGCCGGGGCCGTGTTCCCCGGCCGAAGCGGGGATCTGCTGCGACGCGATCCGGGCGTTCGGCGCCAGCATCCCCCTCCTCGGGGTCTGTCTCGGTCATCAGTGCATCGGGGCGGCGTACGGCGGGCGGATCGTCCGCGCGGGGCGTCTCATGCACGGGAAGACGTCGCCCATTCACCACGACGGCCGTGGCGTCTTCCGCGGGGTTCCGAGTCCGTTCGAAGCGACGCGCTACCACTCGCTCCTCATCGAGCGGGAGACGGTCCCGGCGTGTCTCACGGTGTCGGCCCAGACGGTCGAGGGCGAGATCATGGGCGTGCGACATCGCACGCATCCGGTCGAGGGCGTGCAGTTTCATCCCGAGTCCATCCTCACACAGGCCGGCAAGGACTTGCTGGCGAACTTCTTGGCCGGGTTCCGAGCGGAGGAGGGGCAGCCATGATCGTTGAGGCGATTCGCAAGGTGGTCGAGCGGAGGGATCTGACCCGGGACGAGGCCTTCGCCGTGATGGAGGCCATCATGTCCGGCCACGCCACGGACGCGCAGATCGCGGCGTTTCTCACCGCGCTGCGGATGAAGGGCGAGACGGTGGAGGAGCTGATCGGGTTCGCCCGCGTCATGCGCGAGAAGGTGTCGCCCGTCAAGACGCGCGCGCGCGTCCAGACTTCGCTGTCCGGGACGGACCGCGAGATGCTGGTGGATACCTGCGGCACGGGCGGGGACGCCACGGGCACCTTCAACGTGTCCACGGCCACCGCCTTCGTGGTGTCGGGCGCGGGCATCCCGGTGGCCAAACACGGGAATCGGTCCGTGAGCAGCTTGTGCGGCAGCGCCGACGTGGTCGAGGCGCTGGGGGTGCGCCTGGATCTCTCGCCCGAGCGGGTGGGGCGCTGCGTGGACGAGGTCGGGATCGGCTTCTGCTATGCGCCGCTCCTCCACAAGGCCATGAAGTTCGTCATGCTGGCGCGGCGGGAGATCCGGATCCGCACGGTGTTCAACATCCTGGGCCCCCTGACCAATCCGGCCCGCGCCTCGGCGCAGGTGATCGGGGTGTACGACGGCGCGCTGGCCGAGGCGATGGCCCAGGTGCTCAAGGAGCTGGGGACGACGCGGGCCTTCGTCGTGCACGGCCAGGATGGGCTGGACGAGCTGTCGACCACCGGACCGAGCCGCGTGGCGGAGCTGCGGGACGGTCAGATCCGGTGCTACACCGTGCAGCCCGAAGACTTCGGTCTTCCGAGGGTCAATCTGGCGGACTTGAGGGGCGGGAGCGCCGCGGACAATGCGGAGATCATCCGTCGCATCCTGGCGGGCGAGCGGGGCCCCAAGCGGGACATCGTGGTCCTGAACGCCGGGGCGGCCATCGCGGCGGGGGGCAAGGCGGCGGACATCGCCGCCGGCATCGCCCTGGCGACGCAGGCGATCGACAGCGGCGCAGCGCGGGACCGGCTCGCCCGCCTGGTGGAGTTCTGCCAGGGATGAGTCGAGAAACCGTCGATGGGTCGATCGGCCAAGTGGTCGAGTGGTCATGAGCCACGCGATCGCTTCTCGGTCTGTCCCAATTGACTATGTGGTCCTTTGACTACTCGACGGCAGGGCCGAGAATGAGCATCCTGGATCAGATCCTGGACCGGACGCGCGCGGACGTGGCGGACCGGAAGGCCCGCATCCCGCTCGCGGAGCTTCGCGCCCACTGTCGCGACCGCGCCCCGACGCGGGATTTCCTGGGTGCGCTGCGTCGGGGACCGGACGTCCGAAGCCGACGGGGGGGGAACATCCGCGTCGTCGCCGAGGTCAAGAAGGCGTCGCCGTCCCGGGGCGTGATCCGCCCCGACTTCGATCCGCCGGCTTTGGCGCGAGCCTACGCCGGGGCCGGAGCGAACGCGATCTCGGTCCTCACGGACGCGCCGTTCTTCCAGGGTGACCTGGTGCACCTCGTTTCCGTGCGCGGCACCGTGACGCTGCCGATTCTTCGCAAGGACTTCCACGTGGACCCGTATCAGCTGTGGGAGGCGCGCGACGCTGGGGCGGATGCCGTGCTGCTGATTGCCGCGGCGCTCTCGCCCCGCCAGCTGCAGGATCTCGTCGGTCTGGGGCGCGAGCTGGGCCTGGCGGCGCTGGTCGAGGTCCACGCGCGGCCGGAGCTGGACGCGGCCCTGGCGTCCGGCGCCGACTTGGTCGGCATCAATAATAGAGACCTTCGCACCTTCCGCGTCTCGCTGGAGACGACGTTCGGCTTGCTCCCCCACGTGCCGGCCGCGACGGTCCTGGTGAGCGAGAGCGGGATCTCGGAATCCGCGCAGGTCGCGCGTCTCGCCGCGGCGGGCGTGGATGCGATCCTGGTCGGCGAAGGCTTGCTCCGGCACGCGGACGTGGGCAGCGCTTTGCGATCGCTCGTGAGCGCACCGTGACCCGGGTGAAGATCTGCGGCATCACGTCGGCGGAGGACGCGGTGGCGGCCGTCGACGCCGGGGCGGACGCCCTGGGCCTCGTCTTCGTGCCCGGCACCCCGCGCTACGTGCCGCCCGACGCGGCGGCGGGCATTCTCGCGGCAGTGCCGCCGCTGGTCACCACGGTCGGCGTCTTCGTGGACCATCCGCTGGAGGAGGTGCTCCGGATCGTCTCGACCCTCGGGCTGCACGCCGTGCAGCTGCATGGCCAGGAGCCGGCGGCGTACAGCCGCCGCATGCCGGTTCCCGTGATCCGGGCTCTGCGGGTGCGGGATGCGGAAAGCCTCCAGCCCCTGGAAACCTATCCGGCGCACGCGTTCCTGCTGGACGCGTATGTGGAGGGCATTCCCGGCGGGACCGGGACGCCCATCTCGCTGGACCTGGCGCTGCAGGCACGAGGCCGGAGGCGGATCATCCTGTCCGGCGGCCTGCGGCCGGACACGGTCTCCCGGGCCGTCCGCCTCGTGCGACCGTACGGCGTGGACGTTAGCAGCGGCGTCGAGGCATCTCCTGGACGCAAGGATCACCGGAAAGTGAGGGAGTTCATTGTCAACGTCCGTCAAGCCGACCTCGGTTGAGCCTCCGCAGACCGGGCCGTCTGCCGCCCTGGGCCATTTCGGCCCGTACGGCGGCCGATACGTGCCCGAGACCCTCATGGCCGCGCTGGAGGCCCTGGCCGCAGGGTACGACGCCGCCAGGCGCGACGAGCAGTTCCAGGCGGACGTGGCCGGTATTCTCCGACACTACGTGGGCCGCCCCACGCCGTTGTATCTCGCCCGCCGGCTCAGCGAGCGGCTGGGCGGACCGCGCGTCTACTTGAAGCGCGAGGACCTCTGCCATACGGGAGCGCACAAGATCAACAACACGGTGGGACAGATTCTCCTCGCGCAGCGCCTCGGGAAGCGGCGGGTGATCGCGGAGACCGGCGCCGGGCAGCATGGCGTGGCCACCGCGACGGTGGCGGCGCTCTGCGGGCTTCGCTGCGAGATCTACATGGGGACCGAGGACATGCGGCGCCAGGCCCTCAACGTGGTGCGGATGCGGCTCCTGGGGGCCAAGGTGACCGGCGTGGATTCCGGGAGCCGGACGCTGAAGGACGCCATCAACGAAGCCATGCGCGACTGGGTGACGAACGTGGACACCACGCACTACGTGCTGGGGTCCGTCCTGGGGGCCGATCCGTATCCCCGGATGGTCCGGGACTTCCAGGCCGTCATCGGCGAGGAGGCGCGCCGACAGTTCCAGGAGGCCGAGGGCCGGCTGCCGGATTGCCTGGTGGCCTGCGTCGGCGGGGGCAGCAACTCCATCGGGTTGTTCCACCGGTTCCTCGGGGACGCCGACGTCCGGATGATCGGCGTGGAGGCGGGCGGCCTGGGGATCGCGTCAGGTCAGCACGCGGCCCGATTCGCGGAGAAGACCGTGGGCATCCTCCACGGGACACGCAGCTACGTCCTTCAGGACGCGGACGGACAGATCCGGGTGACCCACTCCATCTCCGCCGGCCTGGACTATTCCGGCGTGGGGCCGGAGCACGCGTATCACCACGATGTGGGCCGCATCGAGTACGTCGCGGTCACCGACGCCGAGGCCCTGGAGGGCTTTCGATTGCTCTGCGAGACGGAAGGGATCATCCCCGCGCTGGAGTCCGCGCACGCCGTCGCGTATCTGCCGCGCATCGCCGCCGAGTTCGGCAAGGATCGGGCGATCATCCTCAATCTGTCCGGGCGCGGCGACAAGGACGTCGACGTGGCGGCCGGCGCCCTCGGCCTCGGGACAGGAGGTGCCGCGTGAACCGGAACCGGATCGACGAAACGTTCGCCCGGCTGAAAACACGCGGCCGCAGCGGCCTCATCCCGTTCCTGGCGGCGGGCGATCCTTCGCTGGATGTGACGGAGCAACTGGTGTGGGAGTTCGAGGCACGCGGCGCGGATGTCGTGGAGCTGGGGGTCCCGTTCTCGGATCCGCTCGCTGACGGCGTCGTCAACCAGCGCGCCTACCAGCGGGCGCTGGAGGGCGGCGTGAGCCTCCCGCGGATCCTGGAGTCGGTGGCCCGCATTCGGAAGCGGTCGGAGATCCCCATCGTGCTCATGAGCTACATCAACCCGATTCACCGGTACGGGCTGCAACGCTTTCCGTCGGCGGCGCGCGATGCCGGGGTGGACGGTCTGATCGTGTCCGACTGCCCCCCGGAGGAGATGGGGGAGCTGCACGTCGCCCTGGAGGGCGCCGGCGTGCATCCGATTCTGCTCATCGCGCCGACCAGTCCGCCGCGGCGAATTTCCTTGATCGCCGCAAAAAGCCGGGGATATATTTACTACGTGTCGCTGCGGGGCGTGACGGGCCCACGGGACCGGCTGCCCGACGACCTGGCGGCCGGGATCCGGCGGGTGCGGGCGCTGACGGACACACCCGTGGCGGTCGGATTCGGGATTTCCACGCCGGCCCAGGCGCGAGCCGTGTCGGCGCTGGCGGACGCGGTGATCGTCGGGTCCGCCGTCGTGGCCACGGTGGAGGAGTCGCTGGGCGCGCCGCACCTTGCGGCGCGGGTCGGCGATTTCGTCGGAGGTCTGCGGGCGGCCTTGGCGTGAGACGTCCCATGATCGCGTGGCTGTGCGTTCCAAGGCGCATTCCCCTCCTCAGGGCACCGTGCCGCGGCGTGACGCTCGTGGAGATGGTCACGCTCGTCGCGCTGCTGGTCGTGCTGGCGGCCTTGGCGATTCCCACCATCAGTCCCATCGTCTTGCGCTACCGCGTGCGCGGTGCCGCCTGGCAGGTGGCAGGGGACCTGCGCCTGGCCCGGCAGCGCGCCGTGACGCTGAAGAAGCGGTTTCGGTTTTGTATCACCGGGTGCGCCATTACCGTTCCGCCGGGCAGTTACAGCGTCGAGAAGGAGTCCGGTGCTCTCGGCAGCAACGTCTGGGTCAACGAAAACGGTGTGGCGACCGTGCTTCCGCCCGACGTGGCGATTGCAGCCAACACGACGCCGAGATTCACTCTCATCGGCACGACCGATGTCGGCACGAACGGGACGGTGACCCTGTCGAATTTCCTGGGCGTCTACCATGTGGTCGTGGCGCAGTCCGGGCGGGTCCAGGTGTGCGAGGGGGCGTGTCCGTGATGCGAAATCGGGGACCCTGCGGGCTCACCATCGTGGAGTTCCTCGTCGCCACGTCCATCGTCGCGTTCGCGATCCTCGGCGTGGCCTCGATGTTCCCGGCCGCCCTGCGCACCGTGATGCGGGGCGGCGAGACGACCAAGGCGATCATGCTGGTCCAGGCGATGGCCGACATCATCCGCAGCGAACCGTTCGACGTGCTCGTCGCGCGCTACGACAATCTCGACACCCAGTCGTTGAGCGTCTCGTGTCCCCTCGACGAGACCGGCCTGCCTCCCCCGTACGACGACTACACCAAGAAGAAGTGGGCCTGCGATCTCCGGCTGACCGGCGCCCAGGACTCCGGGCGGGGGTTGCCGGCCGCGTCTGGGCGGGTGCGTGTCGAGTGCGTGGACGCGGGCGGCGCGGTGGTGACCTGCCCCAACGGTCTGCGACGGGTGACCGTCAGCGTGTCCTGGGGCGAAAGCCCGTCACGGTCGGTGAGCGTGGTCAGCCATGTGGCACGCATCCGGTAGGCCGGGCCCACGCGCCCGCCCGCGAGGGTTCTCCGTGCTGGAGGTGCTCGTCGCCACCGCACTCTTCTCGACGGTGATGGCGGGCGCCTACTTGCTGTACGTCACCATGCAGGGGACCTTGACCCGGGGGGAGATGAAGAGCGACCTCCACCAGAACGCCCGGGTGGGCATGGACCGGATGGTGCAGGAGCTTCGCATGGCGGGCTACGATCCCGAGAACGCGCTCCAGCAGGTGCTGAACCAACCGTTCAACGAGATCCGCGCCGCGAGCGCGACCTGCCTGTCCTTCGTGACCTACCGCATGCACGGGGTATCCGAGAAGAGCGTGCGGGTGACCTACCGCGTCAGCGACACCGTGCTCCAACGGCGGGAGGACGACTGGGATCCGGGCATCAAGATCTTCTCGGCCTCGTCCACCCAGCCGCTCGCGAACGCGGTGAGCCAGCTGACGTTCATCTACTACGATGCGTTCAACCGGATCCTCAAGCCCTCCGGCGCCGTCGTCGGCGGCTGCCCAGCGGGCAGCTCCCCGTGGATTCCCCTGCTGGATTCCACGCAAACAGCCCAGGTGCGGCGCGTCGGCATCACGCTCCGGACGCTGGAGTCGCGGGTGCGCGTGGCGCCCGAGTCGTACACGCTCACGAGCCATGTCTACCTTCGCAACCGATAGGCCGCCGCGCGGCGCGGCCCTCGTCATCGTCATGCTGATCATGGCGGTCCTGCTGCTTGCCGGGACCACGTTCCTCACCATTTCGTCCACCGAGGATCAGATCGCCGAGAACCAGCACGCCTCGGTGCGCGCCGCGCTGGTGGCGGACGCCGGTCTCCATCGCGCCGTCGCACAGCTATCGGCGAACGGCGCATATCCGGGCGAGGCGTCCGTGTCGCTGGGCGGCGGGACCGCCCGCATCGTCGTCACGGCCGCCGCGCAACAGGTCTGCCTGTCCAAGGACCTGGAGGTCGTGGCCTCCGTGCCGGTGCGAGGCGGGGAGGCGCAGGCGCGGCTCCGCGCCACCGCCGATCAGGCCATCTACCCGTTCCAGTGGGGATTCTTTGCCGCCAACGGGCCGTTGACCCTGGCCTCTCTCGACCCTTCCATCCCGAGATCAAGCGCGGACAGCTACGACTCCAGGCTTCATCCGCACACTTACCCCGACGCAGGCGGCGGCGGCAGCGTGACCATCGGGGGGCGCGGCGGCGTCGCGATCCACGATATGGACGTCACCGGGGGCGTGGTGGGCGACCTGATCCAGTCTTTTCCCGTGACCCAAACGATCAGCGGTACCATCGGCGTCCCGACCGACTCGCTCCTGCCGCTCCCGGAGCCGCCGAGCACCGTGTGGTCGGACGATCCGAACGTGGCCGCGTCCACGACCTTGACGCTGGCAGCCGGCACCCATTACTACGCCAGCATCACGTTGGCGGCGGGCGCACGCCTCGTGGCCAGCGGTCCGGTCACGGTGTACGTCCAGAGCGGGTTCCAGGCGGGCGACAACGTCACGGTCGGCGCCGAGCCGGGCGAGAAGCTGAGCCTGGTCATGAACAGCGGAACGGGCGCGGCGTCCGAATTCCGGACCGGGGGCGACTTTCGACTGTACGGGAGCCTGTACGGGACGAATACGACCGTGCTCTTCGGCGACCGCGCGGTCATTCACGGAGCGGTGATCGCGCGCAGAATCTCGGGTACGAGCCTGCCGATGTGGGATGGGCAACCCTGCTGCAACCAGAAAGCGCCCACGCTGCACTTCGACCGGGCCATGACGACTCGGCCCGTGTGCACCTACAGCCGCTTCAGCATGCGTCGGGGAACGTGGCGAGAGGTGCTGCCGTAGCGCCGCCACCCTTCATTTTTGTCAGCGTTCCGCGACCTCGTCCAATCTGTCTCGCCGGTCCATCCTGCCGTATGGTACACCCCGTGCATGATTCGTCAGACCTCAGCGCTTCCGTAGGTATGCAGGCCGCCATTCGAGCGCGAACGCACCAAACGCCTGCATGATTGCTTCCAGCGCTGATCATTGGAGTTCGCCCCGCCCACGACTTCGGTCCGGCAGGGCGGCAGCGGGTTGCAAATGCCTCCATCCGCCGCGGCGGCTCCGTCGGATACGACCACAAATGGCAACGCCCTCTGCACGAATGGCAGACGCAGAGAGATCGCGCGGCTCGGCGGACGGTTCAGGGATGACATGGATCCGAATACGAAGACGAACGGGGTGAGACGAGCCGCGCATTGCCGGGCGGGCCTCCAGCCGGCGGATCGACCGCGCGTCTGGGCCGACACGACGCGCGCTTTCGGCGCACGCAATTGTGCGCGTGCGCACGGATTTCTCTTGACAACTCAATATGTTGTCGGTAAATGGCAGCGTAATGTCGTGAAGCAGCGCACGTAACTGTTTCCCGAAAAAAAGGAATCACATATGTTTTCCTTCGGGCGGAGTAAGGATGCGGTTGGCCTGGACATCGGCGCCAGCTCCGTCAAAGCCGTCCAGCTGAAACGGGGCAGGGGCGTCCACGAGTTGGTGCGGTTGGGCATTGCGCCGCTTCACCCGGAGACGATCGTCGACGGCGTCATCATGGACTCCGGGACGGTCATCTCGGCGATCCAGCAGATCTTCAGCGAGAACCAGATCAAGACGAAGGATGTGGTCGTGGCCGTGTCCGGCCACTCCGTGATCGTCAAGAAGATCCGGGTCACCAAGATGAAGCCTGAGGAGCTGGAAGAGGCCATTCCGTTCGAGGCCGAGCAGTACGTTCCCTATGCCATCGAGGACGTGAACCTCGACTACCAGGTTCTTGAGAATGCCGACCCCAACGCCAACGAACTGGATGTCCTGCTGGTGGCGGTGAAGAAGGACATCGTCAACGACTACCTCTCCATCATCTCGACGGCCGGCCTGAACGCGGTGGTCGTGGACGTTGATGCCTTCGCCCTGGAGAACGCGTTCGAACTCGCTTACGAACCCGCCCGGGAGCAGGTCATCGGCCTGGTGAACCTCGGTGCGGCCGTC
>Ga0316622_100000433_pt1 | contig 24133 bp, 18 predicted proteins | sample OWC_Aug_OW2_C1_D_FD_207646 | JGI IMG/M metagenome (GOLD analysis project Ga0316622, IMG submission 207646) | Wetland soil microbial communities from Old Woman Creek delta, Ohio, United States - OWC_Aug_OW2_C1_D5_C | ecosystem: Environmental > Terrestrial > Soil > Wetlands | place: USA: Ohio... | reverse complement strand
GGCTTTCTCAGGCGGCCGCTCCCGGGGATCCCGGATGCTCAGCGCCGCGGCCAGCACGGCCACCTCGGGCAGGCACCGTTCCTCGCCCGCCTCGATCAGCATGCGCGAGATCCGCGGGTCGAGCTGCATCCGGGCCATCGCCCGGCCCTTCTCCGTCAGCTCATAGCGCGAAGCGGGGAGCTTCGATACCGCGCCCAGCTCCACGAGCGTGTCGTAGCCGTCGTGGACCGCCTTCGCCGCGGGCCGGTCGATGAACGGGAACTCGAGCGGGTCGCCCAGCCCCAGGTCGGTCATACGCAGGATGACCTCGGCCAGGTCCGACCGCAGGATCTCCGGCGAGGTGAACTCGTCGCGCTTCTCGTAATCGACCTCGCTGTAGAGGCGCACGCACAGCCCTTCCTTCACGCGTCCGCAGCGCCCCTTCCTCTGGTCGGCCGAGGCCCTCGAGACAGGCGAGATCGGCAGGCTGTTGATGCGCGTCCCGGGCTGGTACTGGGCGATCCGCGCGACGCCCGTGTCGACGACATATCGGATACCGGGGATCGTCAGCGACGTCTCGGCGACGTTGGTGGCCACGACGATCTTGGGCACGGTCACCGTGTAGACGAGCCTCTGCTCGCCGGCCGGCAGGCGCGAGAAGAGCGGCAGCACCTTCACCGCCGGCCACTTCCGGCCCTCGAGCATGCGGCAGGTCTCGAGGATGTCCTGCTCGGTCGGCATGAAGACCAGGATGTCGCCGGGCGGCTTTTCGCGCCTCAGGTACTCGACCGCCTCGACGGCCTGGTCGACGTAGTCCTTATCCTCGGCCTCCTCCTCGTCCGGAACGCGGTACTCGACCTCGACGGGATAGAGACGGCCGCTGACCTCGATGACCGGCACGTTCTTGAAGGCCTTGGAGAACTTCTCCGTGTCGAGCGTCGCCGAGGTGATGACCAGCTTGAGCTCGGGCCGCTCGTCGAGGAGCCGGCGCATGATGCCGAGCAGGAAGTCGATGTTGAGCGAGCGCTCGTGGGCCTCGTCGATGATGATCGTGTCGTACTCGTGGAGGAAGCGGTCGCCCTGCGTCTCGGCCAGGAGGATCCCGTCGGTCATGACCTTGACGTAGTTGTCGCGGGCCGTGCGGTCCTGGAAGCGGATCTTGTAGCCGACCGACCGCCCCAGCGGCTCGCCCATCTCCTCGGCGATGCGGTGGGCGATGGTCACGGCCGCGAGCCGCCGCGGCTGGGTGACGCCGACGCGCCCGGCGATCCCCCGCCCCGCCTCGAGGCACATCTTCGGGATCTGCGTGCTCTTGCCGCAGCCGGTCTCGCCCGAGACGATGATGACCCGCCGGCGCGGCGAGCGCAACGCCTCGACGATCTCCCCGGCCATGGCCGTGATGGGGAGCTCCGGCGGATACGAGACGCGCGGCACGTTCTTGGCCCGGGCGGCCAGCCAAACCTCGAACCGCGCGCGGGCGTCGGCGCGGGGCCCGACCCGCGTGTGGTTGCGACCCTGCCGATCGCTCATGCGATCTTGATCTCCTATTCCTCTGCGAGTTCAAGGCGCTCGAGGAGCTGTCGGGGCGTCAGGATATCAATCCCCTGATACCTCTTCAAGGCTAAAAGGTGTCTATCGCCAGAGATCAGAAAGTCCGCCCGGCCGGTGAGCGCCAGGGCCAGGAATTTGTCATCGGCCGGATCTTCCTGGACGATCGCCGGCGTCTCGTCGACGAGGACCATTTCCGCGAACGGAAGGACATGTTCCTCGATGAGGCCCTTGATATCCTCTGGTTTCAAGGCGAATTTCGGATATCCCAATACGCGGGCATATTCGAGCAGGACGTCCCTGGAAAGCAAGGGGACGACCTGGCCGCTCTCCCATAGAGAGATCAACAGGCCCGGCCGTCCGCCGAAAAGCAACGCGGAGACGAGGGCGTTCGTATCCAGGACCGCCCTTATTCTTGCCGGCTTCTTGCCCATACGACGGCGTCCTCGATATCCCGCTCCGTCAATCCCAGGGCCGCGATCTTCTTTCTGACCTTGGCCAGGCGGCTCTTCTCCAAAGGCTTGACCTCGACGGGTTCGAGGACGATCGTTCCCTCGCGGATCCTCGCTTCGAAATACTCCACCCCGTCGAACTTCTCCATGACTTTTTTGGGGATAGTGATCTGGTTTTTATACGTCCGCTTGCAGAGCATGGCTTCCTCCACGAGGATAATAAGATGATGTAAGGAAGATGTCAAGTAATGAATCATTACTATTCTATCTTGCCTGAAGACCATGATCATGACCGTTGACAGGCGGAGCGGGCGGAGGATATATTCCGGGCGCATGATGACGGAACGCGAGCGCGTCCTGACCCTCCTTCGGGGCGGGCGGCCCGACCGGGTCCCCTGGTTCGGCGATCTCGATTACTGGGCGACGGCGCTCATCGGCCGCGGCCTGAAACCCGCCGGCTTCAAGGAGAGCGACGCCTACATCGACTGGCACCGCGACCTCGGCGTCGGGTTCTACCTGCAAGGTTACTTCCCTTTCCGGACGACGATCGAGGGTTGCCGCGTCACCGAGTGGCGCGAGGGCCCGGCCCGGCGCCGCCGCATCGAGACGCCGCGCGGACCGCTGACCGAGACCTGGACGTGGCTCCCCGACTCGTTCGCCGAGGCGCCGACCGAGCATCTGGTCAAGTCCGTCGCGGACCTCCCCGCCTATCGTTCCTTATTCGAGCACACGCGCTACGAACCCGACTACGCTTTCGCCGAGAGGCGCGCGCTCCAAGTCGGCGGCCAGGGCGTCGTCCTCTGCTACCTGCCCAAGAGCCCGCTCATGCAGATGGTCGCCCTCGACGCCGGGATCGCCGCGGTCGCGGAGATCGCCGCCGACGCGCCCGGCGAGCTCCTCGAGACGCTGGCCGCCGTCCGCGCCGCCCACGACCGGGCCGCCCGGATCGCCGTCGCGAGCCCGGCCGAGATCCTGATGATGCCGGAGAACCTCTCCTCCGAGGTCGTCGGGCCGCGCTTCTACGAGCTCTACATGCGCGATGACCACGAATCCTGGTGCCGCGCGATCGCCGCCGCGGGCAAGTACTCCTGCGTCCACCTCGACGGCACACTGAAGGGCCTTCTCCGCCAGGTCGCGAGCGCCGGGTTCACCTTCATCGAGGCCATGACGCCCGCGCCCGTCGGAGACCTCGAGGTCGAGCGTTGGGCCGAATGGCGCGGCGGCAGTCGGGCGGTCTTTTGGGGCGGACTGCCCGGCGTCTATTTCACGGACATCGTCTCCGACGCCGAATTCGAGCGCCACACGCGGGCGGTCTTGCGGGTCATGGCCTCGGAGCCGCGCTACGTCCTCGGCGTCGCCGACCAGGTCCCCCCGGACGGGCTCGAGCGCCGCGTCCGCCGCGTCGCCGAGCTCGCCGCCGAGTATCCGTCAGCCCGCCAGCCGCTTTAGCGAGTCCAGGATCGCGGTCACGTCTTCATCGCGGTTGTTCAGATAGAACGAGACGCGGATCGAGCCGAGCCCGCCCTCGCTCACGGGCCGGGCCTTGATCTTGTCCTTGGCCAGCTGCTCCATGATCTGCGTATTCGCGTGCGTCTTCATCCGGAAGCCGATCATGAGCGTCCGGTAGGCCTCCTCCTCGGGCGACAGCCGTTCGACCCCGGGGATCTCGCCGAGCCCCCCGTAGAACCGCTCGGCCATCGGCCGGCAGCGGCGGGCGATGCGGTCGACGCCGATCGTCTCCACGAAATCGAGGGCCGTCCCCAACGAATAGAACAGGGCGTCGTTCTGGGTCCCCGATTCGTACCTCGCGGCCGTCGGGTGCAGGATGAACTCGCCCTTGGCGACATCGTAGCTCTTCGACGAGCCGCCCCCGACCGTCTGCGGCCGGAGGGCGTCGAGCATCCCGTCCCTGACATAGATGAAGCCCGTGCGCTTCGGGCCCATCATCCACTTGTGGGTGCTGCAGGTGTAGAAGTCGACGCCTGTCTCGACGATGTCGAACGGCGAGCATACGGGCGCCTGGGCGCCATCGAGGGCGAACCAGATCCCCTTGGCGTGGGCCAGCGCGGCGATCTCTTTCACCGGGAAGAGCTGCCCGGTCGTGCAGGTGACGTGGCTGAAGATGATGAGCCGCGTCCGCGGAGTGATCAGGCGCGAGATGCGGTCGACGTTGCCCGCCGCCCTGACGATGTCCGGCTCGAAGAGGCGGATCGCGATGCCGTCGCGCTGCATGCGGTTGAGCAGGGCGGAATGGACGGCGACGTGCTCGTGGGTCGAAGTGATGACCTCGTCCCCTTTCTTGAGGGCGAGGCCGTTGACGATGACGTTGACGCCCTCGGTCGCGCCGCCGATGAGCCCCAGGTCTTCCTTGCGGCAGGTCTTGCCGAGCGACCGGGCCAGCTTCGTCTTGACCTCCTGCCAGGGCTTCTCGTCGTGCCCCGCGCTCGGGGCCCGCTCCTCGGCTTGGGTGAATTCGACCAGGGCGTTCAGCACGGGCACCGGGCACGAGCCGAGGCCGCCGAAGTTGAGGTAGGTCCAATTGGGATCGAGGATGAACTGGCCGCGGACGAGCTTCCAGAGGGCCTCGTCGCCGCCCGCGACCTCGGCCTGGGCCAGGAGATCGGCGAAAGGCGCGCTCCCGACTCCAGCCGCGACGAGCTTCCGCATCAAGGGCACGCCGGCGACCCCGCCGGCCAGCCCGGCCGCCATCCTGAGGAATTCTTTTCTCTTCATCGAAGGCCCTCCTTCTTGTTCCGTCTTGTTCGGCCTTTCCGTCGAATGGGGATTATTCCGCCGGGCGGGCGACCAAGTCAAACGAAATCGGCGCCGCGGCGAGGCCGGTCACGCCGGGCCGGCCCCTCACCCGTGGCGCTTGGCCCGTTTGGCTGTGCCCCCTGCGTAGTACAGAGCGCCGGCCGCGACGACCGCGGCGCCGACGATCCATGAAAGCATCGGCAGGCTGGCCATCAGGACGAAGCAGGAGAGAAGGCCGAGGCCGGTCACGACCCGCATGCCCCCTTTGAGGACCTTCAGCCCGCTCACGTTGAGCGCCGCATAATAAAGGAGGAGCGAGAAGCTGCTGATGTAGGCGATGTGGGGCAGGTCCGCCATAAAGGCGAGCGCCGACATGGCCACCCCCCCGATCAGGATGGCGTTGCGGGGAACGGACGTCCGGCCGCCCGGTCGGCCGATGAAGGCCGGAAGCTCGCCGTCGCCGGACATCACCTGGGCCAGCCTGGAGAGGCCCAGAAGCGAAGCCAGAGCCACGGTCCCCGTGGCCGCGAGGCCGCCCAGCGCGACCAGGCGGGCGCCGAAGCTCATCCCCATGCTTCCGATCGCGTCCGCGAGCGGCGATCCCGACCCCGCCAGGAGCTTGGCCCCCGCGCCGCCCACGGCGGCCACGGCCACCAGGACATAGATCAGCGTCGAGATGAAGATCGAGAGCAGGGTCGCCCGCGGCACGTTCTTGCGCGGCTCCTTTATCTCGTCGGCGACGATGGCCACCCGGGCGAATCCCGCATAGGCGAAAAAGATGGTCGCGGCGCCCGCCCAGGCCCCCCGGAATCCGAAGGGCAGGAAGGGCCGGAGGTTCGCGCCCTGAAAATGGAGGAAGGCCGCCCCGGAGAAGAACAGCAGGATGGCGATCTTGACGAGGACCAGGACGTTGTTGAACCGGCTCGACTCCTTGGCCCCGGCCAGGTGGACCATGACCGTGAAGGCCACGACGACGACGATGCCCACGGACGCCGGCAGCGCGGGGATGAGGTAGTTCAGGTAGTGGCCGAAGCCGACGGCCACCGTCGCCCCGCTGACCAGGTTCGAGAACAACCAGACCCAGCCGACAAGGAAGCCGGGGAATACGGAGAGCGTTTCGCGCGCGAAGACGTAAACGCCCCCGCTCCGCGGATACATCCGGCTGAGCTCGGCCGCCGTAAAACCCGTCAGGAGGGAGACGACGGCGGCGATCAGGACCGAAAGGATGAGGGCCGGGCCGGCCACCGCGGCGGCGGCCCCGAGGATAACGAAGATGCCGGCGCCGATGATCGAGCCCAGGGAGATGTTGACGGCGTCGAAGAGCGACAGCGACGGGCCGGGTCGGCTTGGCGGAGGGATCTCTGTCGGGTTGCCGGGCTCGGTCATCGGGCTTGCTCCCCTCGGTCGATGGACAGGTTCAATATACAGGGAGCGCCCCCGGAATTCAAAGCGCGGGCGGGATAATAAAAAGGGGGACACGCACCCGGGCGCGTCCCCAAGGAACAGGGGGGGTCTTCTCTAGCGGGAAACGGAGCCCCTGCGGACCAGCGCAGGCGCCAAGGGCCGTCTCCCGGGATAGGCGAGAACCGGAAAACCGGGTAAATAAGGAAAGATAAAGCCGGCCACGGACATGCGGGCCGAGCGCTTGGTGCCCCGTCCGGCCATGGCCGCGGCCAGCTGGGTGATCGCCGACGCCCCGGGCCCGACGGCGAGCCGGAGCGTCTTTATCCTCGAAGCGCCGTGCGTTCTCTGGTTCATCTCGCTCACTCCACACATATAGACGAAGGGACCGCGTCAAAAGTTGCAGTCGGCGGGGCCTCTCCAAGAATAAAGGCTTTTAGAAAGACCGGGGACACGTACCGGAGGTACCTGTCCCCCTTCAGACCCACATCCCCTGGCCGCCGGCCGCGCGCCCGTCGCGATCGGACTTGGGCTTTTTGGACGAGGCGCCCGCGATCGAAGCGAACAGGAGGAGGACCGACAGGAAACCCAAGAGGTATTTCTTCATCTTAGAACCTGTGAAGGTAGCTGACCTTGAAGAAGAAGCCGCGCTTCATCTCGTGGAAGCGGCTGCTCGGGGCGAACCCGGGGAGGCTCGCGTCCCACTCGGCCTTCTCCAGAGCCGACCCGTAGCCCAGGTGGACGACCGTGCCCGGGATGTAGGTGAACGAAACCAGGCCGTCGAGGGTCATCCTCTTGTAGAAGTCGTTGTACTCAACGATGCCGCGGACGAAGAGGTACTTGTTGAGCTGGAAGGTGTTGCGGCTGCGCAGGATGAGGTAATCGTAGACCTTGACCTTGTCGGCCTTCCTGTAGAAATCGATATAGGTCGCCGACAGGGTGAAGTCGAGCTGGGTGATGGGCTCGTACTTGAGATAGGCCATGGCCCGCGTCCCGTAGCCCTGGTAGGGGTCGGCCGGATCGTAATAGACGCTGCCCGTCCAGCGGGCGAAAAGCTGGAGATAGAGGGACTTCGCGACCTGCACCTCCCCCTGCATGCCGAGGCCGCTGTTGTTGAACAACCGGCCGGCATAGACCTCGTTGGCGAGCAGGTTGTCGATCCGGAATTGCGCGTTCCGCGGCAGCCTGAAGCGCAGGGTGAAGAGGTTGACGGTCTCCCACATGTTGTCGACCGTGTCGTAGAGGTGATAGCTCCAGTAGAAAGGCTCGATCTTCTGGAAGAACTTCGACTTCGGGTAGATGTTATGCATCGCGAACGCCGAGAAGCGCCGGAGGCCGGTCCGGTAGACGAAGCCCGTGTCGATCTGGAAATTCTCCGAGATGTCCTGGTAGCCGAGATCGAGGGTCCACTTGCGGTTGGAGAACGCGTAGTTCAGGCCCAGGGCGTGGTCGGCGTCGGTCGAATCGGCGCCCGGGGCCTTGGTCAACGAGCCGAGGAGGTGGAAGGAGACCGTCTCGAGGGGGCTCAGCCGGAACCGCCCGTCGAACCCCCCGACCCGGTTGTAGGAGCTCCCGGCCTCGCGGCCCGTGTAGAAGGCGCCGATGTAGGCATCGTCCGCGAGGGAGTGCTTGTAGCGGGCGATGGTGAAGTCGGGGTGCTCGTCGACCTCGTCGCCGGGCAGGTTATCCTGGGCGTAGATGGCGGCCACGGTGTCGCGCGGCGTGACCTTGCCGGTCAGCCGGAAGCCAAAGCCCGGGTCGACGATCGTCCGGGTGTAGACGATCGCCTGGAGGGGCCCCTCCTCGACCGCCCCGCCGAACTGCCAGAGGTCGTTCCTTTCCAGGAAGAACGGCCGCTTCTCCTCGTAGTAGAGCGAGTACCGCTGGTTGAAGTCGACCTGGCCGGCGTCGGCCTCGACCTGGCTGAAGTCGGGGTTGTAGGTGCCGTCGAGGGTCAGCTCCGAGGTGACTCCGAGCTTGCCGGTGAGGCTGACATCGTCGATGTCGAGGGTCTTGTTCCGGACGAGCTGGCCCTCGCTCTCGACGGTCGCTTCCTGGGTCCGGCCGAAGGTGAACGCGGGCAGGAGCTCGGCGACACGCTGGTACTTGAGCCCCGAGACCTGGAACGGCTGGGCCTGGCCCATGAGCGAGCCGTACTCCGGATCCATCGGCGGGAAGCTCACCTGCTCGGAGGTCCGGGTGAAGAAGCGGACGAACAGGGCCCGCCAAGTCATCGTCTTCCGGTTAGGGAAGCGGAGGCTCTTGAGGGGGATGCGAGCCTCGGCCGTCCAGCCCAGATCGTCGATCTTCCCGGCGCTGTACCAGACCGCGTCGAAGCTCAACTCGAGATTGCCCTGGACGTTGACCATCCCGTCGCCCTGGATGCCGCAGGGGTTGACGATGAAGGAGAAGCCGCTCTGCTGGTCGTTGAACGGGTCGATGATGATGAAGACGACGTCGTCCTGGAAAAGAGCGTCCCGCTTGCAGACGGCGCCCTTGATCTTGGCCGGCTCGGAATCATAGGCGCGGAAGGCGAAATAGAAATTCTCGGCGTCGTAGGCGATCCAGGCCTCGGTCTTCTGGCTGGCGTCTTTGTGATAGTCGGGTTTGAAGGTCTTGAACCCGTCGAACTTGAGGCCCGTGGCCCAGGCCTCGTCGTCGAGGACGCCGTCGATCACGGGAGGCTTCGCCGTCTTGGCCAGGACGGGGCCGGCCTCGCTAAGCTTGGCGGCAGGCGCGGCCTTTTCTTGGGCGGCCGCTAAGGCCGCCGGGACCATCAGCAGCGAGCCGAGGGCGAGGAGGGTCAGGGTTCTCTTCAATGCGCTCTCCGTTACCGGTCTGGACATACGCCTCTCATTGTCATTAAATACGAATGAGCCCCCCATAAGGTTCCCCCGTGGGGACATGTACCGGGTACGTGTCCCCACTCCGGGCCGGCGGGAAGATGGCATGCCCGCCAGACGTCTAAAGATCAAAGGAGCCAGACCATGAAGAAGCCGCCCCGCCGGACCGCGCCCGCCCCCTTAACGATCCCGGTTTTAGCCGCCCTGCTCCTGCTGAGCTTGGCCTGCGCCGCCTGCAAGACCCCCGCTGTCGAGGACGTCCCCGGCGAATTCACCTTCCGGGGCACGGCCGTCCACCCGGCCGCGGTCAGCGCCCTGTACCGTTCCGGGACGGGTCAGATCGACCTGGCCGCCTTCGAGACGAGCTACGAATGCCTCCAATGGGAGGATCAGCCCGGCTGGTGGGTGACGGAATTCGAGGAGGATCTGCCGACCGGCCGGACCCCCTTCTTCGGCTACGCCGCCTTTGCCGCGCCTCTGACCGGGGGGGCCGAGACCTACATCCTCGCGATCAAGTTCAATTCGGGAGAACCGGCCGACGTCGACAACATCCTGCTCCTCCAGAAGTCCGGCGGCTGGCTCGGCCTCGTCCGGGCCTGGGAAGAGGGCAGCGCCTGCGACGGCGGCATCATTTCGCCGCGCCTGGAGGGCGAGGACTTCTTCTACTCCCGCGAGCTCACGCCCATCGACCTGCTCGGCCTGGCCCTCCTCGACAAGCCGCTCGGCCTCAATCCCCACGAGGACCTCGAGGCCACGACCGACAGCTGTTACGCCGCGGCCAACTACGTCTATAACCTGACCCGGGACCGCGAGGACCTTATCTCGGTCCGGCTCTACGATGAGCCGGCCGTCGACGAGAAGGGGAAGACCGACCGGTTCCGCTACCAGTCCTGCTTCAACCGGATCTACAACGCCTACCTCGCCGAGGGAAAGACGGCCTTGTCGCCGAAGGACGTGGACGCGTTCGCGGCGCGGTTCCGGGACGAGTGCCTCAAGCCCGCGTCAGGGGATGCGATCGGAAAGTAGGTCGGCGGCGGAGGCGTTCTCGGCCACCTGCTCCGGGGTCTTGGCCCCGGGGATGACCGCGGCCACGACGGGATCGCGCAGGCACCAGGCCAGGGCCCAGCGGACCCGCGAGACGCCGAGCGGGAGCTCCTCGTCGGCGAGCCTCTCGGCCTCGCGGACGCGGCGGGCGATCTCGTCCTTCCCGAGCGTCGAGCGGAAGTCGTCCGGCCCGAACTTTTCAAAGGCCTCGTGCTTCCCGCTGATGAGGCCGCTCGCGAGCGGGACGCGGCCGATGATGCCCAGGCCGTAGCGCCGGGCGTAGGGAAAGACGGCCGACTCGGCCCGGAGGTCGAGGCGGTTGTAGACGACCTGGAGGACGCCGAAGCCGCGCCCGAAGGCCTCCCGCGCCTGGACCTCGCTGCCCGCGCCGCGGACGGACACGCCGAGGTTGCGGACCATGCCGGCCCGGCGGGCGTCCTCGAGCGCCGCGCGCAGGCCGTCGTCGAGGAAGGCCTCGTCCGATCCCGAGTGGAACTGATAGATGTCGATCCGGTCGGTCCTGAGGGCCCGCAGGGAAGCGATGAGCTGGGCCCGGACCTCCTCCGGCCCGAACCGGTCGGTCCGGTCCATGAAGCCGTTGAAGCCGTGGCCGAACTTGGTGGCGACGACCCAGCGGTCGCGGTCGTGGCGCGACAGGTAGTCGCCGATGAGGCGCTCGGCCAGGTGATCGCCGTAGCACTCGGCCGTGTCGATGAGGTTGACGCCGCACTCGGCGGCCTTGTCGAGGAGGGCGTCGACCTCGGACTGGTTGAACGCCTTCCCCCACTCCCCGCCGAGCTGCCAGGTGCCGATGCCGACGACGGAAACTTTGAGGCCCGTGCGGCCGAGGATGCGGTATTTCATGTCCCTGCCTTGGCCCTGATGATCGTCATTAGCCCGCCATCATATTAGTCGGAGGACGGGACGGGCGTCAAGAAGGCGGGCCATAAATAAGGACGCTTCTCCCGATTCCGGGAATGTCCTCACTCCGGGCTTGGCTCAGGATATGCCTCTAGCTCCCCGGACGGGGATCTTCGAGGCAACATCCCTCGCCGCCCCGAGAGGATTCCCGGAAATGGGAGAAGCACCTAAAAAAGACGGGATCCTGCAACTTCCGGACCGGAGCGTACGTTAGGACGAATGTGGATGTTAAAAAATTAGCAGAGGCCCTTGACAAGCCCGGGGTCGAGTGCTAATATTTTAGCATGCTGGTTTTTTAGCATATCAGACCGGGCGGGCCGCGGGGCCCGAGGGAGCCGCGCATGAGGACCGACAAGAGCCTGAGCCGCCGGGAACGGCAGATCATGGACATCGCCTATGAGATGAAAGAGGTCTCGGCCCTCCAGGTCCTCGAGCGCCTGCCCGAGCCGCCGAGCTATTCGGCCGTCCGGGCCCTTCTCCGCGTCCTGGAGCAGAAAGGCCACCTCGTCCACCGGCAGGACGGGCCCCGCTATGTCTACACGCCTCGCCTGCCCAAGGACAAGGCCCGGAAGAACGCCCTCAGCCATCTCGTGAGGACGTTCTTCGACGGCTCGACCGAAAGCGTCATGGCCACCCTCCTCGACATCTCGGAAGAGAACCTGTCGGAAGACGATTTCCGCCGTCTGACCGAGCTCATCGAAAAGGCCCGGACGGAAGGACGCTGACATGCCCGGAACCGCCGCCGCGGGAATGCCCGGCCTCGTCGCCGGGTATTTCCTCAGGACCGCGATCGTGCTGACCCTGGCCCTGATCGCGGCGGCGATCGCGAGACATCGTCCGGCCGCGTTCAGGCATTTCCTGTTTTCCTCGGCCCTCATCGGGCTCCTGCTCCTCCCCTTCCTCGGCCTCGCGCCGGTCGGTTGGCGATCGGCGCTCGTGCCGCGTTGGATGGCGCCGGCCATCGAGCGCGCAAGCAAGCCCGGGATCGGGACGAGCTCCGAGGTCCGTCGGCTTTCGAAGGCGCCGGACGGGCCGGCCGCCGCGACACGCGAACTCCCCCGGCTTTCTGAGCGGACGCTCGCGGAAGCGACGCCCGCCGAGGCGGCGACCCCCGCGATGAACCCGGACCGCCGGCCGGACGACCCGGCGACAGCGTCTCCCGCCGCCGGCCGGACCGAAGCGTCGTCAAACCCGGCGGTCGGATCCGCGGCGGCGGCAGAGAGCGCCGGCGGCGGCCGGCGCCCGGTCGATCTTCTCATCGCGCTCTTCTGGTCGGCCGGCCTGGCCGTCCTCGTCCTCAGGCTGGGCATCGGGCTCGCCGGCGCGCTCAGGCTGACGGCGGAGGGCCGCCCGCTCGCCGGTCCCGCCTGGCGGGCCCTTCTCGACCGCTTCCTGGCCCTCGTCCCGCTGCGGCGGAAGGTCCGGCTCAAGAGCCACCCCGAGGTCCTCGTTCCGCTGACGTGGGGTTGGCGCAGGCCGGTCGTCCTCATGCCGTCGGGGTCGGACGGCTGGACCGAAGAGGAGCGCTCCTCGGCCCTCTTCCACGAGCTTTCCCACATCAAGCGGGCCGATTTTATCGTCATGCTGCTCGTCCGGACGAGCCTGGCCGTTTTCTGGTGGAACCCACTCTGCTGGGTCGTCTACCGCGAGCTTCTCAAGGAGCAGGAGCTCGCCTGCGACGAGCTGGTCCTGCGGGCGGGGATCCGGCCGTCGTCCTACGCCGCGAGCCTCCTCGCCTTCCGGCGCTCGGCCGGGCTCCGCTGGAACCCCTCGGCCGCCCTGCTCGGGCTGCTGGGCCGGTCGTCGTTCCAGGACCGGCTCGCGGCCATCCTCAGACAGAAACTCACTTATATGGAGGTCAAGATGAAAACCAAGATCATGCTGGCGGCGGCGCTCACGCTGGCCGTGGCCCTCGTCGGGATGGCCCGGCCCGTCCCGGGGAACGACATCAGCGGAGTCGTGACGGTCCTCGCCGAAACGACGATGCCGGCCCCGGCGTCGTTCGAGGCCGCGTTCCCTCCGGCCGTATCCGCGGGCCAGGAAGTCGCCGCGGCGGCCCAGGAAACGAAGGCCGAACAGGAAAAAGCCAAAGCCGCCGAGAAAGCCAAGCGGGCCGAGAAGGCCAAAGAGGCGGAAAAGGCGGCCCAAGCCAAAGCCGCCGTCGCCAAGACGATCGTCATCAGCCCCCGAGGCGGCGAAGGGAAGCCCATCGAGGTTGTCATCACCGAGGGCGGCGAGACCAAGACGCTCGTCTTCGAAAAGCCGCTGACCCTCACCACGTCCAATGACGGGCGGACGTTCACGCTCAAGCTCGACGGGAAGGAGGTCGAGGTCCTCAAGGGCGAGCCCCTTCGGATCGAGATCAAGGGCGGCGATCTCCAGGTCGTGAAAGAGCCCGGCCTCATCAAGGTCGGCGAGGGCGGCGTCGTCACGATCGTCAAGGAAGGCGGCGACGAGGCGCGGCAGGTCGTTTATTATGGCCACGTCAAGCCGGAGATCGTCGTCGAGACCAAGCCCGAAGTCGTTGTCGAGGCTAAGCCAAACGTCATCGTCAAGATGGGCAAGGACGTGAAGCCGGGCGAGACATGGGTCCATGTGGCGCCCGTCGAGGAAGGCCAGGCCGTCAAGGTCGTGAGAGAAGCTCGACCTGGGATCGCCTGGACGATCAAGGAAGGCGACAAGGCCTTCGCCGTCGCGAGCACGATCCACAGCGGCGAGATGCTCGAAAAGATCCAAGCCCTCCAGGAGCAGGTCCAAGCCATTAAAGCCAAGAAGATGGACCTTTCCGCCCTCGAGGAGTCGCTGAAGAAGCTGGAGGCCGAGCTCCGGGCCAAGGAAGAGAAGCTCAAGGAGCTCGAGGTGAAGTTCGAGAAGGCCCCGGGCGAGTTCACCGTCGTGAAGCGAGTCGGCGAAGGCAAGGCCGAGAGCAACGTCGGCGTCTGGGTCATGGAGAAGGACAAGGCCGCCCAGTCGGCGAAGGCCAAGGTCATGGTCGGGATGAACGATAAGGACGGCCGGACGATCAGCCTGGTTTTTACCGGCCAGGAGGGCGAGGCCGGCAAGGCCGCCTTCGAGCGGGCCATCGCTTCGCTCAAGAAAGAGCTTCCTGACGGTTACAAGATCGTCGAGCAGGAGTTCGATGCCGAGAAGGGCGTGATGACCTTCAAGATCTCGGCGCCCGAAGGAAAGAAGACCGACGAAACCCTCATCCGCAAGCTCGTCGAGCTCGTTCAGAAAGACATCAAAGCCGGAAAATAATTAAATGGGGGACACAATACCTATTCACCCATTTTAAATTAGGTGAATAGGTATTGTGTCCCCCTATTCCCCCCCCCTATTTCACTATTTCTTGACGCGGACCGGGTAGGCCGGGCGCTTCGGCTTGGCCGGGGGGTTGGCCTTGAGCTCGTCCATGACGACCTTGATGGCCGCCTCGAGCTGCGGGTCGCGGCCGGCGATGACGTCCTTGGGCGTCTGCTCGACCTCGATGTCGGGCGGGATGCCGACGTTCTCGACGATGAAGCCTTCCTCGGTCCAGATGGCCAGGTTGGGCGCCGTGACGCTGCCGCCGTCCATCAGCACCGGGAAGCCCAAGGTGCCGACGAGCCCGCCCCAGGTCGCCGTGCCGACAAGCTTGCCCATCCCGAACTTCCGCCACATGTAGGGCAGAAGGTCGCCGCCCGACCCGGCGATCTCGTTGACGATCATGACCTTGGGCCCTTGGATCGAGGCGCTGGGCGTCTTGAGGTCGGCCCCGTAGCGCATGTTCCAGTAGGCCGAAACGGGCTTGCGCAGCCAGTCGAGATAGTAGTCGGCGACCAACCCGCCCCCGTTGAAGCGCTCGTCGACGATGATGGCCTCCCTGTCCGCCTGGGGGAAGAAATAGCGCTTGAAGTAGATGTGGCCGAGCGTCGTCGTGTTCGGGACGTAGACGTAGGCCACCCGGCCGTTCGTCGCGGCCTCGACCTTGCGGATGTTGCCCTCGACCCAATCGCGGTTGCGCAGGGCCCCTTCGTCGGCGATGGGCACGACCTTGATCGTCCGTGAGCCCGCGCCCCCGGGATCCGGGCCGACCGTGATCTCGACGATCTTGTCGGCCGTGGCCTCGAACCGGGCGAAGAGGTTGTCCGTCGGGACGAGGTCGCGGCCCTCGACGGCCAGAAGGTACTCCCCGGCCTTGACCTCGGAGCCGGGCTCGGCCAGCGGGGCCCGCAGCTCGGGCGTCCAGTTGAGCCCGCCGTAAACCTTCTTGAAGCGGTAGCGCCCGTTCTCGACGGCGTAATCCGCGCCGAGGAGGCCGCCCGGGACGCGGGCCGGCTGGGCCAGGAAGTCGCCGCCGCCGACGCGGTGATGGCCGACGCCGAGCTCCGAGCACATCCATTGGATGAGACGGTTGAGGTCCGAGCGGCAGGCGAGGTGCGGCAGGAACGCGGCGTACTTGGCCTTCATGGCCTTCCAGTCGGCCCCGTGGTAGTTCGGAGCGTAGAAAAAGTCGCGGTTGATGCGCCAGGCCTCGTCGAAGATCTGCTTCCACTCGGCCTCGGGCACGACCCGGACGCTGATGGCGTCGAGGTTGAGCCGGCCCTTGCCCGGTTCGGGTTTGCCGGCCGCCGGGATGATGCTGAGGGAGCCGCGGGAGGCGAGGAGTATCTTCTTCCGGTCGGCGGTCAGCTCGAACCCGTCGCAGGCCGGCCCGAAGGCCTCGTCCTTGCGGGTCGCGAGGTCATAGACGCGGATGGACGATTCGCCCGGGCCTCCCGACGTCGGCGTCGGCGGCGGGTCGACCTTGCGGTAAAAGAGCTTGCCGCCCTCGCCGGCCTGCAGGTTGTTGTAGACGCCGGCGGGGACGGGTACGGTGACGATGCGGTTCTCGAGCCCGTCGAGATCGATGCGCAGGGCCTCCGGGGCCTTGGCCGGTTCCTTGGCCGCCGGCGCTCCGGGTTTGGCCGCGGGCTTCTCCGCCTCCTTCTTCTCGTCCTTGGGCTTCTCCTCGTCGCTCTCCTTGGCCAGCGGATTGGGCAGGTCCTTGCGCAGCACGGCCAGATACAGGGAATAGGTCAGCCCCAGATCGGAGTTCGACATGTCGAACCACTGGTTCACGGGGCCGGCGTCGGTCGAGGCCAGGAACCAGAGGTATTTGCCCTCGGCGTCGAAGGTCGGCTCCTCGACGCTGCTCAGGCCGTCGGTGACGGGGGTGGACTTGTCCTGGTCGAGCGAATAGACGTGGACGCGGCGGAAGAAGGTCGGCGTGCCCAGGGTGTAGGCGATCCACTTGGAGTCGGGGCTCCAGTTCGTCCTCATCTGGGCCTGGCCGCCGGGCTGATAGAGGTATTCCGAGGCGATCCTCTTGACCGCGCCCGTCGCGAGATCGATCCAGTAGAGGGTCAGGGCGTTGTCGGCGAAAGCGACCTTGCGGCTGTCGGGCGACCAGGTCGGGGAGCCATAGAAACCGGACCCGCCAAGCTTGTACTTTTTCACGGCGTCCTTGCCGTCCTGGGGAGCGACGTGAAGCTCGTACTCGCCCGAGGCGTCGGAGAAGTAAGCGACGGACTTGCCGTCGGGAGACCAAGCCGGGGAATGCTCGTGAACGGCCGGCGTCCGGGTGAGGTTGCGCGGGTCGCCCTTCTCGGCGGGGACGGTGACGATCTCGCCGCGGAAGTCGAGGGCGGCCCGGGCGCCGGTCGGCGAAACGGAGCCGCCGCGGACCCACTGCGAGCCCTTGGCGAAGCGCTCGCGGAGCTCGGCGAGGTCGGTGGCGATGCCGATCGTCAGGCGCTTGGAGCTTCCTTTGGCCACGTCGTAGAGATGGAGCGAGCCGGCCTGCTCGAAAATGACCTTCCCCGCCCCGCCCGAGGCCGAGAGGACCGGGAAGTCCTTGAACTCTGTCAGCGGCCGGACCTTCTTGGAGGCGCCGTCGAAGGCGTAGAGGTTGAACTCGCCGTCGCGGTCGGACCGGAAGACGAGCCCGGAGCCGGACCACATCGGGTCGACGTCGTTCGAGCGCCCCTCGGGCTGGGGCACCTTGACGATGCCCTCGGTCTTGACGTCGAAGACCCAGATCCGGGAAAAGCGCCCGCCCCGGTAGTGCTTCCACTGGGTGAAGGCCTCGGGGAAGGGATTGTAGGCGATGGCCCGGCCGTCGGGGGAGATGGCGGCCTTGGACGCGTATGGGACCTTGAGAATGGAAGCTTCGCCGCCCGCGACAGGCACGGTGAAGAGCTGGGCGTAAGCGCGGTTATTCGAGAAGCGGGTCGAGGCGAAGAGGACGGATGTCCCGTCAGGCGTGAAGCCCTGGACGAGGTCCGCGCTCGGATGCCAGGTCAGGCGCTTGGGGATGCCGCCGCCGGCCGGGACGACATAGACGTCGATGTTGCCTTCATACTGGCCGCTGAAGGCGATGAAGCGGCCGTCGGGCGAGAAAGCGGGCATCATCTCCGCGCCGATGTCCGAGGTCAACCGCCGGACGTTCCGGCCCTCGAGATCGGCCGTCCAGATGTCGTTGGCGTAGACGAAGGCGATGCGCTCGGCCGAGACGGCCGGCTGGGTCAGCATCTTCGTGTCGACCGTATCGACGGCCGGCAGCCTCGTCGCTCCGGCGACGACGAAAACGGCCAGGCAGAATGCGACGGCTCCGAGACGGTGGCGGGATCTCTTCACGGCGACCTCCTCATGACGGAAAGTCCTTTCACTATACGACCGTCATGCCATCAGGTCAATCCCGATCGCCCCGAAATAAATGGGGACGTTTCTAGAAACGTCCCCATTTTCTGCGCATTGACCGGGGCGCGGCGATTCCGGTATCATTCGGCCGCACCATGACGACACGGCCGCGCGACTTCTACGAGGTCCAGGAGCGTCAACGGCGGAGGAGCCTCCCGCTCTTCGGCGCCGTGCTCCTCTTCCACTTCGTCGGCCTCGGGTTCATCGGCCTGGCTTTCCTGGCCACCTTCGGGCTTGTCTTCCGGGGCGGCCTCCTCTCCTCGCCCGGCTTCTGGCCCCGCTTCTTCCTCGCCGACCTGGCCGTCGCCGCCGTCGTGGCCGGCCTGCATTTCCAGGACGCCCGCAAGAACGGCCCGCGTTTCATCCTCAAGCGCCTTCAGGCCCAGACACCGGACGCCGCGGACCGCTACCACGTCCAGCTCCTCAACACCGTCGACGAGATCCGCATCGCCGCCGGCTTGCCGCGGGTCAACGTCTACGTCCTGCCGTCGTTCGCCGTCAACTCTCTGGCCGTCATCGAGGAGGACGGGACGCCGGCCGTCGCCGTAACCGAGGGCCTCCTGGCCGAGGGCACGCGGGACGAGCTCCAGGCGGTGGCCGCCCACGAGCTGGCCCACATCGCCCGCGGCGACACCTTCTATCTGACCCTCGTCTGCTCCCTGGCCAATCTTTTCGAGAAGTTCAAGGACGCCCTCGAGCCCGAAATGGATGACGGCGCGGCCTTGGCCGCCAGCCGCCGGAGCGGCGCCAGTTTCCCGCCGGTCCTCTTCTACGCGGCCGTGGCCGTCTCGGCCCTGGTCATGCGCCTGCTGAGCATGCTCGTCAGCCGCGAGCGCGAGCTCCTGGCCGACGCGGTCGCGGTCGAGCTCAGCCGCGCGCCCGAAGCCTTGGGCCGCATCGTCTACAAGGCCCACGTCAAGAACTCGTTCGTCGGCGATTTCCCCCTGAGCTACGCCCCCCTCTTCATCGTCCGCCCGGACGCCCGTGATACGCCGGACAACTTGGCCGGACGGATCTTCAGCTCGCACCCGCCGCTCATGAAGCGGCTCGGCTCCCTCGCGGCCATGGTCCGCAAGAAGCCCCAAGCCCTCGTCAACGCCGTGTGGGAGGAAGAGAAGGCCCGCGAGGACGCCCGCGGCGTCCTGCACTCCTACGAGGAGATGCGGACGGAACAGATGGAGCTCTTTCCCGCCTCCGCCGGCGCCGATGGCGCGGCGCCCGCCGCCGAGGACGAGGCCCGGATCTGGCTCCTGGCCGGCGCGGCCGAAACGCCGTGGGAAGGCCCGTTCACCTTGCCTGAGCTCCTCTGCCGGACGCGCTTCTCGCCGGTGATGAGGGTCAAGAACGCCCAGGAAGGGATCGAGGCCAGGGCCCGCGAGTTCCCGCAGGTCCGGATGGCCCTCCAGAATCTGGCCCGCAAGAAGCCGCTCGCGCCGGGCCGCGAGAACCTCTGCCCGCGCTGCCGCATCCCCCTGTCTGGGGCGTTCTACGAAGGGGTGGCCGTCCGCGTCTGCGGGCGCTGCCGCGGCCGTCTCGTCGACGCGGCCTCCGTCGACCGGATCGTGGCCCGGCGGGAAGTCGCCTTCTCGGAGCCGCTCGTCGAGAAGGCCCGGACGTTCCGGGAGAAGGTCCTGCTCAATCCGCTCAAGAGGCAGAAGATCGAAGCCGCCCTCAGCGCGGGCCTCGCCTGCCCGAGCTGCGGCTACCGGATGGTCGCCCGGCCCTACAACTACCAGTACTTCGTCCCGGTCGACAAGTGCCTTTCGTGCTCGAAGATCTGGTTCGACGCCGACGAGCTGGAGACCCTCCAGATCCTCATCGAGGACCGGAAGGCGAAGTAGGGCGCCCGCCCCTCCCCCGTCAGTCGAAGATCTTCTCGAGGGCCTGGTAGCTCGTGTGGAGCTTCAGGACGGCCGCCTCGACGGCGGCGCCGTCGGCTTCGCGCCCGAGGGCGGCCAGGGCGGTGGCGGCCTCGACGAGCCCGGCGGCCGCGGCGTTGAACGCGTCCTTCTTTGGCTCGAGGCGGGCCGAGAGCTTGGCCTGGGTCACGGCCTCGGCCTTGGCCTTGAGGTCAGGGGCCGCGGCGCGGATGTTATCCCACTTCTTGTCGGGCAGGTCCTTGTGGTAAACGACATAGAGGACCTTGTGGAACGCGTCCATCTCGGCCAGCACGGGCCGGATGGCCCGGACGAGGGCCTCGTACTTGGCGTGGAGGGCCTCGGCGGCGTCAAGCATGGCCTTGTCGTCCGCGCCCTTCGCGGCGGCGTTATAGGCCTCGACGGACTTGCGGAACTCGGCCAGGCCGGCGTCGTACTTGGCCTGCTTCTCGCGGAGGATGCCCGGCAGCTTCGCGGCGAAGACCTTCGCGGCCAGCTCGTTGACCTGGGGGACCAGGCTCTTGAGCATGGCGATGTCCTTCTCGGGATAGGCGGTATGCCAGATGGGGTAGATGACCTCGTGGAAAGCCGAGAGCTCGGGCACGGCGCTTTCGGTCTCCTGAGTGAAGGCGGGCAGGGTGGCCGCGGCGATGAGGCAGAGCGAAACGGCCAGATATCGGCGGAGCTTCATGGGGTCCTCCTCGAATGACGTTCGAAAGAAGGATTATACCGGAACCGGCTCAGATTTTGAATTCGCCGGTGTCGATCCATTCCTTCTTGAGCACCGACCAGAAGTCCTCGGCCAGGCCGCGCCGGACGTAAGCGTACGGAAGCCAGCCGTAGCCCGCCTCGCCCCAGCCCTTGCCCCATGAGTTGCGGATGAGGAGGGCGCCCCGGGAGGCCTCGCCGCCGGACGCGTTGGCGATGGTCATGGCGTCGTCGTAGCCCATGGCCACAACGGCGTGCCCGCCTTCGATGCGCTCGCGGCCGAACGGCTCCGGGATGCGGCCCGTCACCTCGGCCTGGTCGATCGAACCGTAGACGGTGAATCCGAACATGGCCGGGTGTCCGGCCGCGAGATGGGTCTTCAGCCGCTCGAGGACGGCGGCCCGGGCGACGCCGGTGGGATCGTGGCGGTAGTAGAGGAGGGTCCTGTAGCTCTGGGCGAAGGCGTAGCAGAACGCGGGCGGCTCCTCGTCGAACTTGTCCTCGGCGTCGGTGTACGGCCAGTACTTCTCGGGCGGCACCCCGAAGAGCACCATGGCCCCCATGGTCATCCGGAGGTAAGCGCCCGAATCGCCCCTGGCCTTCATGAGGTTCCGGGTCGTCTTATAAAGGAAGAGGCGGGAGGAATCGATGTGGCGCCCGAAGGCCTTGCGCTCATAATACTCGATGACGCCGGCCCCCGCCTGGGCCGTGCACGAACCGAGATCGCCCTGGTCCTCGACGGGCGAGGCCCAGGGACGAAGATCGACGGCCGCCGGCAGCCGGGACGGGCGCGGGCGGCCGCGGGCCGGAGCGCCGAGGCCCGTCGGCGCGAGCACATCGCGGACATCAGGCGTCTCCTCGGTGTAATCCCGGAAATCGGGGAAGTCCGGGATCCAACCCAAGCCGCGCGTTGTCGTTCCGTCCATCGTCCCCTCCTTTCTTCTAATAGATGATTACGCACCGCGGCACCCCGAGTTCATCCCGCCGTCCCAGGCGCGAGGTGAGCGAACGCGCATTGGACGGGGACACGTACCGCGGGTACATGTCCCCACTCCTCTCCGCCGACCTGGCATAAACGATAAAGGAGGCCGACGCAAAAGGGGTCGAGGGCGTCGTCGGAGTGAGCATCAAGCGGTGAGTTAGCCGGCATCGGGACGGAGACGTCCGAGTCGGCTCCGGACCGGGACGGCGTGAAGACTCACCGCAGCGAACGGAGACGATGCCCGAGGCCCCGCGGCGGCCTCCCTGGCGAAGGGGGACGATGTCAGACGGGGCCGAGCCCCTTGCAGGGCCGGTCCCCTTCGGGGTGGGGGGGAAATCATCCCTGTAATCACCTAAAGGGGTGATTGACCCCGCCGGGGGGTGAGGAAAAAATGGTTCCATGCGAACGAGAGCGCTGTCCGGTCAAGCGTCCCGCGGGCCGTTTCGCGGCCGGGACGGCGGGTCCGGCTGCGGGAAGCCGTAAGAGATGGCCATGAAAAAGATCCTCGTCATCGACTATGATCAGAACTCTCTGGCCGCCCTCCAAGGGATCCTGTCCAAGGAAGGTTACGATGTCGTCACGGCGGCCGACGGCCAGGCGGGCTGGGACAAGTACAACAAGGAGTCCCCGGACCTGGTCCTCATGGAAGCCATGCTGCCGAAGGTCCACGGCTTCGAGCTCTGTCAGCGCATCACCTCGGAGCGCAACTCCCAGGCGACCGTCTTCATCATGACCGGCGTCTACAAGGACCGCGTCTACCGGACCGAGGCCCTGCGGACATACGGGGCGTCGGAATATTTCGAGAAGCCTCTCAAGATGGCCGAGCTCCTGGGCTCGATCGAAGCCGTCCTGGGCAAGCCCCAGCCGATGCCGGAGCCCGAGCCGGAACCGAAGCCGGTCCGGGTGATCCGGCCCGAGGCCGTCATGGTCGAAGCGCGAAAGCGCGAAAAGCCCCGGTCCGACGACGACCGGTTCTCGCTCCCGGCCGACCTCGATCAGCTGGCCCGGGATATCCCCAAGATGCGGAAGCCCGCCCCGGCCCGGCACGAGACGCCCGTCGAAGCGAGGTTCGAGTCGCTCGCCGACGAGCTCCTCAAGTCGGTCGTGCTAGAGCCCGTCCCGGCGCCGAAAAAGCCCGCGGAACGGACCAACGGCGGGAACGGCAACGGCCACGAGAGCGCCGATATCGATCAGTTCCTCAAGTCGGCCCTGGCCGGGTTCGAGATCGAGAAAGACAAGGTCAAGGTCCCCAAGCCGGTGCCGATGCCGACGCCGCCCGCTCCGCCCGCGCCGGTCGCCGAGAAGCCCATCGTCGAGAAGCCGGTCGCCGCGAAACCCGTCGTCGAAAGGCCCGCGTTCGAGAAGCCCGCCTTCGAAAAGCCCAAGCCCGCTCCCGCGCCGGTCCCGGAGTTCGGATTCTCCATGCCCGAGCCGGCCACGAAGAACACGCTGACGCCCGGCGACCCGGGTTCCGATATCTCGCCGTTCTTCAGTCCCGTGAAGCCGAAGCCGCAGGCACCGGCGGTAGCGCCGAAGGCTCAGGCGCCGGCGCCGCCGGTCGTCCCGGCCGCGCAGGCGAAGCCGGTCCGGCCCGTGGAGAAGCCCAAGCCCGAACCGGTCAAGCACGAGCCCGTCCGGACCGAACCCGTCCGCCCCGAGCCCGTCCGGCATGAGCCCGTCCGGCATGAGCCGGTCAAGCACGAACCGGCCCGGGCCGAGGTCAAGATCCCGGGGATCGCCACGACCCAGTCCGGCGACATCTTCGAGCACCGGGAGATCTTCGCGCATGTCGGGGAAACGAAGGAGAAGAAGGGCTTTCCGAAGATCGTCGGCGTCGTCATCGGGGTCGCCGCCCTCGGCGCGGCCGCGTTCCTCTTCCTGCGGCCCAAGCCCCCGGCCAAGCCCGATCCGAACCTGACCGCCTCCCAGGCCGTGGCCCCGGCGGAAGTCCCCGCCCAGCAAGTCCCGGAAGCCCCGCCGCCCGAGGTCAAGGCGGAGCCGGTCAAGCCGAAGCCCAAACCCCAGGCCAAGAAGGTCAATCCCGAGCCGGCCGTGGCCGAGGGGATTCTCGCTCCGGTCGATCCGGCCGCGGCCCTCCCCCTGCCCTCGGACAAGACCGACGGGTCGATCAACGCTCAGGGGGCGGCCGCGAACACCCTGACCCAGGCCGGAACGCCGCCGGGGAAGACCGAGGTTTCGGCCCCGCCGGCCAAGACGGAAGCGGAGCCGCCCGCGGCCGCGGTCACGGAAGCGCCGAAGACGGCCGACCCGGGGTTCACGGTCTCCCCGCCGCCCGCGGCTCCTCCGGCCAAGGAAGGCGACCTCGTCGACCTGGGCTCGGTCACGAGCCCCCCGACCCTGGTGAAGAAGGTCAACCCGGTCTACCCCCAGGTCGCCCAGACGCGCGGCGTCGAAGGGTCGATCACCGTCAACGCCCTGATCGACGAGAAGGGCAACGTCATCGACACCGGCATCCTCAAGGGCATGCAGGACGACATGGGCCTCGCCAAGGCGGCCGAGACGGCCGTGAAGAAGTGGAAGTTCGAGCCGGCCCGCAAGGACGGCGTCGCCGTCAAGGTCTGGAAGTCGTTCGTCATCGCCTTCAAGGCCGAAAAAACAGGTTCCGGCGCCTCGGAATAAATGGTATAATCCGACCGTAAGGAGTTTCGCATGGCTCTGAGCAAGGAACAAGAAGACCTTTACAAGAAGACGATGAGCGAGGTGAAGCACCAGCTGGAGCATCTCGACGAGGAAGTCGAGAAGGAACTCCAAAAGGTCCGGAAGCGCCTGGCCGAACTCCAGGAGTCCAAGAAGTCGCTGAAGATGGTCTACGAGGGGACCGCGAAGCTTCTCGGCATCGAGCTCGAGTCCGAGGAGGACTCCGGCGACGAGGCCGCCTCCATC
>Ga0316622_100000431_pt1 | contig 24195 bp, 14 predicted proteins | sample OWC_Aug_OW2_C1_D_FD_207646 | JGI IMG/M metagenome (GOLD analysis project Ga0316622, IMG submission 207646) | Wetland soil microbial communities from Old Woman Creek delta, Ohio, United States - OWC_Aug_OW2_C1_D5_C | ecosystem: Environmental > Terrestrial > Soil > Wetlands | place: USA: Ohio... | reverse complement strand
GCAGGGCCTTGGAATGCGTCTTGAGCCCCACCAGGCCGTAGACCACGTGGGCCCCCTCCTTCTCGAGTGCCTTCGCCCAGCCGATGTTGCTCTCCTCGTCGAAGCGCGCCTTGAGCTCGAGCATCACGGCGACCTGCTTGTCGTTGGCGGCAGCCTCGAGGAGCGCCTCGACGATGGGGGCGTTCCGACCCACTCGGTACAGGGTCTGCTTGATCGCGAGGACGTCGGGATCGTTCGCCGCCGCACGCACGAGCTCGACGACGGGCTCGAAGGAGTCGTAAGGATGATGCAGGAGGATGTCGCGCTGACCGATGACGGTGAACAGGTCCGATCCGCTCACCCCCTGCAGGGGCGACGGCACGGCAGGAACGAACGGTCGGTACTTGATGTCGGGACGGTCGACCTCCTGGAAGCCCCACAGGCTGCTCGTACCGAGAGGGGCTTGGACGGCGCAGATCTCCTGGGCCCGGACGTTGAGGTTTTGCTGGAGGATCTCCCGTACCTGGTCCGGGGTCCCTTCCTCGATGGTGACGCGGACGACCGATCCGAAGCGGCGGCGCCGGACCCCCTCCTCGATGGTCTCGAGCAGGTCGTCCGCCTCGAGCTCCTGGATCGCCATTTCCGCGTCGCGGGTGACGCGGAAGGGGTGGGCCCGCAGGATCTGCATGCCCGGGAAGAGGCTCTGCAGGTTCGCCGCGACGAGTTGCTCGAGCCAGAGGTACCAATGGTGACGTCTCCCGGTCGCGTCCACCTCCGGCGTGTCCTGGGGAGGGACGAGCGGCACGAGCCTGGGCAGTACGGACGGGATCTTCACGCGGGCGAAGAGCTCGTCGCCTTCCGCGGAGCGCAGGAGCACCGCCAGGTTGAGGCTCAGGTTCGAGATGTGCGGGAACGGCCGCCCGGGGTCGAAGGCGAGGGGCGTCAGCACGGGGAACACGGTCTCGGCGAAGTAGACGTCGGCGGCCTCCCGCTGACGAGCATCCAGTTGTGCATGGCCCAGGATGTGGATGCCCGCCTGATCGAGCAGAGGCACGAGCTCTCCCAGCACGCGCCGCGCCTCGCGCATGATGGCGTATCCGCGCTCGCGCAGGGTGCTCAGGGCCTCGGCCGTCGTCAGATCGTCACCCGACGGCTCCGTGACCCCGGCCTCGAGCTGCTGCCGGAGGCCGGCGACGCGAACCATGAAGAACTCGCTGAGGATCGACCCCACGATGCCGAGGAACTTGACGCGCTCGAGCAAGGGGTTCGCCTCGTCCCGAGCCTCGTCGAGCACGCGCTCGTGGAAGGCGAGGAGACTGATCTCCCGGTTGACGTAGGACCGGGGATCGCCGATTTCAAGACGCAAGGTGGTCGAGGAGGAGGGGTTCTCCGACCGGGCCTGGAGGTCGTCCGTCATTCGGCCTCCAGGACCTTGCGTGCCGCCTCCAGCTCCTTCCTCTGCGCCGGGCCGACCTTCGGATACTCGAGGTCGAGCTTCTGCATCTCGTGGATGATCGCGGCGGCCACGACCAGACGCGAGAACCACTTGTTGTCGGCCGGGACGACGTACCAGGGAGCCCACGGAGCCGCGGTCGCGCGGATCGCCTCCTCGTAGGCCGACATGTAGTCCTTCCAGAACTGGCGCTCCCGCACGTCGGCCGCGGAGAATTTCCAGTTCTTGTCCGACTGGTCCAAGCGCTCGAGGAATCGCTTCTTCTGCTCCTTGCGCGAAAGGTTGAGGAAGATCTTGACGAGCACCGTTCCGTTCCGGGCAAGGTGCTTCTCGAAGTCGGCGATGCTCTGGTAGCGTTCCTTCCAGAGGTCCTTCGTCACGAGTTCCGCCGGGAGCTTCTGCTTTGCGAGGACCTCGCGGTGGACCTTCACGACCAGCACTTCCTCGTAGTAGGACCGGTTGAAGATGCCGATGCGGCCGCGCTCCGGCAGGCACTTGGTGGTCCGCCAGAGGAAGTCGTGATCCAGATCCTCGGCCGACGGGCCCTTGAACGAGTACACCTCGCATCCCTGGGGGTTCACGCCAGACATGACGTGCTTGATCGCTCCATCCTTGCCCGCCGCATCCATCGCCTGGAACACGACGAGGATCGACCACCGGTCCTGGGCATAGAGCTTGTCCTGGAGCTCGGCGAGCATTTCGATACCCCGTTCCAGAAGCTCGCGTGCCTTCTTCTTGTCCGGCTTCAGGCTGCTCGTGTCCGCGGGATCGAAGTCCTCGAGACGAAAACGGCGACCCCGGGTGACCCGGTAGGGACGAACGAACATGCCAATTCTCGACATGGGCAGACCTCTCCGTATTCCCTTCCGTGAGCGTTTCTCGATGATCATAGCATCGCAGAGCGGCGGCTCCGTAGGGCGGCGAAATCGCAGTCGTTCGACCCCGCCGAACCCGGTCCGAACCGACCTTTCTAGGCCTGTCACGAATGTAAACACGCGGATCGGCGCAAGAGACGCCCTTCACGCGGCCGGGGGAAGAGGGGATGCAAAAGGGGGATCTGCGCCCTCGACGGTCTTCGGAGATACTCTCTCTCGCGCGGGAGAGTAGTCGAGCGGAGTGTAGAAAGGGTTGCCCCAATGCGATTTCCCGGACGCTGGATGCCCGAGCGTCGCGCAGCGCCGCCAAGCACAACGCCCCGCCGGACGCCATCCGCGCTGCAGAGTGCGATGCGCATGGGATGCCCTCGGACCGTCAGCGTGCGTGGATATCCCGATGAGTTTGCCTTCGGGAAGAACCGGCAGCCGGAGGCGGGGAAGTAGGGGCCCCGCCGGCAAGCACGCAACGAACCACTACTTCAACGACTCGAAGACCTTCCGCCACTCCTCCTGGGTGAGAGTCCGGCGGAGCTCGAACATGCGGTCCAGGCTCTTCTGCTGGAGGATCCGCCGCTGCTCGGTCGCGCGCTGCATGAAGGGTGTCAGGGCGTCGAGCCCGGCCGCCTGGGCTTCGTCCGCCCTGCTGAACGCCTTCGCGATCTCCTCGAACTGCTTCGCGCCGGCCTCGAAGTCCTTCTGTCCCTGCTTGAGGGTCCGGACGGCGGCGTCGGCGCGCGCCTGCTCGGAGACAACCTGGCGCACCAGCGTCTGCGTGTCCTTGCCGAACATCTTCGCAGCGAAACCGTTGCCGCCCGAGAAGATGAGGTACGCCGTCAGGAGTGCCGCGAGCATGGCGTCAGTTCTCCTTTCCGGCGGGTGCCTGGCCGATCGATTTCGCGGCAGCGAAGGTGATCATCTCCATCTCGAGCTTCCGCAGCTTCTTCCACTCGGCAGCCGTGGTCTCTGCCTTGAGGGCCGCGTGGGAGGCGAGCACGCGCCGCGCCAGGGACTCGCGAGCGGTGTTGAACTCCGCGAGCGAGGCATCGACGGCCGCTCTGGAGCTACCGGGGTCGCGGAGAAGGGCGGCGAGCGAGGCTCGCTCCTGGGCGATCAGGCTGTTCAGTTCACCGATGGCCGCTTCGATTTCGTCGACGGAGGCGAGCATCTTCGACGCGCGAGCCTGGTCCGCGACGTCCTCCCGGATTCCCGCGCGCAGCCTATCGGTGGGGTCGGGTCTTTCCTTCGAGCCGGCGTACGAAAGGGCCCCGCCCAGGAGGAGCGCAGCCCACACGACAACAGCAAGCAAGCGCAAGAGACCGGCCTTCATCGGGACCCTCCTTGGTACCATCCCGCGCATGCAGGAGAGGATAGCTCCGAAGCGCGCGGAGCGGGATCCCCCGATTCACCGTCGCACCAACGTTCCGTTCGGAGAGTTGGGCGTGTCTGCCTCTTTTCCCGCCAAGACCCGCGACTCGCGGTATAAGTACCGTTCACACGGCCGCCCCCGGACCCCGACCGAGGGTGGACCAACCCCCCGGCAGCGCCCCGGGCCCGTTCCGGCGGAAGGAGACGCCCCGATGTCGAACCGACCCTCGCACTGGGCGCGCCCGAGGCGACTCGCCGTCGCCTTGGCGCTCGTCGCGCTGGTTCCGACCGCGCTCGTCGCGCAGCCCACGTACGATCCGCCGTTCCCCACCCAGGAGCAGCGAGACAAGCTCAGGAAGGGGAAGCTCCTCCGCAGCGCTCCCGAGGCGACGACGTCTCCGGAGCAGGCCGCGCTCCTCGCCGCCCAGGACGACGTCGACATCACGCACTACTTCCTGGACGTGGAGTTCCTCCCGACCCGCATCGTCCGGGGCTCGGTCACCGTGACGGGAACGAGTCTCGTCCCGGGCTTCCAGCACCTCGTACTGAACCTGCTCGACAACATGGCCGTGTCCGCAGTGGCGCGAGGCGCGACAGCGCTCTCGTACACGCGCTCCGCAAACCTCCTGGACATCATGCTGGACCAACCCTTCGACCCGGGTCAGTCGTTCGACGTGAAGGTCTCCTACAACGGCGCGCCGCTCTCCACGGGGTTCGGGTCGTTCGGCTGGAACAAGTACTACGGAGGAGCCCTCAGCACGATGGCCTGGTCGCTGTCCGAGCCGGAAGGCGCCCGCTCCTGGTGGCCGTGCAAGGACCGTCCCGACGACAAGGCAACGGTGGAAATGTGGTGGACGGTTCCCGCCGCCTGGACCGCCACCGGAAACGGCGTCCTGATCGGCACGGTGAGCAAACCCGCGGGCAAGATGCAGTACAAGTGGAAGCCGACCCATTCGCTCCCCACCTACCTCGTATCGGTCGCCGCGACGAGCTACGCGACGTTCTCGGACACCTATACCACCCTGTCCGGTGCCTCGATGCCCCTCGACTACTACGTGTACAGCGAGCACCTCGCCAACGCGCAGGAGTCGTTCCGGCCCCTCCCCGCGATGATCCGCTTCTACGCGGAGACCTTCGGCGAGTACCCGTTCGTGGAGGACAAGTACGGAATGAGCGCGTTTCCGTGGCCGGGCGCGATGGAACACTCCACGAACACCTCCTACGGCTACTTCCTGATCGACGGCGGGCACACCTACGACTACATCATGGCCCACGAGTTGAGTCACCAGTGGTTCGGCGACTCGGTGAGCCCGCAGACCTGGGCGGACGTCTGGCTCAACGAGGGCACGGCGTCCTACTGCGAGGCGCTCTGGTCCGAGCATCTGAACGGGCCGCAGGGGTACCAGGACTACATGAACACGTTCTGGCGCGCGAGCTTCTCCGGCTCCGTGTACAACCCGGCGGATCTCTTCGGCTCGACCGTCTACGACAAGGGGGCGTGGGTCCACCACATGCTCCGCCGCGTCCTGGGCGATGCGCCGTACTTCGCCGCGATGCGCCAGTGGTACGCGGACCACAAGGACGGCCTGGGGAACACCGCCCAGTTCCAGGCGCTCATGGAGGCGCACCACGGTGCGAGCCTCGACTGGTTCTTCCAGGAGTGGGTGTACGGCGTCAACTCTCCGGCCTACGAGTACGGTTTCGCGACGGCGAACCGCGGGGACGGGACCTACCGGACCACGGTACGGATCCACCAGGTGCAGACCGACGCGGCCACGTTCGCGATGCCCATCGACCTGACACTCCTCACCCCTTCCGGAAGTCACGTGCGCACCGTCTGGAACGGCCAGCCCGACGAGGACTTCACCCTCGACACGAGCGAGCCGGTCACGGGCCTACTCTTCGACGAGAAGGACTGGGTGCTGAAGGCATCCGAGACGCCGATCGTGCTCCCGGACGCCGACGCCGACGGCGTTCCCGACCGCAACGACAACTGCGCCGGCGTCCCGAATCCGAACCAGGCCGACGGCGACCACGACGGTCGTGGCGAGGCGTGCGACAACTGCCCGGCCGTTGCGAACGCGGATCAGGCCGACGCGGACGGCGACGGCCGCGGCGACCCGTGCGACTGTGCCCCGGCGGACCCGACGTTGTGGGCCGTCCCGCCCGAGGTGGCCGGGTTGAGGATCGAAGCGGACAGGACGAGCCTGACCTGGGGGCCCACCGCTCAGGAGGCCGGGCCCGCGACGGTGTACGACGTCCTGAGCGGAGTCGTGCCCGAGCTTCCCGTGGACGGCGCGGCGTCGGAGATCTGCCTGGCGTCCGACCTGTCCACGAGTGCCGCGACCGACCCGACGCTGCCTGCGGCGGGACGCGGCCTCTGGTACGTCGTCCGCGGCAGAAACGCGTGCGCCTCCGGAACCTACGGCAGGCGCAGCGGCGGAGCCGAGAGGACGAGCGGCGCCTGTCCGTGAGCGAACGCTAGAGGTTGCAGCCGCGTCGCGGCGATCGACCGCGGAAGGGCGGCGGAGGTCGTCGCCCCTCCTGCGTGAAACCTCCGTTCAGGTTCCCTCGATCTCTTCCTTCCACTTTTCGAGGGTGTCCATGGGGACGGGATGCTTGCGCTCCTCCGCCTCGAACTTGCAGATCTCGAGGAGTTCGTCGTCGGAGAGCACGCGATTCCGCTCCTTGGCGGCCCGGAAGATCTCCTCGACAAGATGAGGCTTGGGCTCGATGCCGTGGGCATGCAGCCAGTAAACGATGTTGGACATGCCGGACATGAAACCGACCTCGATCTCCTGCCTCTTGCCCACCATGCCCGCGGGGACGCCGGAGTAGACGATGTCGGCGAGCCAGTCCTCGCCCTTCTTCTTGGCCTTGATGATCGCGGCGGCGTGGACTCCGGTGGCGGTGCGGAACGCGTCGCGCCCGAAGACGGGATAGTTCAGGGGGATCGGCACGCCGGTGGCGTCGCTCGCGACCTTCACGTAATCCGCCAGGGCCTCGAGGTTGTTGTCGATGTATCCCATCAGCTTGAGGTTCACGAGAAGCTGGTCCATGGAGCAGTTGCCCACGCGCTCGCCGACCCCAAGGGCCGTGGCGTGGACACGATCGACGCCGGAGGTCATGGCCGTGATGGTGTTGATCACGCCGAGTCCGCGGTCGTTGTGCCCGTGCCAGTCGATCTTGATGTCCTCCCCGGTCTCCCGGATGAGCTGCCGCACGTAGGGGATGAGGTTGCGCACGCCGCGCGGCGTGATGTGGCCCACCGTGTCGCAGACGCACACGCGCCTGGCCCCCGCCTCGATCGCCGTCTTGAACAGGCGGCGGATCGTCTCCGGCGTCGAGCGGCAGGTGTCCTCGGTGACGAACATCACCGGCAGCCCGTTCTTCGTCGCGTAGCTAACGGCGTCCTCGGTCAGCTCCAGCATTCTCTCCAGCGTCCAGTCTTCCGCGAACTGCCGGACGGGGGACGACCCGATGAAGGTGCAGGCCTCCACCGCCATCCCGGTTTGCTGTGCGATCTCGACGAGCGGCGTGATATCGGCCCGCACCGTGCGCACCGCGCAGTTGGCGGTGATCCGGAGCTTGGCCCGCGCGATCTCCTGACAGAGCCGGGTGATGTCCGCCACGGCGCGGGGGCCCGCGCCGGGGAGGCCGAGATCCGCGGTGTGGATCCCGAGACCGTCCATGAGGTGCAGGAGCCGGATCTTCGTCTCGATGACCGGGTCGCGGACCGACGGGGATTGGAGGCCGTCGCGCAAGGTCTCGTCGTCGAACTCCACCGGCTGGTCGCGGTGCGGGTAGCCGTTGCCGGCGGTGTTCCAATCGTAAATCAACGATGTCAGGGGCGGGTGTTGCTGCATGAGCGACCTCCTGGGTCTGGATCCCAACCAGCATACCCAATCTCGGGAGCCGCGGCATCCTGTCGCACAACCGTCCGCGCAGACGGCGAAGCGCCGACCCGATTCGGCCGGGGCGTGGCTTTCCCTGTGAGCGGGCAGGACGGGAGGCGAAAGGGCCAGGGGCAGGTCCCCGACAGGTCCTGCGGGTAGGCGCAGGCTCCGCCGGCCCCCGCGGCGGAGCGCTCTCCGGCGCTGGAATGGCCTCAGGATCCCTCGCTGGAGTCGTTGTTTCCCACGACCACGAAGTATGCGTTGCCGCTCCCCGGATTGAACGTGAGGTTCCCCGAAGTTCCAAGGGAGCAGAAACGCTGACTCCAGGCGACCCCGCCGCTGCGCAGCGTGTCGAGGTTGCCGGAGTAGACCGTGTGCTGGGTCGCGCCGCCAGGGCCGAGGGATCCGAGAACCGGTTGACCCGGGAGGCGGAGCCGCGAATACTCTCGATCTCCCATGGGCCGCAAGGACGCAAGCGACCGATCCCCCGCGTGGCCCGTCCACGTCGCTCTGCTCCTGCTCACGCTCGGCGTCTACGCGCGCGTGACGACGTTCGGCTTCGTCCGCCTAGACGACCCCGGGTACGTCGCGGAGAATCCCCACGTGCTCGGGGGGCTCACGCCGGCTGGCGTCGCGTGGGCGTTCACCACGACCCAGCGCTCGAACTGGCACCCTCTCACGTGGCTTTCGCTCATGCTGGACGCGGGGATCGGCGGCGGCAGCCATGCGCTGTTCCATGCGACCAACCTGGCGCTGCACGCCGCGAACGTGCTCCTGCTGTTCCACGTGCTGCTGCGCATGACGCGCGGGCGCTGGCGGAGCGCCGTGGTGGCGGCGCTCTTCGCGGTCCATCCCCTGCACGTCGAGTCGGTGGTCTGGGTGTCGGAGCGGAAGGACGTGCTGTGCACGGTGTTCTGGATCCTCTCGTTGCTCGCCTACCTGCGCTGGACCGAGCGTCCGTGCCCCGGAAGGACCGCGCTGCTCCTGATCCTGTTCTCTCTCGGCCTGCTCTCGAAGCCGATGCTGGTATCCCTGCCGCTCGTTCTCCTGGCCATGGACTTCTGGCCGCTCGGGAGATGGACGACCGCACGAGATCTCGACCGGCTCGTTCGGGAGAAGATCCCGCTGTTCGCACTGTCTGCGGCTTCCAGCGGGATCACGCTCTTCGCGCAGTCCAGCGGCGGGGCCGTGCAGGCGCTCCAGTCGTTTCCCTTCACGACCCGGATCGCGAACGCAGTGGTCTCGTACGCAGCCTACCTGGGAAAGATGTTCTGGCCGGCGGGATTGGCCGTTCCCTATCCCTACGACGCCTCGAGCCTGAGCGCGTCGCGGGTCGGATTCGCGGCGGCGTTGCTCGCCGCCGTCTCCGTGCTTGCCTTCCGCCGCGCACGGTCGAGGCCGTGGCTGTGCACGGGATGGGTGTGGTACCTCGTCACCCTGCTGCCGGTGATCGGGCTCGTCCAGGTCGGGACCCAGTCCATGGCCGACCGCTACACTTACATCCCGAGCGTTGGAGTCTTCGTCGCCGTCGTGTGGGGAGCGGCGGAGCTGGCGAGGCGGAGTCCCTGGCTCCCGCGGATCGTCCCCGCGGTCGCGGCCGCCGGCGCCGTGCTCGCGTTGGCGGCGGCGGCCCACGTCCAGGCGGGCTACTGGCGGAGCAGCAGCGCGCTGTTCAGCCGTGCGCTCGCGGTGACCGAGGGGAACGCGACGGCCCACAACATCCTCGGGCTCGAGCTGGACGACGCCGGGAGGCTCGAGGAAGCGATCGCGCACTACCGCGACGCCCTGCGCTTCTCGACGGCCTACACCGACGCCAGGATCAACCTGGCCTCGGCGCTGGCGCGCGCGGGGCGGTTCGACGAAGCATCCTCCCACTACGCCGAGGCTCTGCGGATCGCCCCCGGCGACGTTCTCGCGCTGCGGGGAATTGGCCTGGCGCTCGCGCAGATGGGACGGGACCCGGAGGCGATCTCGCACCTCGAGGGGGCCGTGGCGGCCGATCCGCGGGACGCTCCGACCCGGAACAACCTGGCTGCCCTCCTCCTGCGGCAGGGCCGGCTCGACGAGGCCGAGGCCCAGCTCGTCGAGGTTCTCCGCCTCGATCCGAACGACGCCACGGCGCACGCGAACCTGGGGATCCTCTTGGCCGGGAGAGGCCGCATGGGCGAGGCGGTCGAGCAGCTCACCGAGGCCTTGCGCCTCAACCCGGGGGATGTCCGCGTACGGCAGAATCTGGAGAGAGCGAAGTCGCGGCTTCGGTAGCCAGAAAGCAGCTCGTTTTCAAGACACTGGAAGCTGTCGGCCCCGTCGGCCCTTTCGGGCGGTCCCCCTTGCGCGAATCTCGGGATCGGCCCTGGGCCTCCGCGCTCGCTGGCGGTAACTTAGAAGTGAGGCTCTTGGGTGGAATCGAGGGCGGCAGTGATCGTGTGTCTGTTGGTCGCGGCGAGACGGTGGCGCCTGGCGCTGGCGGCCGGTCTGGGCGCGACGCTCGCGGCGCCCGCGTCCGCGGACGTCGTCGCACTCGCGTCGGCGCAGGGTACGACGCTGATGATGTCCCTGGAGGGCGCTGCTCCAGCTCCTCAGCTTCCCCCGGACGCGCGCACGCCCCCGCAGGACGCGGGCGCCGGATCGATCCCCGACGACGCCACCCTTGAGGCGAACGGCGCGGTGTTCGGCGAGGTGATCGTTCACGCGGGGGACATCTTCGATCCCGAGGCGCCGGGCGAGTCCAACGTGGTGTTCCGCATCGCCAACAAGATCCATGTCAACACGCGGGAGGGGACGATCCGGCACCAGCTTCCCTTCCGTCCGGGGGACCGCTACTCGCGCAGCGCTCTCGAGGAAGCCGGGCGCATCCTCCGCGCCAACGGATATCTCTACGATGCGACGATCCGCCCCGTGCGCTACGACGGGGAGCGCGTGGACGTGGAGGTGAAGACCCGCGACGTGTGGACGCTCGGGTTCGGCCTCGGCGTGGGCCGCGCCGGAGGCGCGAACAGCACGCGCTTCGGGGTCGACGACCAGAACTTCTTCGGAACGGGAAAGGACGTCGCCATTCGCTACTCGTCCGACGTCGACAGGACGGAGACCCTCTACAGGTACCGCGACCCGAACCTCTTCGGAACCAAGGGCCGCATGCAGATCTCGTATTCGGACCTGAGCGACGGCAAGAGCTCCTTCTATTCCCTGGACCGCCCCTTCTACAGCCTCTCCACGCGCTGGGCCTTGGGGGCGGCCAGCAGTTCCGACGCCCGCATCGATCCCCTCTATTCACGCGGGGTCGTGACCGGACAGTTCCGCCACGAGAGCACCGGAGTGGAGGTGTATGGCGGGCGCTCAAGGGGTCTCGTGGCGGGACGCGCGCGGCGCCTCACCTTCGGGTTCAGCCACCACGAGGATCGCTTCTCGGTACCGGACGGACTCGCGACGCCGGTCGCCGCCGCGCCCCCCGATCGCCTGCTGTCCTTTCCCTGGATCGGCTTCGAGGTGATCGAGGACGGCTACTTCACCGTTCAGGACATGGACCAGATCCAGAGGACCGAGGACCACAACCTGGGTCGGGAAACGCGCGGCAGGCTCGGGTTCTCTTCCCCCGCGACCGGTGGAGATCGGAACCGACTCGTGTACGACGTCTCGTTCTCGCAGGGAGTGAACCCCGGCAACGCCCAGATGCTCTTCGTGACCGGGCGACTGTCGGGGCGCTGGGGCGGGGACGGCGCCGAGAACCTTCTCCTGAGTGGAGGAGCGCGCTACTTCATGCGCGACATGGGCGAGCACATGTTCTATGTCTCGCTCGAGGGATCCATGGCGGACAACCTGGACCCCGAGAACCAGCTTCTGCTGGGTGGCGACAACGGGATCCGCGGCTACCCGCTGCGCTGGGTCGACGGGGACCGCCGGGTGATCCTCACCGTCGAGCAGCGCTTCTACATGCCCTGGCACGTGATGAAGCTCGTCCACCTGGGCGCGGCGGTGTTCTACGACGCCGGCAGCGCGTGGTGGTCCGGGGACACCGCGGCGGTGCAGCAGCCGTTCCTCCAGGACGTGGGGGTGGGCCTGAGGCTCAGCTCGAGTCGTTCCTCCAAGGGCGGAATGATGCACATCGATCTCGCCTTCCCGATCAACCCTCCCGACGGGATCCCTCGGTATCAGCTGTACGTGAAGGCGGGGGAGAGGTTCTAGGCGCGCGGCGCGCTCCGGACCGCGACCGCGCCCGGGAGCGCCGGGATCCGGCGCGGCACGGACAGGGCTTCACCAGCGGTGATACGCGGGATGCCCTTCCCGCACCGCGACGAAGACGCCGCGGCAGGTGGCGGTGACCTTTCCGCCCGCGATCAGCTCTCCATCCACGGTCGCCCGGTCTGCGCTCGATTCGACGACGCGCGCGCGGAGCAGGACCTTCTCGCGCGAAGGGGTCGGCCGCTTGAGGTAGACGTGGAATTCCGCGGTCACCGTGCAGGGGGCGCGCTCGAGTCGGTTCGTCGTGATCATCTGGTGGACCGCGGCCCAGTTGCAGTGGCAGTCGAAGAGCGCTCCGATGATCCCGCCGTTGAGCACCCCTTCGAACGCCTCGTGCTGCCGCTCGGGCTTCCACGAGCAGACGACGTCCCCGCTCGCCTCGTCGGGGAAGCTCTTGATGCGCAGCCCGCCCTCGTTCGCCGGCCCGCAGCCGAAGCAGCGGTTCTCCGGCGCCCAGCGGTCCTGCAGGCTCAGACGCGCTTCGCTCACCGCGCGATCCCGTTCAGGGCGCGCAGCTGCTCTGCGCGGGTTCGCGCTCGATGTCGTTGCTCGCGAAGCCGGCGCTTCCCTCGGTTCCGTAGGCGGTGGCGGTGACGAGGAAGTACAGATCCCCGGGCGGAAGCGATCCCGCGTCGGCATCGAAGCCGCAAGACGTCCCGTCGCAGGTCACTCCAGCGCCGCGACCCTGACAAGCCAGCGGGTTCGCTCCGTGACTGTAGAACGTCTCCCGCGCCCCCGCGTAGAGGCTGTACTGGAACGCCGGGCCGAGATCCTGCCAGGTCCAGCGGAAGCCATCGCCCGCCGACCGGCTGACCCGCAGCGGGACCGCCGCGGCGCGGGCCGAGACCTCCGGGACGCCGCAGGAGTTCCCCTGCGCGTCAGCGGGAAGGGACGACGGCGCGGAGTTCGTGATCGTCATCTCGTCCACGTAGATACCGTCCCGGTCGTCGCCTTCGTCCGAGTTGTAGTTGACCTCGACGCGGATGCGGTGCCCCTGGAACGGGCTCAGGTCGAAGGTGGCCAGGTTCCAGGACGGGAAATAGCCGGCCCAGCCGCCCTGACCCGGAATGTGGCACAGGCCTCCGTCCGGCGTCCCCGACGCCTGGTACGGGAAACCCGCGGGCGTGACGGCAACGTGGGTGTTCCGGTCCAGATCGATCACGTGAATGTTGGCGCGGTCGTACCACTGATCCGTGAGCGGTTCGATGTCGCCCCAGACTCTCAGCGTGAGGGTCGAGGGGGTCGTGGGGCTCAGGCGCAGGGCCGGGGATGTGGCCACGGCGCAGATGTTGGCCGTCGTGGTCGATCCTGCGTGCAGGCTGCGCGCTCCCGCGTAGGGATGCACGAGGGAGAGCGCGAACTTCTGGAGCGTCCAGCCCTGGATCCCCTCGAAGTTGTACAGGGTAGTGACGAAGGTCGCCGGGTTCAGCTCCGCGGCGAGCGTGAAGTCGAGCCGCGAGAGCGCCGGATTCCCGGAGGAGTTCGCGCTGATCGTGAACGGGACCCCCGCGCTCGTCGCGCCGCCCAGAGAGAAACCGAACTGGCAGGTCGAGAGCTCTCCCGGGCCCAGATCGGCGAGGGCGCAGTCGGCGCGTGGAACGAAGGTGACCCCCGGCTGGGAGGTCGAAACGCTGGCCAGCACGGGGCCCGAGGGGAGCGACCCGGAGTTGCGCAGCTGGTAGGAAACCGTGGTGGTTTCGCAGTTGTCCGGGATCCCGTCCGCATCGCCGTTCCCCGCCACGACCGTCGGGCTTCCCGGAACCACCTCGACGAATGCGCTGGCGGAGGCGGCGCAGCCTTCCTCTACCTTGGCGATGGGAATGTCGAGCCCATCGATCCAGCAGCCCTCGTTCCCCGTGAGCGCCAGGGTCAGGTGCACCTTGCCGTTGCACGGGACGGACGGGCCGATGAACACCTCGAACGGCGCGTCGGCAGCCGCCGCTCCGCTGGCAGGAACCGTTCCAAACGACACGGGGCCGGGGGAGACGATCGGGGAGGAGGTGGACGTGGCGCCGCTGACCGTTCCCGTCACCGCGCTCGCGCCGCTCGAGCCCCCGACCTCCTGAACGCCGACCTGAACGAGGACCCGCTCCCCGGGTTCGATCAAGCCGTCTCCGTCGGATCCTCCCGGTGCTTCCGACAGGAGCTTCGAGCCGACCCGGAGCTCGGGCGGGACGACGGTCAGCGTCACGATGTTCGCCCCCGGTGAGATCGCGGCGCAGCCGCTCTTGCGCGCCGCGGCCACGAAGTAGCGGTACGTCATGCCGACCTGAACCCCCACATCCACGACCGGCCCGGCCGAGACGTTCTGCGCGAGGGGCAGGAACGCGTCGCCCGCGCGCGTGTTCCGGTAGACGTCGAAGCTCGTGGCGCCTCCCACGGGCGTCCAGTCGATCTGCACCCGAGGCAGTCCCGTGACCGGATCGCGATCGACGACGGTGCTGACCAGCGGATCGGCCAGCGGCGCGCAATCGGCAGAGTCGGCGATCTGCGGGCTCTCCGCGAGCCCGTGGTGACCGAACGCGGCGTTGATGTAGGCGGCGTGGGGCGTGCCGTTCGAGAGGTTCCCGTCGTCATCGTCCGCGGCAATGGCGCCGTTGTACGCGCTCACACCCGAGCTCGCGGGGTCCCAGGTCTGCATGTTGGGGCCCCCGGCGATCAGGAGCCGTTCCAGGATCCAGCGCGCCTGCTCGTCGGACATTCCCGGATTCCCCGCCGGCAGCGCAGCGCCCGTGATGTAGTCGGTTCCCGTCCTCAGGTTGTACAGCAAGTGCCACGTCGCCTGCCCCGGGATCTCGCCGACGCAATGCACCTCGCCGCCGCAGCCGTTCAAGGTCGCCGTCCTCGTCCCGCTGTACGCGGCCCTCTCGTCGACGTCCCGCACCCCCGTGCAGGTCGCGGACGGTCCCCCGGAGAGCCGGAACGACTCGCCGATGCAGGAATCCCCGCCGGCGAGCACCGCCATGAGATCGCCCTTCCACTCGGAGAGCCCACCGTCGACGATCCCCGTGCCGTCGGTGCGGTCCCAGGTGTGTCCCAGCTCGTGCTGCACCACGTCGCGGATCTCGCCCGTGTTGTTGCAGTTCCCTCCCGCGTTGAAGAAGCCCAGCATGTAGCCCGAGGAATATGCGTTGCAGGTCGAGTTGATGTTCACGAACGCGTCGACCTCGTTGAAGAAGGCGTTGTTCCACTTCTTGAGCAGCTGCCGCGCCTCGTTCAGCTGGAAGTACGTGGTGCGATCCGCCGGCGTGGAACTGCCGTTTCCCACCACCGGGCTCGGCGCGCTCTGGCCCCCGAGCCCGAAGTCCACGTCTCCCGACTCGTCGGCCGTTGCGCTCGGCTGGGCAGGGTTCGTGCACGAGTCGCAGTGGACGCGGAAGAAATCCCCCTCGAGAGCGCTCGTCACCACGCCGCCCGAGTACGGGAACCGGCCGTTCAGATCCGAGGAGAACGTGGTCCCGTCCACGCTGACTTTCACGAACGGCAGGTTCTGCGACCTTTCGGGATCCCCGGCGCGGTTCGCACGCACGCCGCCCAGAACGGTCCCGCGCGCCTGCCGGGGATCCGCGTTGCAGGTCCCGACGCTGCGCGCCTCCGGGAAGAAGGCCAGGACCGTTGCGTCGTGGGCGTCGACGTAGGCGACGTGACCTTCCCACACGCGCGCCTGCGCGGGCCTCGTCTCGAGCACCCAGATCAGGCGGTGGCGGAGGATCCTGGCGGCGCCGCGCTCCTCGAGCCTGGGATAGAAGGCGAGCGACGGGTTCCGGACGAGGCTCAGAGTCAAGGATGAGTCGTTCAGGTAGCGGAGGAGCGACGCCAGTGCCTCGTTGGGGCTCAGGCGGGGGGAGGGCGACGTCGCGACTGGCGCCAGGGCAGAGGTGTTGACGAAGAACACTCGCCAGCCGCGCGCCGCCAGGGTCACGCCTGCGCCCAGAACCGGGATTCCGTCCCGCTGCTGGTCGAAGCGCAGGAAGCGCGCCTCCGGATCCGGAAGCGCGGATGCCGCATCCGCGTCGAACACGAGGGAGTCGGACGAGAGATCGAGCCCCGGAGCGAAGATCTCGCTGTGGGCTTCCAGGAACCGCCTTCCGAGGGTCTCTTCCTCGTCGCCGGCGTCCGCCGCCCCGATGCCCGGCACGTCGAGCCCGTCCCCGAAGGCCGTGTCCACGCCCTGCGCGTACGGGTCGACCGTGGCCTTCCACAGCGGCTGCCTTTCCAGGAACCCCCGCAGGCCGGTGTGGCCCAGGCGCAGCGATTCCTGCACCACGTCGCTCAGGGGAAGGGAGATCCGCTCGGGCTCCCGGACCAGGTCCGCGCGCGGCGGCCACTGGGCCGCACGACTCGCCCCTCCGCTCGCTGCGGACGCTGGTTCCGCAGACCGCACCATCGCGACGTCCGCCGGGATCACCGCGGACGACAGGGCGAGCAGGATGATCGTTCCGATCGAGCGACGTAACTTCATGAAGTCTCCCTCAGTCCCCGCGGCGCGGAAGTCGATCCCGGCTCGCGAGAACCATCAATATACCGACAAACCGTCGTCTTGTCGGGCGCCGTGCGCGGGCCGACGCTAGGGTCGGAGAGGAGGGCGTGCGGCGGGGAGCGATCGCATGAGCAGCGCGGCCTTCCGATAGCCGGGATCGAGGCGCAGCGCCTCCCGCAGGTGATCGCCCGCCTCGTCCACGCGACCGAGGTCGATCAGCGCCGTCGCCAGGTTGTAATGGATCGTCGGGTCGTCCGGCCTCCGGTTCAGCGCCTCGCGGTATTCCACCAGCGCCTCCCGCGGCTTTCCCAGAACCCGGAGCGCGTTCCCCAGGTTCGAGCGAGCGTCGGTGTCCCAGGGCGCGCTGGCGACCGCAACGCGGAAGTGCTCCGCGGCTTCGGCGATCCGGCTCCGCTCCACCAGCGCCATTCCCAGGTTGTTGTGGGCGACCGCGCTGTCCGGAACCACCTCCACCGCCCGCTCGAACAGGGACAGGCTGTCGCGCCAGTACGGAATCTGCGCGCGGGTCGCGAGCGCGAGCGCGGCGACCCAGCAGACGAAGGCAAGCGCCATCCCCCTGCGTGCGGCGGGCCGGCCGTTCTCCAGCGCTCTTGCCGCGCTCCAGGTCAGAAGGATGAAGATGCCGAGGAGTGGAACGTACGCGTAGCGGTCGGCGTAGGCCTGCGAGCCCACCTGAACGATCCCGGCCACGGGGAACAGCGTGCCGGCGTACCACCAGAAGCCGGTACGCAGAAAGGGGGCCGCGCTACCCTTCCAGAGCACCACCGCCGCGAGGACCGCGAGGATTCCGGCCGACGCCGCCACGGTCGCCGCGGCCAGGGTCGTTCCCGGATGAGGGTAGAAGACCGCGAGTCCCGCGGGCCAGACGAGCTTCCCGAGGTACCAGACGTACGCCACGACGGCGTTTCCGAGCCGCACGGACCACGGATACGAAGCGACGCTCTGGAGCGCGTGCGCGGCCTGCTGCGCGTGAAGCGTGAGCGCTCCGCAGATCGCGGCGAGCGCCACGATCGGCGCCAGCTCGCGGACGTAGCGGAAGACCTTGGGCCCCGTGCCCGGCGGCTCGGTCTGCAGCGGCCAGACGTCGAGCAGGTAGAGGGTGAGCGGGAGCGTGACCGCCATCGGCTTCGAGGCCAGCGCCAGGGCGGCGAGCGCCAGCACCGCGAGGGACCACTTCCAGCCGGGTCTCTCGCGCCAGCGCGCGTGGGCCAGCAAGGCGAGGAGCCAGAACGCAGTGCTCAGCAGGCTCTTGCGCTCCGCGACCCACGCGACGGTCTGAACGTTCAAGGGATGGACCGCGAAGAGGGCGGCGACGCCTGCGCTCGGCCACGCCCGCGAAGTCGTCCAGGCGAGCAGCGCGTACAGCAGGAGCACGTTCAGCAGGTGAAGCGCGAGGTTCACCAGGTGGTGGCCGGCGGGCCGGAAGCCGAAGAGCTGCACGTCCAGCATGTGAGAGAGGAGCGTGACGGGGTGCCAGTTTCCGTTCTCGAACGCGGTCAGCGCGTCGGCGGCGCCCTCCCAGGTGAGTCCCCGGGCGGCTCGCGGGTTCTCGGTCACGTAGGCCGGGTCGTCGTAGTTCACGAACTCGAGTCCGCGGACCGGGAGGTAGACGAGGACGGTGAGAGCGATCAGGGCCAGGGCAATGGGGCCATTCCTCATGTTCGCGGCCGCGACTCCGGATCGGATCGGGCCGCCGGAGGAGGAGTGTTCGCGACGATCCGGCTCCAGCGCTGCGGATCCACCGGACCGTTGGGGACGAGGGCGCGCCAGAGCCTGTAGCGCAGCCGCGAAAGCCCCCGCAGCTCGTGGCGGCGCGGCGCGTCCGGCACCAAGCGCGCGACGCGCCGGGCGAGCCGCAGGCGTGTCCTCCGGAATCGCCTCCCCGCTCCCTCCCACGGCCGGTACTGGCCCCATCCGATCGAGCCGCACAGACCCACGGGGCCGAAGTCGTCCGACTCCAGGATCTCCTCCACGAACACCCGGATCGGTCCTTCGAAAGCGTTGAGCACGTCGTGGATCGCGACCACTGCGCCCGGGGCGAGGTGCGGGCGAAAGAGGCGGAAATCCTCCCTGGCCCCTTGCAGCGTGTGGTCCCCGTCGATCCAGAGCAGGCGAATCGGCCGGTTCCACCGCGTGGCCAGCTCTCTCGAGTATACGCGGTGCACCTCGACGGCGTCCTCCACCGCGGCACCGCGCAGGGTCTGCAAGAACTCCTCGTAGGAGGAGGACCGGCCCTCGAGGTCGGGATCCGTCGAGGAGGGCGCCGTGTGCGGGTCCACCGCGACGACCGGGCCGAAGCCGTAGCGCGCCGCGATCGTGGCGAGTCCCACCGTCGATCTTCCCTTGAAGCTCCCGATTTCGAGAATCGCGCCCGGGGCGGGCGTGCTCGCCGCCGCGAGAAGCAGGAAGCGCGCCTCCTTCTCGGTCAGGAAGCCCGGCGCACGCCGGACGTGCTCCCACGCCTCGGCGACGACGGAGGAAAAATCTGAAGGGAGCCGCTGCACTCGGCTATCTTACGTCAGTGCCGGGGAGGTAGAGCGCATGGACCGGAATCCGGAATGGCTCGAAACCGACGGACTCGGCGGGTTCAGCTCGGGTACCGCGACGGGGATTCGCACGCGCCGCACCCACGCCCTGCTGCTTCCCGCGATGACTCCTCCGCGGGGACGCGTCGTGCTCGTGAACGGGATCGAGGCTTGGGTGGAGCACGCCGGGACGACCGAGGCGCTCTCCTCCCAGCTCTACACGCCCGGGATCGTCCACCCTGACGGCCAGGACAGGATTCGCGAGTTCGAGGGCGATCCGTGGCCCCGCTGGGTGTTCTCTCTCGCCGATGGCACGAGCGTCGAGCACGAGCTGTTCGTTCCGTACCGCTGCCCCGCGGTGGTGCTGCGCTGGTGGCTGCCGCGCGCGAGCGCGGAGGTCAAGCTCAACGTCCGCCTCCTCCTCTCCGGACGGGACGCGCACGCCCTGCACCGGGAGAATCCGGCGTTTCGCTTCGAGCCGGCGCGGACCGAGGACGGGGACTTCCGCTGGCAACCCTATTCCGGGGTCCCCGCGCTGCTCGCGCGGGTCAACGGCTGGTACCGCCATCGTCCGGATTGGTACCGGAATTTCGTCTACGAGCAGGAACGCGCGCGCGGGCTCGACTGCATCGAGGATCTGGCGTCTCCGGGCGTGTTCCACTGGGATCTGTCGGCGGACGAAGCCTGGATGGTGCTCGCGGCCGAGGGGACTTCCCTCGAGGAGTTCCTCTCGACCGCGCGCGCGGGATTGCGGGGCCCCGGACTACGCGAGCGCGAGCGGAGACGCCGGGCCGCGTTCCCGTCCCCCCTCGAGCGCTCCGCGGACGCCTATCTCGTGGCGCGCGGCACGGGCAAGACCATCGTCGCCGGGTATCCGTGGTTCGGGGAGTGGGGACGGGACACCTTCGTCGCTCTCCGGGGCCTCTGCCTCGCCACGGGGCGCCTGGACGAGGCGAGGCAGATCCTCCTGGAATGGTCTCCGAGCGTGTCCGGAGGGATGCTCCCCAACCGCGTGCACGAAGCGGGCGGAGCGCCCGAGTACGACTCCGCGGACGCGTCGCTCTGGTACGTCGTGGCGTTTCACGAGCTCGTCGAGGCGCTGCGGCGCGAGGGGAAGCGTGCGTCCGGACACGACCTCTCCCTCCTCCGCCGCACGGTCGACGCGATCCTCGACGGGTACGCGCGGGGCACCCGGCACGGGATCCGTCTGGACGCGGACGGGCTGCTGGCGGCGGGCGCGGACGGAGTGCCGCTCACATGGATGGACGCCAGGGTGGGCGGCCGCGCCGTGACGCCGCGCGCGGGAAAGGCGGTGGAGATCCAGGCGCTGTGGCTCAACGCGCTGCGCGTGGGAAGCGCGTGGGTGCCGGAGCGGGAGGCGCTCTTCGAACGCGGCCGGCGCTCCTTCGCCGGGCGCTTCTGGAACGAGAAGGACGGATGCCTCTACGACGTCGTGGACGTCGACCACGAGCCGGGCAGATGCGATGCCTCGTTCCGACCGAACCAGATCTTCGCGGTGGGAGGGCTCCCCTGGGCCGTTCTCGAGGGCGATCGGGCGCGCCGAGTCGTGGACGAGGTCGAGCGCCGCCTGCTGACGCCCGTCGGGCTGCGCTCGCTGGCGCCGGGAGAGCCCGGCTACGCGCCGCGCTGCGAGGGGGGCGTCCGCGAGCGGGACGCGGCCTACTACCAGGGCACGGTCTGGCCGTGGCTCCTGGGCCCCTTCGTCGAGGCGTGGGTGCGCGTCCGGGACGATCGTCGCGCCGCCACGCGCGAGGCGCGGGCGCGTTTCCTCGATCCGCTCGCGGCGCATCTGCGGGAGGCGGGGTTCCAGCACGTCCCCGAGATCGCCGATGCCGAGGAGCCTCACGTATTCCGCGGCTGCCCGTTCCAGGCCTGGTCCCTGGGCGAGCTGCTGAGGCTTCGGGACCTGGTCCTCACTTCGCCGTCGCGTACCTCTGCCTGAACTCCTCCCGCTGCTTGGCGCGCGCGGCCTTCTCCTCGGCGGAGAGCGCTCCCACGAACCAGCGATGGTTGTCGCTCTTCAGGGTGTCGTCCAGGAGCTTCCGCACCTGACCGGCGGCTTCCGCCCTTGCGCCGCCCGCCGCCTTTCCCTTCTCCACGAGGTCCCGGATCTCGGAAACGAACTCGCCGTAGAACTCCCGGGCGACCTCGTACAGACCGTGCCAGTGCGTGTAGTCGGGGCCCTGCATGGATGCGCCGTGCCGGGCGCGGCGACCCTGGTGGTGCCAGATCTCGAACCACACCCAGTCGATGCGGTTGGCGAAGGGCTCTCCCTCGATCAGCTTTCCCTTGCGCAGGGCATCCATCAGGGCCATCCCCGGCCGTGCGAACTTGTCGTTGTAGAGCTCGATCAGTCCGTCGTACTGGATGTAGAAGCTCTCCGCGAACCCCGTGGAATGGCAGGCGGCGCAGACCTCTTTCATGTTGTTGCGGCGCTTCTGCCAGGGAAGGGGATCCCGCAGGCCGAGCTTGGCGTCCGCGAGGTCGCTGCGGATCGAGATCTCCGGCCGGTTGTTCCAGGAGATCCGATCGCCCACGTTGTGGGTCGCGCCCTGTCCCGGTGTGGCGCTCATGTGACAGCTCGCACAGGTCGGGCCGACGGAGTAGTCCTCCCCGACCACCCACTTCGGTCGGTCCATGCGCAGCCGGTCCGCGCTGGCCGCGAAGGAGATGCCGTGCTTCGACTCCTCGAAGATCTCCTTCTGGGGGTGGTCCGGGCCGAGGTGGCACTTGCCGCAGGTGTCGGGGTGGCGGGCCTGCGCCGCGGAGAAGGTGTGGCGCTGATGGCACGCGGAGCAGCTCCCGCGAGATCCATCCAGATTGATGCGCCCGATCCCGGTGTTCGGCCAGGTGTCCGGCGTCGGCCTGCCCTCGCGGTCCACCTTCACCGCCGCGCCGTGGCACTGCTGGCAGCCGCTCACGAGGAGGGCCGAGCCGCCGAAGAACGCCTTGTTTCCCTCGACGACCTCGGCCAGGGCGTTGTCCAGGGAGCCGAGGATCTCGGCGCCCCTCGCGTGGCGGCTGGCTTGGAACTCCGCGGACTCACGCTCGTGACAGCGGGCGCACGCGTTGGGCGTGACGATGGTCGCGATGGTGAATCCGTTGTGCTCGAAGGCGCCGGGCGCACCGGTCTTGGCGGCGTGGCACTCGAAGCAGCCCACATTCCCGCGGAAGTGCTTGCTCTCGCCCCACTGCTGGTAGATCCCGGGCGTGGTTCCCTTGTGGCATTCGTTGCACGTCGCGCTCGCGTCGGACAACCGCGGGAAGAACACCGGCTCGGCGAACGCGTGCGCGGCGCTGAGCCAGGTCGCGAGGATCAGCAGGTGGCATCGCATCACGGTTCCTCCTCTCGACGGGGAGCCCCCGCGGGTCGTGCGATTTCGACGTGACCAAGAGTACCAAGAAACCGGGGGAGCGTGGGAGACGCGGGTCAGCGGCGCCGCAGTCCTCGAGCGATCTCCGCCTCGCGCGCGGCCTCGGAAGAGTTCCCCTCCGCCGCGCGGATCTCGGACATCATCTCGTGGGCCGAGGCGCGCAGCGCCGCGGCCTCCGGCCCGTCGTCGGGGGACGGGAGCGGGCTCGCCGTGACCGCCTGCAGCGCGCGCACCGCCTCCCCGACCTCGCTCCTGCTCAGGAAGATCGCGGCGAGGGTGATGGTCCACTGCACGTCGCCGGGAGCGCGCTCCAGGATCCTGCGCACGTACGGCTCGGCTTCCTCGCGCCGCTCCTCGAACAGGAAGAGAGAGGCAAGGCGACGGTCCAGGCTCGCCGGCCGGACGATTCCCCAGCTCTCGCAGATCACGAGATGCCGGCGCGCGCGCGAGACCTGCGCGGGGTCGGGGGGCCGGCCCCGGCCGATTCCCGTGATGATCGCGTCGAACGCCCGCGTCCCCGACCACTCGTGCCAGCGGATGAACCCGCTGTAGACCGTGAAGGAGAGCGCTGCCAGGGCCAGCGTGGCGAAGAGCCATCCCGCGGGCCGCAGCCTGCCGCCCAGCTTCAGCTGGAACGGGTTCAGGCGCACGTTCGGGATCCGCACGAGACGAACGAGGAGCAAGGTGCCCCAGGCGAGGACCGCGGCGATGGCCAGTGTGGCCAGGAACGGCACGGCGTCGTAGAGGTCCCGGAACACGGCGATCCCGGCGAGGAATACCAGTGCGACGAGGATCTCCTCTCCCCAGGTGCAGTCGAAGGGGACTCCGAACCGGCCCAGCCTGCGCACGGAGCGCAGGAGCGCCGGGCGACCGAAACCCACCCCAACACTTCCTTCCGGGCACGCGGACACGCAGTCCATGCTCTTCAGACAGGCCGGGCTTACCACCTGCCGGTAGAGCGCCAGCTCCTGGTGCACGCGGATGTGCGTCTCGCAGGCGGCCGTGCACTTCCCGCACTCCGTGCAGTCCCCGCGCAGGACGATGCGCCCCGGGGCGAACCGGTCCGCGATCCCGAGCAGGACGCCGTACGGGCAGGCGTACGTGCAGTACGAGCGGCTCCCGAGGAAGTACACCACGGCGAACCCGCAGGCGAGGAAGGTGAGGGCGATGATCCAGGGCCCCGGCATCGCCCGCCACAGATCGCGGGTCACGAAGGACGCCCAGCCCTCCGCGTCGGTGGCGATCCGGAGCTCCGGCGCCGGCTCGCCGGCCCAGATCCTCTTAGCGCTCGGCCAGACGAACATGTAGAGCATGACCGCGGGGGCCGAGAAGAGCAGCAGGCGGGAGCGCACCGGCTTCGGGCGGATCCCGAGCTTCCTGAGGATCCAGGCGCTCAGGTCCTGGAGCGCGAGGATGTGGCACATCCAGCCGCAGAAGAATCGCCCGAACAGGAGCGTCGCGAGGAAGGTGAGCCCCAGGAACACGAAGCCCGCGGTGACGATGCCCAGCTCGAGCGTGTGCATCGCCTCGCTGAACTCGAGGGGGGCCAGCGTCCGCCCGGCCAGCTTCCAGTGCGCGAAGTGGATCGCGAAGAGGACGTGCACGGCGATCAGGGAGCCGACGCGCCAGCGCCGGTAACGGCGGCGCGGCAGCTCCCCGGACTTCAACGCTCCCTCGCTCTCGCTACGGGCAGCTGCGCCCCGCGCGCGGCCGCCCATCGCTCCCGACTCCCATGTCTCCCTCGCCCCGCGGGCAACCGTTCTTGGCCCGAACGATGTAGTAGAACGCGGTGCCGGGCGCCGGGTCCGAAGCATCCGTGCACTCCGGCTGCGTTGGATCGGCGAATCCGAGACAGGCGGCGGGAGCGACGAAGTCCCCCGGATCGGTGGAGCGGATCGCCTCGTAGGTGAAGAAGACCGCGCCGGGGTGGGCCGGCGGGATCCAGGAGATCCGCGCGCCGTCCACCG
>Ga0316622_100000430_pt1 | contig 24209 bp, 25 predicted proteins | sample OWC_Aug_OW2_C1_D_FD_207646 | JGI IMG/M metagenome (GOLD analysis project Ga0316622, IMG submission 207646) | Wetland soil microbial communities from Old Woman Creek delta, Ohio, United States - OWC_Aug_OW2_C1_D5_C | ecosystem: Environmental > Terrestrial > Soil > Wetlands | place: USA: Ohio... | reverse complement strand
GCCGCGGTAGGTGCGCGGCACGGTCTCGAGCAGCAGCGCCCCGGCATCGGAGCGCCCGACAGCCTCCTCGAGATAGTCGATGTACACGGCGTTGTTGGCATGGCCCATCGGGTCGAGCTCGCCGCGCCGCACTGCGAGAGGAACGTGCACGGCGTCGTCGGGCGGATCGAGGGCCGGCACCCGCACCGGGTCGAAGCCGGCCTCGGGGACGACGAAGCGGCGCTGGAACTCCTCCGGGACGCGGTGGGGCAGGCCGCGGCCGTCGACCATCACCCAGTCGGTGTGGATCCAGGCGGCCAGGTCGCCGGTGCGGTCGGCGATGGTGGCGAGGCGCCGAGCCCAGACCTTGCGATAGCCGGTGACCCGGGTGGTGACCTCGAGCGTGACACCGGTGACAGCGGGCTCGAGGATGCACAGCTCGAGCGAGCGGACGAGCCAGGTCAGGCCACGCTCTGCGTACCAGGTCCGGTCGTAGCCGAGCGCCTCCGAGTGCACCCAGGCCGCGTCCTGTGCGTAGCGCACCAGTGCCGACGCGCGAACGGTCCCGGCCGGCGTCGACTCGTCGAAGCGGACGCGGTACGCGGCTGTCAGCCGCTCGAGCGCGGCGCCCTGGCTCACCGCGCGGCTCACCAGTTCGGAGGCGGCGCGATGTCGGCGGGTGGGCGGGTGCTCAGCTCGCCGATCGTCTCGATCGTCACCAGCCGCATGTCGGTCCGCGATGCGGTCTCCCGAGCAAGCCGGGCGTGGCAGGAACGGCGGGCGTCGAAGACAACGAGGGCGACGAGCAGCCGCTCCCCTTCGTCGCGGGCATGGCTGCGCGCGTCATCGAGCTGGTTCAGGACGTCGGCGTTGATCCCGCGGGCCCCCCACTTGCAGTCGTAGGCCTCTTGGCCGGCGTCCTGCTCGACCGTCACGTCGTACGGGTGGATCTCGGCGCGCACGCCGTCGAAGAGGATGCGCCGCTCGCGACGAACGGCCGCGGCGCGGTGCCCGAGCAGCCGCTCGGTGAGCGCCTCGACGATGGCACCGCGATACTGGCTGCGCGCCTGCTCGCCACGGTCGGCCACTTCGAGCGAGAGGGCGAGGATCGACTCGGTCCGGCTGCGCTCCTCGAGCGCACCCGCCGGAGCGAACAAGCCGGGGAACATGGCTCGCCACGTCGCCGGGTCGGTGCGCTCGCCGTTCATCGCCGCCCGCGCCAGGAGCAGCTGCTCCTGTGACGCGCCATCGAGCGCCTCGGCGGCACGCGCGACCAGCGGATCGGCCTGGATGCCCGCGTAGACGACGGCTCGCGCATCCGGTGCCGCATCCTGGAACCTCATGGGCGCTCACCGAGCGCCACGAGCACCACCTGTGGGAAGGTCGACAGCCAGTCGATGGCGCGGTTGGGGTCCGAGACCAGCCCTATCTCCTCGATCGCGGTGTCGATGGCAGCCGCAAGCGGTTCGTCGAGTGGCTCGCCGCCGCGGGCCGAGGCGACCTCGACCATGCGCTCCCGCCAGGCCGCAGTGAGATCGGAGACGTACATCCACTCGTCCTCTTGCTCCTCGCCGAGGAGGCCGAGAGCCTGGTACGCCTCGAGGGCGCGATCCACCGCCGCAGCCAGCGAGTCGGGTGTGCTCAACGTGTCACCGAGGGTGGCCTGGGCGACCGGCGGAGATCAGGGACTGGACCACGCACCAAGCGTACCGCGGGTTGCGACGGCAGCGCGACCTCGGGCCCTCAGCCGACCAGCCCGCCAAGGGCCGGGTCGTCGGCCGGCGGGCGAGAGCGGCTGCCTCGCGGTTCGTCGACGGCCTCGGATCGCGCCTCCCGCGCATCGCGGGCGTTCCCCGCGTCGGTGAGGACCCGTTCGCAGCGCCCGAGGATCTCGGTCAGCCGGCGATGGGCGCGCGCGTCCCAGGAGCGGCTGTACGTCGCGACGGCCCGCCGGCGGAGGTCGGCGGCCGCGCCGCGCTCGCCCGCACGCTCAAGCGCGGCGATCGCATCGAGGATCCGCCGGTAGAGCAAGGGCAGCTCATACGCCATCTGTGCGCCGGGTTCCATGGTTCCAACAGGATCGGGCCAGAGGGTCGCCGCCGCGATAGCGAAGTCGTCAGCAGCGCCGCGGCCGAATGGCCCACCCTGCCCCGGACCCGGCCGGGACAGGGTGACGCCCGCGGCAACCGCGAGCGACTTGCCGGCCGCCGGGCGGGCGCGCCAGACCACCGGCGCACGGCGGACGAGTCAGTCTCCGAGGTGCCAGCCGGACCGCAGGCGGAACCCGTCGTCGCGCCCGATCGCCGCCATCCAGGTCACGGCCACGTCGTCCACCCAGGCCGCCGGTGGCCCATCCCAGAGCCGGGCGACCAGCCGATCGAGATCGGCCCGACGTCCCTCCGCCTGCAGGCGGACCGAGCCATCGGGCTCGTTGGCAACCCAGCCGCTCAGGTCGAGCCGGGCGGCCTCGTCGAGGACAAACGCGCGGTAGCCGACCCCCTGGACGCGACCCCGCACCCGGGCTTCCAGCCGAGCTCGGTCGGAGCTGTCCGGGTGGTCCCTCGCCATTGTTTCGATCGCTCCCTGGTCGGCCGGTCAGGCGGCCGCAGCCGACCGTGGCCAGGCAAGGACGAGCACATCGAGCTCGAGCTCCGGGCTCACGTTCGCGTCGAGGTGCTCGCCGGCCCGCACGCAGCGGGCCATGAACCCGTTGAGCGCCGCCGGGTCGATCATCCGGGCCGTGCGCTGATATTCCTCGAGCAGGTGCGGCATCCGCAGAGCCCGCGCATCGCCTCGGGCGACCAGGGCGAGATCCCGGGTCACGTCCCGCCACGCGTCCACGAGCCACGCTGCGGCGCGCCTGCGGGCGGCGGCCGGCGTCCGGCCGGCCGCATCCTCCTGGGCGGCGACTGCCTCGGACGGTTGCTCAGCGCCCGCGACATCAGTGTCGGACGGCGCCTCCGCGGCCTCCATGCGGGCAGCCGGCACTGTCGGGGCGGACCGAGCAGTCGAGGCGGGCTGTCGGCGCCCGCGTCCGCCGGCGCGCCCGTCCAGGCCGGTCATCGTGGGACCGGCCGTCGGGTCTCCCCCGGCCTGCGCACGCACCAGCGCATCCGACGCAGAGCCGGCGGAGGCCATGAGCTCACGAACTGCCGCCAGCCGACGCCATGGACGCTCCTCCACGAGGTCGAGGAGGAGCCGGGCGATCTCGCCGCGCGCGGTCAGCGCCTCGGGAGAGCGGGCATAGGCGATCGCGAGCCCGGGGCGCCCGATCGCGATCCGCGACAGGCGCGCCGCGGTCGGCGGATCGGCCAGCCCGAGGTCCGCCAGCAGCGCTTCGATCTCGCGAATGCCCACCGGTCCGAGCCTCAGACGCGCGCACCGCGAGCGTACGGTCGGCAGGAGCCGCTCCTCGTCGTCTGCCACGAGGAGGATCGTCACGCCGGCGGGCGGCTCCTCGAGGGTCTTGAGAAGGGCGTTCTGGGCGTCCTCGTTCAGCCGGTGAGCCGCCTCGACGATGGCCACTCGCGCCCCGCCCTCGACGGGCAGCAGGGCGAGCGCCGATGCGAGGTCGCGAACCTGGCCGATGCCGACCTGGCCGCCCGGCCCCGAGGGACGAAGCCAGTGGAGGTCGGGGTGGTTGCCCGCATCGACGAGCCGGCACCCGCGGCACCTGCGGCAGGGACGCTCGTCGACCTCGGTCGCGCCGCACAGCAGCGTCGCCGCCAGGTCCACCGCAAGCGTCGTCTTGCCGACCGAGGGCGGACCGGTGAGCAGGAGGGCGTGGGGCAGCCGCCCGGTGGCGGCCCTCCCGACCGTCTCGAACGCGGAGGGCTGCCCGCGCGTCCGGAGACGGCGCATCCGACAGCCCTCGCGCCTGCCGTCAGGCTTCTCGGCTCGACGTGGACGTCCGCCGGCGGGGCTGGGGCGCCTCTCCCGTCTCGGCCGGTCCGGTGACCGGGGCGTCCGCCGGCGGGGCGGTGCTCGCCTTGGGGGTCCGTGCGCGCCGTGACGTCGAGGCCTTGCTGGCTTTCGCATCCTCGGCGGCGTCCGGCATGTTGCCGACACCAGCTGTTGCGGCGGCCGCGGATGTCGACCGGCCACGGGATGGTCGCTTGGGGGCCGGCTTGGCCGCCTCGTCGGCCGGGCTCGATGCCGTCGCCGTGCCGGCGTCACCGGCCGTGGCTGGCGGCTTGCGCGACCGGCGAGTGGCGGGCGCGGCGGGTGCGGCGGCGACCTGCTCGCCCTCCGCTGCTGCCGGCACGGACTCGGCAGGGACCGCCGCGCGGGTCCGGGACCGTGTCCCGCGTCCGCCTCCCTTCGCGCCGGCCGTGGGGGCTGCGGCCCTCTCGGCCTCGGCGGCCGTCTTCGGCGCGCCAGCCGGTCGCTCCTCGCGCGGCTTGTCGACACGCCCGGCGGCCTGTGCTCGGAGCATCGCCTCGAGCTCGGGTGGTACCTCGCTCCAGGGCTCGGCCGAGCGTCCGCGGCCCTCGTCACGCGGGGCAGGCCCGCGCTGGGAGCGATCCGCCCCGTGCGTGGGTGCCCGGTCGGTGCGACCGCTCGTGTCGGGATAGCGGTTGGTGCCGGTCATCCCGCCGCGTCCGTACCGCTCGCGCTCCATGGCTGCCTGGTAGGCGCCCCGCGATCCTCGACCGGCAGCGCGGCCACGCTGATCGCGCTGCCCGCGCTGCCGGCGCTCGGCCAGGATGTACTCCGGGATCTCGGGTTCCTGCAGCTCCTCCTCGGACAGCTCGTCGATCGGGCCGAGCGTCGCCGGGGCGGACGGCGTGCCGATCTGAGTGTCCCAGACTGAGCCGAACGGCGTGGGCCGCCGGCCGGGAGGCGCGGCGACAACCTCGGGCTCCCGCTCGGGCTCGAGCTCGGGCTCCTCCTCGCCCTCGATCGGCTGACCCTCCTCGGCTTGCGCTCCGCGACGCCGGCCGCGTCCGCGACCACCGCGCCGGCGGCGGCGGCGGCCGCCCGTGCCCTCGCCGGCCGTCTCACCGGCGACTCCTTCGATCTCCTCGGCGGCGCTCTCGAGGCCGACCTCCTCGGCCAACGGCGCAACCGTGGCTTCGGCTGCGACCGCGGCCGCCTTCGAGAGCTTCTCGCCGGGCAGGGCCACGAGGGCGCCGCCCGCCGCGGCAGCCACCGGGGCAACGCCCGCCGCGGCAGCCACCGGGGCCGCTGTCGCGGTCGTCCGGCGCCTGGTCGTCCGCGCTGCCGGCGCGGCCGCCTCGGCGGCCGGCGCCTCGGCGGCCTTGGTCGTGCGGCGACGGCGCGTCCGTCCGGTGCCTTCGGTCTCCTTGTCGGGCACCTCGGTCATCGACAGGTCGGCCTCGTCGCTGGCCACCCGACGGCCAGAGCGGGTGGAGGCCTTGTCGACCTTGGCCACCTGCGTGATCTCGATGAACTGGTCGGCCGCCTCGACGAGGTCGGAGCTGGTGTTGCCGCGGAAGCTGATGACCTCGACGCGGACGCCCATCTCCTGGACCGCGCGGATGGCCGGGGCGAAGTCGCCGTCCCCGGACACGATCACCGCGATGTCGAGGTTGCGGGCCGTCTTCATCATGTCGACGACCAGCTCGATGTCCAGGTTCGCCTTGACCTTGCCATCGCCGTACTTGCGGATGTCCTTGCTCACCACCTTGTAGCTGTTGCGGGCCAGGAAGGCGTGGAACTGGCGCTGGTTCTCGTTGTCCGGGTCGAGGCCCGTGTACGCGTAGGCACGCACGAAATCGCGACCCGCCGTCGCCGACTTAAGCAGCGTCACGTAGTCGATGTCGACGCCGGCTGCCTTGGCCGCGTAGAAGATGTTGGCGACGTCGACGAAGACGGCGACGTTCTTGCTCACAGTTGCTCCTTATGTTCGGGCACGACGGATGACGTCGCGACCACCGAAACGATCCGATCCCGCCACGGCTCCCGTGCCTAGCGGGCGCGACCGGTCGTCCGCACCGCGGCGACCGAGCGCTCGATGTGCGGCCCGGCTGTCGTAAAGCCGTGCCGCTCCCAACGGGCGATGTCGTCCGGGGCACCCGGGCGAGCCGCCTCGACGATCGTGCAACCCTTCTTCTGCGCCGAGCGCAGCGCCTCCTCGAGCAGGAGGTCGGTGATCCGGTCGACATCCTGGTCCTCATCGACGACCAGGAGATCGACCGTGCCGACGTACCCGCCGGATCGGACCGACGGCCGAAGCGCCAGCACCAGCCCGCCGGCCACCCCGTGCCGTCCCTCCGCGACGAGCACGCTCGCCTGGGGGATGTACACGAGCTGGCGCAGCAGGTCTGCCGACGCGATGGTTCCCTCGCCGCGAGACCCGACGAGGCCGTCGCTCAGGGCGACGAGCCGGTCGATGTCCGTGATGCGAGCGGCCCGGACCTGGTAGTCCACTGCCTCGGTCAACCTCATGAGGGGCGTCGCGCAGCGCCTTTGCTCCGGCCCTGGGGGTCCGGAAGGGCGCGATCGCCGGCGATGGTTCGGTGGCAGCGCCCGGGAGGGCAGCGATACCACATACGAAGATTCGCGACGACCGGTTGCAAACGGTTCGCCGACCACTAATATACGGCATCGCTTCGGCGGTCACCTGCGCACCGCCCGAGGTCCGAATGCCTGCGCCGTCGCCCGCTCTGCACCGCCGCCCGCGGTCGAGCTCCGCGGCCCCTTGCCGGAGGGTCGTCGTGGAGATCTCCGGGGCCGAGGGCACCGGGGACGAACCGGGCAGGACGAAGCACGGAGCACAGGTGAGATCGACCCAGGGTCGAGAGAGACAACCGACCCGAGACTGAGGAGGAGCATCAATGAGGCTCATCAAGGTTGGCGTGATCGCGATGGCGGCTGCCCTCGTGGTCGCGGCCTGCAACACCGGCGGCGGTGGCGGGACCTACAAGGTCGCCATCGAGCTCCCGCTGCAGGGCAGCGAGCTCGCTGCTTCGCAGCCGATCGTCAACGGCGTTCGGCTCGCGCTCAAGGATGCCGGCGGCAAGGCCGGCAGCTTCACGATCGAGGTCCCGGACTCGGCGATCTTCGACGATGCGGTGAACGGCGCCCACGACCCGCAGACCGGCGCCCGCAACATGTCCTCGATCGTCTCGGACGAGGACTACCTGGCAGTGGTCGGGCCGCTCAACTCGAGCGTGGCCAAGGCCCAGATCCCGATCTCGAACGAGGCAGGTCTGCTCCAGTGCAGCCCCGCCAACACCAACCCCGGCCTGACCAAGCCCGAGTTCGGCGCCAACGACCTGCGCCCCAACCCGGACAGGATCAACTACATCCGCGTGGCCACGACCGACGACATCCAGGGTCCGGCAGCCGCGCAGTACATCGTCGACGTGCTCGGCAAGAAGAGCGTCTACATCATCGACGACACCGAGACCTTCGGCAAGGGCGTCGCCGACGCGTTCGAGGCCGAGTTCGTCAAGCGCGGTGGGACCGTGGTCGCTCATGACGGCGCCCCGAAGACCACCACCGACTACGTCCCGCTCCTGACGGCGGCGGCAGCAAAGAACCCCGAGGCCATCTACTTCGGCGGCGTGACCGCGACCGGCGGGGCGCGCATCCTCAAGGCCGCCGTCCAGGCCGGCCTGGGCGGCGTCCCGTTCGTCGGGCCCGACGGCATCAGCGACGGCTCGGCCGAGACCGCGGACTCGTTCCTCAACCTCGGCGGGGCCGACGCCAAGAACTCGTACAGCACCCTCGCCGGCATCGGCGACTTCCCGGGCAAGGCCGAGTTCAACGAGGCCTACGAGAAGGAGTACGGGATCGCCCCGACCGGCTATGCCGGCACAGGGTATGCCTGCATGCAGGTCGTGCTCGACGCGATCGCCCGTGCGTCCGAGACCAACCCCGGCGACAAGGCGGCCGCCCGCGAGGCCGTCCGCGTCGCCGGCACGGACACAACCGTGGCGTACGACACGATCCTCGGCGAGGTCAAGTTCGACGCCAACGGCGACACGAGCCAGCGGATCATCTCGATCTACGCGTTCGACCCGGCCGGTGCCAACGGCAAGGGCGACTGGGCCTTCGATACCCAGATCGACTACAAGTAGCCCCGCTACGGGTAGTACGACGTGAGCTGAATGCGAGGCCGGGGGTCCGAGTGATCCCCGGCCTCGCACGCTTCCGCGGAGCGCGACTGAGGGGCACGCCCCGCCCGACACTCAAGGGGAGGACGGAGGGAGGAAGATGTGTCTTCGGTAGCGGCGCCCGTCTCGACGGCGCCCAGGAGGCTGCTGCCGCTGTGGCTCCGCCTGGTGCTCCTGAGCGCCGTCGGCATCGCGGCCTACTACTTGCTGCTGTCCGTGATCGTCGAGGGCGGCTCCGAGACGGCCATGCAGCAGGTGTTCAACGCCCTCACGCTAGGGTCGATCTACGCCCTCGTGGCGCTCGGCTACACGATGGTCTACGGGATCATCGAGCTCATCAACTTCGCCCACGGCGACGTGTTCATGGTGGGCGCGTTCATCGCCCTCTACTTCCTGGCCGGCCCGCTCAACCAGAGCGGGTCCGTTACCGACATCCTGCTCCTGGCCGGCCTGCTGCTGCTCACCTTCCCGGTGACGATGGCGCTCACCGGCCTGCTCAACGTGACGATCGAGCGGTTCGCCTACCGGCCGCTCCGCCGGGCGCCCCGTCTGGCGCCGCTGATCACCGCGATCGGTGTCTCGTTCATCCTCCAGAACATCGTGCAGATCGTGGTCGGCACGGGTGACCGCGTCTTCCCGCAGATCTTCCCGCTCGAATGGCGCATCGAGATCGCGGGCGCCTCGGTCAGCGTCCTGAGCATCTTCATCTTCATGGTCGCGCTGGGGTTGATGATCGGGCTGCAGATGTTCATCAACCGCACCCGGCTCGGCCGGGCGATGCGCTCGACGTCGCAGGACAAGGAGGCCGCCCAGCTGATGGGCGTCGACCTCAACCAGACCATCGCCCTGACCTTCCTGCTGGGTGGCGCCCTGGCCGGGGCCGCCGGCATCTTCCAGGGCCTGTACTTCGGCTACGTCCGGTTCGACCTGGGCTTCAACGCCGGCCTCAAGGCGTTCACAGCGGCCGTGCTCGGAGGCATCGGCAACCTGACCGGGGCCCTGCTCGGTGGGTTCATGATCGGCTTCATCGAGAACTTCTCGGCGGCGGTCGGCCAGGCGCGCTGGTCGCAGGCGATCGTGTTCGTGGTCCTGATCGTCGTCCTCGTCTTCCGGCCGAGCGGGATCCTCGGCCAGCAGCTGGCGGACCGGGCATGAGCGCCTCGGTCTCCACGGCGGGCCGGACCGTGCGCATGCCTTCCGGCTGGCGGGGACGGATCGCCGACTACGCGAGCCGGCACCGCTCGATCACGATCATCGTCGGCATGGCGCTGGCAACGTCGATCGCTCCGATCATCGTCAGCCTGCCGCCGTTCAACTCGTTCCAGGGTTTGACGCCCTGGATCAACGGCTTCGCGAACGCCGGGGTGTTCGTCCTGCTGGCACTTGGCCTCAACGTCGTCGTCGGCTTCGCCGGCCTGCTCGACCTCGGGTACGCGGCCTTCTTCGCGATCGGCGCGTATACCTACGCCTACGGCGCCTCGCCCTTCACCGGGGTGCACCTGCCGTTCCTGGTCCTGCTCCTCGTCGGTGCCTTCACGGCAGCCATGTTCGGCATCCTACTCGGCGCCCCGACGCTGCGGCTGCGTGGCGACTACCTCGCCATCGTCACCCTCGGGTTTGGCGAGATCGTGCCGATTGTCTTCCTCAACCTCGACGAGTGGACGGAGGGCACGAACGGCATCGGCGGGATCTTCCGGCCCAGCTTCCCGATCATCGGCGAGTTCACCTTCGGCAACCCCTGGCCGTTCTACATCCTGATGGCGGTGATCGTGACGATCACGATGATCCTCATCTACCGGCTGCAGTACTCGCGGCTGGGCCGATCGTGGGCCGCCATCCGGGAGGACGAGCTGGCAGCCGCCAGCAACGGTCTCAACACGGTGGTCGTCAAGCTGCTGGCCTTCGCCCTCGGCGCCTCCACGGCCGGGCTGGCCGGCGTCTTCAACGCCTCCAAGCTGACGATCGTCAGCCCCGACCAGTTCTACTTCACGGTGTCGTTCACCGTGCTGGCGATGGTGGTGCTCGGCGGCATGGGCAATCCGTGGGGCGTAGCCGTGGGTGCCTTCGTCGTCTACAACATCCAGTCGGTGCTGCTCAAGCAGCTCAACACGTTCTTCGACAACTTCAACGTGCCGATCCTGTCCGACCTCGACTTCGTCCAGTACCAGTTCCTGCTCTACGGGCTGGCGCTGGTGCTGATGATGCTGCTCAGACCCGAGGGTCTGTTCCCGTCCACCAGACGGAGACGTGAGCTCCACGTCGATGACGACCTGGCCGACGAGGATGCCGCGGCCGAGGTCGTCGGAGCGCTCGGCGAGGTGCCGGGCGCCGAGGAGGACTTCGGCGAGGAGACCCACGACGGCCCGAGTGCCGGGGAGGTGGGGCGATGAGCCAGAGCCCAAACCTCGTCCTGCGAGCGCAGGGGGTGACGAAGCGCTTCGGCGGCCTCGTTGCCGTCAACACCGTGGACTTCGACATCCCCGAGCGCTCGATCGTCAGCCTCATCGGCCCCAACGGTGCCGGCAAGACAACGTTCTTCAACATCATCGCCGGCATCTACGACCCGACCGACGGCCACGTCGAGTTCCGCGGCCAGCGCATGATCGCCCGTCCCCATCGAATCTTCATCGAGCCCTTCGTCTGGGTCCTGCCTCCGATCGTGGCTGGGCTGGTCGTGTACCTCCTTCTGAGCGCGCTCGGGGTGTTCGAGGATGAGCGCTATGTCATCACCGCGGCTGGTCTGACCGGCTTCGGGTTCCTGATCGTGCTGCTGCTCGCCGCCGCGGCACGGCCGGGCTGGTATCAGCGGTTCCTGGCGCGCTTTGGCGTGTTCCGCAGCGCTCGACCGAACGACATGGTCCACGCCGGCCTCGGCCGCACCTTCCAGAACATCCGCCTGTTCCAGAACATGAGCGCACTCGAGAACGTGCTCGTGGGCATGCACATCAATCTCAAGGCCAACCTGGTCGACGCAATGCTCAGCACCCCCCGCAATCGGCGCGAGGAGGTTCAGGCGGCGGCCAGGGCGGAGGAGCTGCTCGCGCTGGTGGGGCTCAAGGGCCGCGGCGAGGAGCTGGCCAAGAACCTCCCGTACGGCGACCAGCGCCGCCTCGAGGTGGCTCGGGCGCTCGGCAGCGACCCGGTTCTGCTGCTGCTCGACGAGCCCACGGCCGGCATGAACCCCAACGAGACGGCCGACATGATGACGCTGATCAGGAAGCTGCGGGCAGAGCTGGGCTTGACGATCCTCCTGATCGAGCACGATATGCGGGTGGTCATGGGGATCAGCGACCGGGTCACCGTCCTTGACCACGGCGAGAAGATCGCCGAGGGCACGCCGGACGTGGTCCGTCGCGACCCCAAGGTCGTCGAAGCCTACCTCGGAGCACCGGCAGCATGAGCGCCACGATGCCGACCCCGACCGGAGCCGCGCCCGTCGCGGCGCCGGCTGCCGAGGACCTGCTGCTCGACCTGCAGGAGGTGCACACCTACTACGGTCACATCCACGCGCTGCAGGGGATCTCGCTCAAGGTCCGCCGCGGCGAGGTCGTCACCCTGATCGGCGCCAACGGAGCCGGCAAGACGACCACCCTCAAGACGATCAGCGGCCTGCTGCACGCGCGGCAGGGCCACGTCATCTTCGACGGCAGGGACATCACCAAGACCGCTGCGCATCACCTGGTCAAGGACGGGATCGGCCACGCGCCCGAAGGGCGCCGGATCTTCTCCCGGCTGACCGTGCAAGAGAACCTGCTGATGGGCGCCTTCACCCGCAGGGGGCCCCAGATCAGGCAGGATCTCGAGCGCGTGTTCGAGCTGTTCCCGCGGCTCCGGGAGCGCACCAGCCAGCTGGGCGGGACGCTGTCGGGCGGCGAGCAGCAGATGCTGGCCATCGGCCGGGCACTGATGTCCCAGCCGCGGGTCCTGTTGCTCGACGAGCCGTCGCTTGGCCTCTCGCCGCTCCTGGTCCAGCAGATCTTCGCGATCATCAAGGAGATCAACGCCCAGGGGACGACGGTGCTGCTCGTCGAGCAGAACGCCCTCCAGGCGCTCACGGTGGCGCACCGAGGCTACGTGCTCCAGACGGGTGAGGTGGCGCTGACGGGGCCGGCCGACGAGCTGATCAGGAACGAGATGGTGCGCAAGGCCTACCTCGGCGAGAGCTGAGGCCGGCCGCGAGGCGGGCCGGCACGGGCCGGCCTGCAGGCGAGGCAGGCGATGCGTCAGAGCGCGGCAGTTCGCCGGATCGGGCCGCAGCTGGACGCGAGATCGCCTGCCTTCGCTTCTTCGGGCCAGGCTTCGACCGGGCGGGTCGACGTGTGGCCCGTCGATCCCGCGCCCGTCGGCGGGCGACTGGGCCGGCCGGCCCGCGCCGTCGCCACGCTCGGAGCACTGCTCCTGCTGCTGGCCATCGCGAAGCCGTGGGGTCAGGCGTCTTCGCCCGCGACGACCGGCTCCGCGCTGGGCGACCTGATCAGCGCGGCACTGCCGACCGCACCGCCGGCTCGCGCTCCGGCCGTCCGCTACACGACTCCGCCCCTGGCGCCCGCCGATCTCGCGGCAGCCGAGCTCTGCCGGTGGCCGAGCGGATGGCGGGTGTTTGCCCACCAGGACTGGCTGGGCAGGCAGGTTCGCTCGTGGACGGCGATGCGGCCGATAGCTGCGAGCCGCCCCGGTGATCCGACGATCCCGGTGGTCAGGCTGCGGAGCGAGGCCATCCCGCTTCTGGGGTTCTGCGCGCCGGTGGGTGGCGCGGCGAGCGCGAGCGCCACCGCGAGCGCGCGCGCCAGAGCGAGCGTCTCGGCCGTTGGCTCCCCGGCCCCGGCCGTATCGGTGTGGCGGGTCGGGGACGATGCGCCGCCGGTCCCGATCCCGGTCGCCCGGGTGGACCCGGATGCCCCCTCGGCGCTCGGATCGCTGCTGGCGCCCCTCGAGAGCGGCCGCCGGCTGCCGACCTGGCCACCGGGCCGCTACGTGTTCCGGCTCAGGGAAGCGGGCCCGGCGGCCGGTGCGTCGCCCGGATGGTGGTGGGCTGTCGAGGTCTCCCCGCCGCAGCTGTAGGGGCCGCCCTGCTGGCGGGACCGCTCAGGCTCGTTCCGGCTCCCGCCAGATGTCGTAGGTCGCGCGGGCGAGGAGGATCACCCCAAGGGCGGCGATCCACCAGCCGGGGGCGCTCGTCGGGGACATCCCCGACAGCCCTCCCGACAGAAGATCGATCGGCCAGTAGCCCAGCCCGACCGCCGCGACGATCGTCAGCACGAGGAAGCTCGGCCAGCGGTCAAGCGCCAGCGGTCGATCGCTCGCCGCGTAGGGCAGGGCCAGGAGCGCCAGGACGCCCAGTGCGGCCAGGAAGACGAGGATCCCGCTGCCGTCGAGGGCGCGCAGCTCGGTCAGCGGCAGATCCCCGTCACCCCCGAGGCTGTACCACGGCAGGAGGCAGCCGGCGATGAGCACCGCGGCCGCGGCGGCGGCGAGGAGGCGTCCGCGACCGAGGGGGCGTCGATGCACGGCGGATCCTAGCTGGCGTAGACCTCGGGGCGGAGCACCCCGACGAAGCGCAGGTTCCGGTAGAGCTCGTTGTAGTCGAGGCCGTAGCCCACCACGAACTGGTCGGGGATCGTGAACCCCACGTAGTCGACCGGGATCTCGACCAGCCGCCGGGCCGGCTTGTCGAGGAGCGTGCAGATCCGGAGCGAGGCCGGGTTCTTGCCGCGAAGGTAGCGGATCAGGTAGTTCAGCGTGAGGCCGGTGTCGATGATGTCCTCGACCAGCAGCACATCGCGCCCGTCGATGCTCGAGCTCAGGTCCTTGATGATCCGGACGAGCCCCGACGATTCGGTGGCCGTCCCGCCATACGAGGAGACCTCCATGAGGTCGATTCGCACCGGGACGGTGAGCTGGCGCATGAGGTCCGCCATGAACGGGAGGGCGCCCTTGAGCACGCTGACGAGGGTGACCTCGTGTCCGGCGTAGTCCGCGCTGATCCGGCGACCGAGCTCGGCGACCTTGGCCTGGATCTGGGCCTCCTCGAGCAGCGTCTCGGCCACGTCGTCGGTCAGGTCCATCGTCGTCCTCATTCGCTCGCTGCCGTCGCCTCATCGGCCGCGCCCACGGCCGGGCGGCTCGCTGTGCCCGTGCTCGCCTTCTGGCGGTCGCCGCGCCGGTGGCGAGACCCGCTTCCCGACCCCGCCAAAGCCCCGGCATCCTCCCTGAGGACCGCACCGGACTTGGTTGCGGGAGAGCCGGCCCTGCCGGCCGGAACGACCTGCCCCACCGTCCCCGAGAGCGCGTCGGCGAGGGCCAGCTTGCCGTACTTGAGCATCAGCATCCGGAAGTCCCGAGCATAGAGCAGCTTGATCCGGACGTACGGGTAGAGCTCGCGCAGCCGGCGCAGCTTGCGGTTCTTCTTGCGAACCAGGCGCTGCCTGAGCGTTGTCAGCTCCACGTAGATGTCGAGGTCGGGCAGGAAGAAGTCGGGCGTGAAGCTCTCGAGGACGTCGCCGTCGAGCGACCAGAGGATGGGGAACACGTGCGGCTCGTACTCCCAGCGCACATCGTAGAAGTCCAGGATCCGGGCGAGCTCGGCCTCGCTGGCGTGGGCGAATGCTGGATGGCGTCGCTCCTCGCCCGGGCCGGCGGTTGCGCTCACCGGTCGTCGGCGCCGTCGTCAGACCCGGCGACGCTCAGCAGCCGGCGGATGTCGCCGCGATAGCCCGCCAGGTACTCGCGCATCGCATCCACGTCCTCGGCGGTGACCGGCGGACGCCCGGCCAGGCGAGCCTCGTCGTATGCGTCGAGCTCGCCGCACGGAGCGACGTCGAGCGATCCGGGCGCATCGTCGGGGACGGTGACCATCCCGAGCGTGGCTGCCCCGCAGCCGGGGCAGGGCAGCTCGACGAAGCAGAGGTCCTCGCGCTGGGCGAGGATGCGCACGCGGTCCGGCGCCAGGGGATGCCCGCAGATCATGCAACCGACCCCGGCAATGAGCGATCGGAGGCGGTCGCGAGGATCCATCGAAGGTGCAGTCTACCCGCTGGGTGTCGCGAGGACCAGCGCCACGCGCGCTTGAGCCCGATACCCCTGGGGGGTATCATGTGGCCATGTCTGCACAGCCGGGTCACGACGCCTCCTTCCGCCACTCCTACTCCAAGGACCGGGCGCAGCTGCTGCGCCGGCTCAGCCGGATCGAGGGACAGGTGCGCGGCATCGCCCGGATGATCGAGCGCGACGAGTACTGCATCGACATCCTCCAGCAGACCTCGGCACTCCGGGCAGCCGTCGACGCGGTCGCCGTCCTCGTGCTCGAGGACCACGTTCGTGGCTGTGTGCGCACGGCCGCGGAGCGAGGGGAGGCCGACGTCTACGCGGACGAGGTGCTCGACGTGGTACGCCGCACGCTCGGCAGGCCGGTCAGGACGCCCGGGCGGAGCGCCTGAGGCGGAGGAAGCACCCGGCTCGCGGCTTGCGGCCGCCCCGGCGGTCGCGCGACGACCCGTGGCGACAGGCGGTCGCGACGACTGTTCGATGGTGGATAACCGGTTTGCCCGGTGCGGGGTTATCCACCATCGTCGAGGGCCTCAGGCAGTTCGTGGATAACCGCGTTGACAGGCCCGGTCTCCCCGCCTAGCGTCCGCCTTCCGCATCGGGGCGTAACCATGGGTAACGCGGCTCGCGAGGGGTCCGGGGAGACCCGACCGCGAACCGAGCCAGCCGCGGAAGACCGACGGCACCCCGATCCGCGCAACGTCGCGGCGCCGGGAGCGGCGGCCGGGTGATGACGCGCGATCCTCAGGAAGGCGCGTCGACGCACCGGCAGGAGCCGCTCCCGGCGCATGTCGACCACCTCCCGGTCCTCCCCGTCGAGTACGCGGCCGCCCTTGATCACGGGCTGGCCGTGCTCGGGCTGCCGCTTGCCCCCGAGATCCGCGCGGCGATCGACGACCACGTCCGCCTCCTGCTGGCCTGGAACCAGGCGGTCAACCTGACCGCCATCCGCGATCCCGTGGGGGTGGCGCGCGGTCACGTCCTCGACAGCCTGGCCGCCCTGCCGCTCGTCCGGGCGCTGGGGGCCGGCCGGCTGCTGGACCTCGGCAGCGGCGGCGGCTACCCGGGGCTGCCGCTGGCGGTGGCGACGCCTCTCGAGGCCCTGCTGGTCGACTCGGTCGGCAAGAAGGCGCGCTTCCTCCACACGGTGACGGCGGCCCTTGGGGTTGCGGACCGCGTCAGGGTCACGAGCTTCCGCGCCGAGGCGCTCGCTGCCGACCCGGCCCACCGCGGCCGTTGGCCGCTCGTGACCGCACGCGCGGTGGCGGGCCTCGACGAGCTCGTCGAGCTCGCCTGGCCGCTGCTGACGGCCGGCGGACACCTGGTCGCCTGGAAGCGGAGCCCGCTCGACGATGAGCTCGTGGCCGCCGGTCGCGCGATCACCGCCCTCGAGGGCGGCCTGGTCGAGGCCGGCAGGGTCGCGGTCCACGGCATCCCGGCGGGCATCCCCGGTCTCGAGGAGCACGTCCTCGTCGTCGCCGCCAAGCTGCACCCGACGCCGGCCGGCTTCCCCCGTGATCCGGCGCACCGGAAGCGCCATCCCTGGTGATCCGGCGCGCCGAGAACGCTCTGCCGGGCGGCCCGGCGCTTGCTACCTTTACCGGACGATGCGCGTGGCGGTGCTCTCGGATATCCACGCCAACCTGGCGGCCCTCGATGCAGTCCTGGCCTCGGTGGGTACCGTCGATGCCGTGTGGCATCTGGGCGACGTCGTCGGCTACGGCGCCCAGCCCAACGAGGTCGTGGAGCGGCTGGATGCGGCGGGCGCGATCGGGGTGCGGGGCAACCACGACGCGGCGGCCATCGGCGGCGCCGAGATCGAGCTCTTCAATCCCGACGCCCGGACGGCCCTGGAGTGGACCAGGGAGGCGATCAGCGAGCGGACCCTGGGCTGGCTGGCCGCGCTGCCCGAGCGGCTCGTTACCGAGGACATCCTCCTCGTCCACGGAAGCCCGCGAGCGCCGATCTGGGAGTACGTCACCGGTCCCGTGCCGGCAAGGGCCGGCATCGACGCGCTCAGCCGCCTGGGGGCATCGATCTGCCTCCACGGGCACACCCATGTGCCGGTCGTGTTTGCCGACGCAGGCGGGCTCGTGGACGCGCTCGAGCCGGATGACGGCTGGACGTACCGCTACGCCGGGCATCCTGCGCTGCTCAACCCCGGCAGCGTCGGCCAGCCCCGCGACGGCGACCCGCGGGCGAGCTACTGCCTCCTCGACACCGATCGTGCGGAGGCCACCTGGCACCGCGTCGCCTACGACATCGCGTCGACCCAGGCTCGGATGGCCGCGGTGGGGATGCCGACCTTCCTGATCCGGCGGCTCGAGGTCGGGGTGTGACGGGCCCCCACTCATGATCGGCGGTCGTCGGCCTCTCAAGGGCCGCAAGCTCGCCGACCGCCGGGTCCGCATCGAGCGTCACCACTCGCCGTACTTCCGCTACTCGGCCGAGGGGCACCTGACGGCCAAGGAGGCCGCCGGCGCACCCACCAGCACTCTCGGCCGCGCCTGGGCGCAGGTTCGGCGCGTGGCCGTCGGGCGGCCGCTCTCGACCGAGATGGAGATCGGCGAGCGGCTGTCCAAGCCAAAGGCGCTGGCGATCTTCAGCTCCGATGCGATCTCGTCGTCGGCCTACGCCACCGAGGAGATCGTCCGGGTCCTGGTCATCGGCGGGATCGCGGCGCTCACCCTCAGCGTCGAGGTTTCGCTGGCGATCGCGATCCTGCTCACGACGGTCGCCATCAGCTACCGCCAGGTCGTGCGCGCCTATCCGGCGGGCGGCGGCTCGTACTCTGTCTCCAAGGCCAACTTCGGCACCCGCGTCTCGCTGATCGCCGCGTCGGCGCTCCTCATCGACTACGTGATGACGGTGGCGGTCTCGACCTCATCGGCCGTCGAGCAGATCGTGTCCGCCATCCCCGAGCTGTACGACGTCCGGGTTCTGATCGGCGTCGGCGCCATCGCGCTGATCACCCTGGGCAACCTGAGAGGCATCCGCGAAGCCGGCAACATCTTCGCCGTCCCGACGTACCTCTTCGTCGGCTCTGCCCTGCTGATGATCGCGGTCGGCGGCTTCCGGGTCGTCGTCCTGGGCGAATCGCAGCCGTACCCGGGCGACATGCCTGATGTGCTGGAGCCGATCACAATCCTGCTGCTCCTGCGCGCCTTCGCCGCGGGCGCGGTGGCACTGACGGGGACCGAGGCGATCGCCACCGGGGTGCCCGCGTTCAAGCCGCCAGAGTCGCGCAACGCCGCGACGACCCTGGGCGTCATGGCCGTGCTGCTGGGAGTGCTGTTCGTCGGGATCACCTTCCTGGCCAACAGCTTCGGCATCGTGTACGTGGACGAGCCGACCAAGAAGACGGTCATCTCGCAGGTGGCCTCGGCGGTCTATGGCGCCGACTCGATCGGGTTCTACCTCTTCCAGGCCTTCACCGCGATCCTGCTCTTCCTGGCCGCAAACACGTCATTCAACGCCTTCCCCCGCCTCGCCGCGATCCTCGCCCAGGACAGCTTCATGCCACGCCAGTTCGCGTTCCGGGGAGACCGGCTCGCCTACAGCTGGGGCATCGTGGTCCTCGGAGCGGTGGCCGCCGCGCTCGTCGCGGCCTTTGGCGGCGACACCCACCTCCTGATCCCGCTATACGCAGTGGGTGTCTTCATCGACTTCACGATCAGCCAGGCCGGCATGATCAGGCACTGGCTGGCCACTCGCGATCCCGGCTGGCAGCGAAGCCTCGCCATCAACACGTTTGGCTGTGCCCTCACGGGGGTCGTTGCCGTCGTCGTCACGGTCGCCAAGGCGCCGGCTTCGCTCATCGTGCTGGTGCTCATCCCGATCCAGGTGGCGGTGATGCTGTTCATTCATCGCCAGTACATGGAGCAGGCCGAGGAGCTTCACGTCCCGGAGGACGCGGTGTTCGCCGGTCCGTCGCGCAGCCGCCGGGTCGTGGTGCCGGTCAATGGCCTCAACCGGGCAGTGGTACAGGCGGTGAACTTCGGTCGCACGATCGCCGATGACGTCCGCGCCCTGTACGTGACCGAGGACGTCGATGCCGCAGGCGGCCTGCGTGCGCGCTGGGAGCGCCAGGTGCCGGGGATCCCGCTGGTGCTCGTCGAGTCCCCCTACCGCTCGCTGGTCGGCCCCGTGCTCGCCTACCTCGACGTGCTCGACGCATCCTGGCCACCCGACAAGGAGGCGCCGGTCACGATCGTGGTCATCCCCGAGTACGTGGCCAAGCGCTGGTGGGACCGGCTGCTCTACAACCAGGCGGCACGCCACCTCCGCCGCGAGCTGGTCGGCCGCGAGCACACCGTGGTCGCGGACGTGCCGTACCGCCGGGAGCACTGATCGTCGAGGGTGCCGTCCGGCCTCCCTGAGCGGTCCCCACCACCTGCCATCCACGCGCGAATTGGCTGTGCATGTGACGACCGATGCCCGATCCCCGCGTTTGACGGCGGGGCTATGCTCACCCGCATCGTGACAGAGGAAGAGCACCAACCGTGATCGGTGGACGCCGATCGCTGAAGGGGCGCAAGATCGCGGACCGCCGGGTGCGCGTGGAGCGCCCGCATACCCCGTTCTTCCGCTACGCGGGGCCCGGCCAGCTCGTCGCGAAGCCGGCGGCGAGCCGGCCGACGACCGCGAGCGGGAGAGCGCTCGCGCGGATCCGCTCCGTGCTGTTCGGCCGCCCGCTGGCCAGCGAAGAGGACCTCACCGAGCGGCTGCCGAAGGTCAAGGCGCTGCCGATCTTCAGCTCGGACGCGATCTCATCGTCGGCCTACGCGAGCGACGAGATCATCCGGGTCCTCATCATCGCCGGCGCGGCTGCCCTGACGCTCTCGATCCAGGTCTCGATCGCCATCGCCGTGCTCCTGGCGATCGTGTCCATCAGCTACCGCCAGGTCTGTCGAGCCTATCCGTCCGGCGGCGGAGCCTACACGGTCGCCCGGGAGAACCTGTCGCAGACGGCGGGGCTCGTGGCGGCAGCCGCGCTCTTCATCGACTACATCATGACGGTCGCGGTGTCGACCGCCTCCGCGGTCTCACAGGCCTACTCGGTCTGGCCTGCCATCTACGACTTCCGGATCGAGATCGCCATCGTCTCGATCACGCTCATCACGGTCGCCAACCTCCGGGGCCTCCGCGAATCGGGCAACATCTTCGCGGTTCCCACCTACCTCTTCGTCGGGCTGGCGCTCCTGATGATCGGCCTTGGGCTCGCCCGGATCGTGACCGGCACGGTCGTCCCGATCCCGCCCCCGGCCGAGGCCATCGCGCCCCCGAGCCCGCTGGCGCCGATCACGATCCTCCTGCTGCTGCGGGCCTTCGCCGGTGGATCGGTGGCCCTGACCGGTGTCGAGGCGATCGCCAACGGCGTCCCGGCGTTCAAGCCTCCCGAGTCGAGGAACGCCGCCAACACGATGTCGATCATGGCCGTCCTCCTCGGTGTCATCTTCATCGGGATCGCCGTCGTCGGGGTGGCATTCGGTTTCCAGCCTGCCGCCGAGGGTGGGCCCACGGCGATCGCCCAGGTCGCCACGGCGGTCTTCGGAGCGGGCTCGCCGTTGTTCATCCTGTTCCAGATGAGCACGGCGCTGATCCTGTTCCTGGCGGTGAACACGTCGTTCAACGCCTTCCCACGGCTGGCCGCGATCCTGGCCACGGATGGGTTCATGCCCCGCCAGTTCAGCTTCCGCGGAGACCGGCTCGCCTTCTCTTGGGGGATCGTCGTCCTCGCCGCCGTCGCTGCCGCCTTGCTCGTGATCTTCCAGGGCGACGTGCACCTGCTCATCCCGCTCTACTCGGTCGGGGTGTTCCTCTGCTTCACGCTCTCGCAGGCCGGGATGGTCCGGCACTGGCTCGCGCTCCGGGACGCAGGCTGGTGGTGGCGGGCGATCGTCAACGGGATCGGCGGCCTCCTGACCCTCGTCGTCCTGATCGTCGTCGCGTCGGTCAAGTTCCAGGCCGGCGCCTGGCTCGTCGTGATCCTCATCCCCATCCAGGTCGGCATCTTCATGTTCATCAACCGGCAGTACGCGGCGTCACGGGCGCACCTCGCGATCAGGCCCGAGCTGACCGTGCCGCCGCCCCACCGGCAGGAGCGCGTGGTCGTGCCAGTGCCCGGCCTCAACCGGGCGGTCGTCCATGCCATCAACGTCGGCCGCTCCATCTCCGACGACGTGCGCGCCGTCTACATCACGGACGACGTCGAGCAGGCCGGCCACGTCCGGCGGCAATGGGAGCGACAGGTGCCCGGGGTGCCGATCGTGATCGTGGAGTCGCCCTACCGGGCGCTCGTCGGGCCGCTGCTCGCTTATCTCGACGTGCTGGATCGGTCGTGGCCGCCCGACAAGGAGGCGCCCATGACCTTCGTGGTCATCCCCGAGTACGTCGCGCGCCACTGGTGGGAGCGCATCCTCTACAACCAGTCGGCCCGGCGGCTGCGGTCGGCGCTCCTCGGCCGGCCGCTGACCGCGGTCGTCGACGTCCCGTACCGGCGCGAGGAGCCCGGGGACTTTGGCTACCGCACGCTCGAGGAGGAGCCGCGCGCGGCGGAGGTCGGCCGGCCGGAGTGAACCGGGGCGGGCGGTGGTATCGTGGCCGGCTGTGAGGACGGCGTGAACGCCGGCTCGACCATGAACACCCAAGGCAGACGGAGCGTATCGACGTGCCTCCGCACTCCACCCCCACCTTCCGCCACGCACTCGTAGCGCTCAACGGCGGTGCGACCGACTCGCTGATGATGCGCGCCGTGCTCGAGTTCGCGCGACCGGCCAAGGCCCAGATCACCGCGGTCCATGTTGTCGAGGTGGACTGGACACTGCCGCTCGACGCCGACCTCGCCGGATCGTCCGAGGAGGCGCAGCGCACCCTCGACGTGGCCGAGGCCATCGCCGAGTCGGAGGGCTACGAGCTGGAGCCCGTCCTGCTCCAGGCCCGCGACGTCGGCGCGGCCCTCGTCGACGAGGCCACCGAGCGCGGCTCGGACGTGCTGGTCGTCGGTCTCGGCTATCGCAAGCGGTTTGGCGGCGACTTCGCCATCGGCCGCACCGTGCCCTATGTCCTGAAGAACGCGCCGTGCGCCGTCTGGGTGCTGCGCGAACCGATGCCCGAGGAGCCGCAATGAAGGCCGTCATCGTCGGCTGTGGACGCGTCGGGGCGGCGATCGCCGCGACGCTCGACGCCGCCGGACACGAAGTGATCATCCTGGACACCGCGACGGGGGCGTTCGACCGCCTGCCGCCGACCTTCGGGGGAACCGCGCTGCGGGGAGACGGGACGGACGAGGACGTGCTGCGGCGCGCCGGCGCCGAGGGAGCGGACCTCTTCCTGTCGCTGACCGAGGGCGACAACCGCAACTGCATGGCGGCCCAGGTCGCCGTCGAGGAGTTCGGGATCCCGCTGACGATCGCCAAGGTCAACGACCCGGTGCGGGCAGAGGCGTACAGCCACCTCGGCGTCGCGACCGTCTGCCGGACGAACCTGATGGCGGACTCGATCCGGGCCTACCTCGGGCTGCCCGTCGAGCACCCGTTCGGCATCCTCGCGCCCAGCGGAACACATCCGGGCGGCGCGCATCATGGCGGCGCTGCCGCGGGGGCGGTATCTGCCACCGCCGGCCAGGTGCCCGGTGTCGGCCCGGGAGTCGGAGCGGATCCGATGGCTGGGGCGGGCCCGGCGGGCCCGGCAACCTCGAGCGGACGGGAGGGCTGACCCGTGTTCATTCTCGTCGTCGGCGGCGGCAAGGTCGGCTACTACCTGACTCGCGAGCTCGTCTCGTCCGGGCACGAGGTCGTCCTGATGGAGAAGGACCGTACCCGCGCGCAGCAGATCGCCGACGAGATCGGCTCGATCGTGATCCCGCACGACGGATGCGAGGGCCAGTACCTCTCCGAGGCCGGGGCCAACCGCGCGGACATCGTCGCGGCGGTCACCGGCGACGACGAGGACAACCTCGTGATCTGCCAGATGGCCAAGCACCACTTCGACGTCCCGCGCACGATCGCCCGCGTCAACAATCCCCAGAACGAGGCGCTCTTCCGCCACCTTGGGGTCGACGAGATCATCTCGCCGACGCGGATGATCCTCGGCTCGATCGAGCAGGACATCCCGGTCCACGAGCTGCTCCACCTAGCGGCCCTCGGCGAGAGCGAGCTCGAGATCATCGAGGCCCATCTCCGCGAGGGCTCGCCGGCCATCGGCAAGGCGCCACGCGATCTCCAGATCCCCGATCGCTGCAGCCTGTTCGCCGTGGTGCGCGGAGACCAGGCGCTGCCGCTCCGTCCGGACACCGTGCTCCTCGAGGGCGACAAGGTGATCGCGATCGGGCCGACCGAGTGCGAGGAGATGCTCCACGCCCAGCTGATCGGCATGAGTCCGGCCGAGGAGACTGCCGATCTCGGCTGACATTGGGGACCCGGGCTCGGAGAGCGGTCCTCTCCGAGCGGAGGCCAGACACCCGACATCCGACGTGTCGCCGGCGAATGACGCCCAGGGGCCGCGGGCCGGGGCTGAGCCGCCGGCCGAGGCTGAGCCGCGGGCCTCGACCGACGTTCTGCCGGGCCCCACGCCTCGTGGCGCGCTGCGCCGCTCGCTGCTTGTCTGGGGCTGGGGCCAAGCCGCCACGGGCATGCGCCCGGCGCTGCTTCTGGCACCGGTCCAGGCGGTCGCCATCGCGGCGCTGATCCTCGCCGCCATCACGATCGGGACGGGGACGGGCCTCGAGCTCGTCTACCTCGGCCTCGTGGGGCTGATAGTCGCCTGGGGGGCCGTCGCGCTCGATGCCTACCGGAGGGCTGCCCGACGACGGGAGCGCGACGGCGTTCCAGGCGGGGATGGCGGGGCGACCGAGCTGCTCTGGCTCGCACCGATCCTCATCGTCGCGTCGGCCCTGCTCTGGGGCATCGGCGGGAGCGGCGCGTCCCCCTCGAGCACGACCGCCCGCTATGTCACGGCATGGCAGCATGACCGACCGGCGCCAGCGGCTGCCCTCTTCGTCACGCCACCCACGCAGGCCGAGCTCACCGAGGCCTGGGAGCGACAGCTGACGGCGCTGCGAGCCGAGCTGATCCGAGCCGCGGCGACCGCCGGACCGGACGC
>Ga0316622_100000429_pt1 | contig 24244 bp, 17 predicted proteins | sample OWC_Aug_OW2_C1_D_FD_207646 | JGI IMG/M metagenome (GOLD analysis project Ga0316622, IMG submission 207646) | Wetland soil microbial communities from Old Woman Creek delta, Ohio, United States - OWC_Aug_OW2_C1_D5_C | ecosystem: Environmental > Terrestrial > Soil > Wetlands | place: USA: Ohio... | reverse complement strand
CCGACCGGGCCGGCGGCCTGGGGTTCCTCTCCAACATGCTCTCAGCCTTCGTCCCCCTGGCGGCCGCGTTTGGCGCGGTGATTGCCGGAAGTCTCGCCAACCGCATTCTCTACTCCGGGGCGAAGCTGCCCGACTTCAAGGTGCAGATCGCCGCGGCCGCCATTCTGCTGGTTTTCGCGTTTGTCGGACCGCTCCTGGTATTCGCCCCTCGCATCGCCCAGGCGAAGCGGACGGGCCTTCTCGAATACGGCGCCCTGGCCCAGCGCTATGTGCGCGACTTCGACGCCAAGTGGTTGCGAGGGGGAGCGCCTTCGGATGAACCGCTCGTGGGCAGCGGGGACGTTCAGTCCCTCGCCGACCTGGCCAACTGCTTCGAAGTGGTCCGGACCATGCGCATGGCGCCTGTCGCGATGCAGGACATCCTTCGCGTCGCCATCGCGGTACTCGTGCCGATCGCACCGCTGCTGCTCACCGTGATGCCGCTGAACGAGCTGTTGAGATTGGCGCTGGGTTTGTTGCGCTAGCCCGTCTTCCGCTCTGCGGCGGGCCGGAGCCCGATCCATTCGACTCGTCCATCGTCCTGGCCGCCTCCCCGTCGGCGTTGCTCGCCGCGGCCTTCTCTCTCTCCGCGGCTACGGCCGCGAAGGCCTGGAATCGAGCCCTGCCGGCGGTAGGGTAAGTCGTTGAGGCGCCGAACCTTGGGGGCGGGAGAGGAAACACCACGAATCGCTGGTGCACTGCACGGACTACCATAACGCGCGGTAGGGAGACCACCGCATGCGCCTGACCGCGCTCGACCTCGTCGTGATCGGGGTCTACTTCGCGCTCAACCTCGCGATCGGCCTGTACCTCCGCCGCCGCGCGACGCGGAGCGTGGACGACTACTTCGTGTCGGGGCGGTCGGTGACCTGGTGGCTCGCAGGGACCTCGATGGTCGCCACCACATTCGCCGCCGACACGCCGCTCGTCGTCGCCGGGCTCGTCGCGAGGAACGGGATCGCGGGCAACTGGATCTGGTGGAGCCTGGTCGCGAGCGGGATCCTCACGGTCTTCGTGTACGCGAGGCTCTGGCGGCGGGCCGGTGTCTTGACCGACGTCGAGTTCGCGGAGATCCGGTACGCGGGCCGCCCGGCCTCGTTCCTCCGCGGCTTCCGCGCGGCCTACCTCGGCCTGCCGGTCAACCTGATCATCATGGGCTGGGTCAACCTCGCCGTGGTCAAGATCCTGCGGGAAACGCTCGGGGTCGGCAAGATCGAGGCGCTCGCGATCACGATCGGGATCATGCTCCTGACCGCGGCGATCGCGTCCCTCTCGGGGCTGTGGGGCGTGCTCTGGACCGACCTCGTCCAGTTCGTCCTGATGATGGGGATGGTGATCCTGCTGGCGGTGTTCGCGGTCGCGCGCTCCGGAGGCACGAGCGCGCTCCTGTCGCAGATACGGGACTTCGACGCATCGGGCGGCGGCTCGGGCGCGCTCCTCTCGTTCCTCCCCAGCGCGCACTCCGCCACATTCCCGCTGATCACGTTCCTCGCTTACGTCGCCGTCAACTGGTGGGCGTCGTGGTATCCCGGCTCCGAGCCCGGCGGCGGCGGCTACATCGCCCAGCGGATCTTCTGCGCCAAGGACGAGAAACAATCGGTGCTCGCGACCCTCTGGTTCAACGTCGCCCACTACGCGATCCGCCCCTGGCCCTGGATCCTGGTCGGACTGGTGGCCGCGGTCCGCTACCGGAACGACCCGTCGTTCGCCGCCGATCCGGAGACGGGGTACATCCGCGTGATGATGTCCGACCTGCCCGGTTCGCTCCGCGGTCTGATGCTGGCGGGGTTCGCCGCAGCGTACATGTCCACGATCTCGACGCAGCTCAACTGGGGGGCGAGCTACCTCGTGAACGACCTTTACCGCCGCTTCGTCGCGCGCAGCCGGGACCGGAAGCACTACGTCCGCGTCTCGCAGGGCGTGACCATGGGGCTCATGGTCCTCTCGGCGGTCGTGACGTTCTTCATGGACTCGATCTCGGAGGCGTGGAAGTTGCTGATGGCGATCGGCGCCGGGACCGGCCTCGTGTTCATCCTGCGCTGGTTCTGGTGGCGCATCAACGCGTGGAGCGAGATCTCCGCGATGACGACCGCGTTCGCCGTTTCGATGCTCGCGGAGCACGCGTTCGGGCTCGACCAGGCGAGCCCCGCGCAGTTCGCCTGGATCCTCTTCACGACCACGGCGGTGACGACGGTGGTCTGGATCGCGGTCACGCTGCTGACGCCGCCGGAGCCGAGGCAGACACTGCTCGCGTTCTACCGGCGCGTTCGGCCGAACCCGCGCTTCTGGGGACCGATCGCGCGCGAGGCGGCGGACACCCCGGGCGATCGTGACGGCCTGTTCAACCTCGCAAATTGGGCCGCCGGGATCGTGCTGATCTACGCGGCGCTCTTCGGCGTCGGCCACCTCGTGCTGGGCCGGCCCGGCGCGGGGTCGCTGGTCCTGCTCGTCGCGGCCGTCGCCGGCGCGTTCCTCTACTGGAACCTCGAGCGCCGCGGCTGGGCGACGCTGGAGTAGGGATGACGCTCGCACGCTGGATCGGTCTCCCGCTCGCCGCGGCTCTCGCGACGACGCGGGCCTCGGGAGGAGCGATGGACCTGATGCCGCTGCCGGCGTCGCTGGTCGCGGGTCAGGGGGCGATGGCTCTCGGCGACTCGTTCGCCGCGTCCGTCGAGGCGTGCCGTGACGATCGGGTCGCCGCCGCGGCGGCGCGGTTGGCTCCTCGAATCGCCGCGCGGACGGGCGCGCCGTTCGCCTCCGGCGGCGCCGGCGCCGCGGTGCTTGCGATCCGGTGCGGGGCCGCGCCGCACCCGGTCCAGCAGGCGGTCGAGGACGAGAGCTACTCCTTGAGCGTCACGCCGCGCGGCGCCCGCATCGAAGCGCCCACGCCCTACGGCGCGCTGCGTGGCCTGGAGACGTTCCTCCAGCTGATCGAGCCGGGCCCCGGGAGCTGGCAGGTCCCGGCGGTCACGATCGACGACCGGCCGCGCTTCCCCTGGCGCGGGCTGCTCATCGACTCCTGCCGACACTTCCTGCCCGTCGAGGCGCTGAAGCGGAACCTCGACGCGATGGCCGACGTGAAGATGAACGTCCTGCACTGGCATCTCTCCGAGGACCAGGGCTTCCGCGTCGAGAGCCGGCGCTACCCGAAGCTCCACGAGCTGGGGTCGGACGGCGCGTTCTACACGCAGGCGGAGGTCCGCGACATCGTGACGTACGCCCGCGCTCGCGGGATCCGCGTGGTTCCCGAGTTCGACGTGCCCGGCCACACGACGGCCTGGTTCGTCGGCCATCCCGAGCTTGCCGCGGCACCGGGGCCGTATCGCATCGAGCGCTCTTGGGGGATCTTCGATCCCGCGATGGACCCGACGAAGGAGGAGGTCTTCCGGTTCCTCGACCGCCTCTTCGGGGAGATGGCGCGTCTGTTCCCCGATCCCTACTTCCACGTCGGCGGCGACGAGGTGAACGGGAAGCAGTGGGACGCGAGCCCGCGCATCGCGGAGTACAGGAAGCAGCGCGGCTTGGGGAGCAACGAGGCGCTGCACGCCGCGTTCAACGCCCGCCTCGTCGAGATCCTCGCCCGGCACGGGAAGAAGACGGCCGGCTGGGACGAGATCCTCGTACCCACGCTGCCGAAGGAGATCCTGGTGCAGTCGTGGCGCGGCCCCGCGTCCCTGGCCAAGGCCGCCGCGGGCGGCTACGCGGGAATCCTCTCGAGCGGCTGGTACCTCGACCACATGCTCCCGGCGTCGGCGCACTACGCCGTGGATCCCGGTGCGGGCGAGGTCGCGGCCCTCCCCGAGGAGGCCCGGCGGCTCGTCCTCGGAGGCGAGGCGTGCATGTGGACCGAGTTCGTGACCCCGGAGATGCTGGACGGCAGGATCTGGCCGCGCGCCGCGGCGATCGCGGAGCGCCTGTGGTCCCCGGCCTCGGTCGCCGACGTCGAGAACATGTACCGGAGGCTCGAGAGCGAGAGCCAGAGGCTCGAGGACTTGGGGCTAACCCACCGCAGCGCGCCGCTTCGCATGCTGCGGCGGCTCGCGAGCGGGCGCCCTTCGGGTCCGCTCGAGGCGCTGGCGGACCTTCTCGAGCCGGTGAAGGGGTACGCGCGATCGGAGGCGCGGAGCTACACGAGCCGGACCCCGCTCAACCGTCTCGTCGACGCCGTTCGCCCGGAGAGCGACGCGGCGCGGCGCTTCGCCCGCCTCGTGGACCGCTTCCTCGCAGGCGGCGAAGGACGCGACGAGATCGTGCTCCAGCTTTCGACCTGGCGCGCGCTGCGCGCTTCGCTCGATCCCCTGCTCGCGGCGAACCCGCTGCTCGCGGAGGCGGAGCCGATCGCGTCGGACCTGTCCTCCGCGGCCGCGCTCGCCCTCCGCGTCCTGGAGGGGACGGTCGAGCCGACCCCGGAGGACGTGGCCCTGCTCGACCGCATCGCCGCGCCGCGCGCCGAGCTGCTTCTGATGGTCGCCGCTCCGATCCGCAAGCTCGTCGAGCACGGGAAGCACCCGTGATCGCCGCGGCGCTGCTCGCGACGACGTTCCGGGTCGCGGTCTTCGCCGAACCCGGCTTCCCGGCCGTCGATGCGCCCGCGACGGATCCGCAGGCGCTTCGCCGCGCGCTCGCGGGGCACGACGTCACGCTCGTGGGGCTCGCGGATGTCGAGGCACGGCTCGCGAGCGAGCCTCCCGACGTGCTCGTTCTGCCGTACGGATCGGCCTTCCCGAAGGACGCGTGGCCCGCGATCCTGCGCTATCTCGAGGGCGGCGGCAACTGGGTCAACCTCGGAGGGGCTCCCTTCGCGGTGCCGGTCGTGCGCGAGGGCGGCGGGTGGCGCGCGGAGTCCCGCCGCACCGCGTACCACAAGGCGCTGGGCATCACGCAGCTGAGCGCGGTGGACGCGGCCGGGCTCACTCCGGCGCCTGCGCCGGACGCGCCGGACACGGCGCGCGCCCTGGCGGAGGGGTATCGCGCCGGGCGGGTGTTCGAGCCGACGATCCGCCTCGCGAGCCGCCCGCGCGTCCCGAGCGAGGACGGATCCGACGGGCCGCGCGAGGGGCGCGTGGTGCCGCTCGTGCACGCCGTCGGCGCAGGAGGACTCGCGCTCGCCGCACCGTTCCTCGAGATCGACCGGCTCGAGGGGAGGTTCGCGGGGGGACGCTGGGTGCTGGCGACGGGCGACAGCGTTCCCTCCGACGACGCCCTGCGCACGCTCGTGGAGCGGGCCGGAGCGGGAGCGATGGAGCTGACGGCACGGCCGACCCACGCCGGCTTCCATCCGGGCGAGCGCCCCGCGCTGGCCGTCGCGTTCCGGCGGCCGGGCAGGCGCGCGAGGGCCGCGGTCCCCGGCCCGCTGCGCGTCGAGCTGCGCGATGGCCGGGGCAGCCTTCTCGCGCACGCGACGGCCGCGCTCGAGGGAAGCGCGCGCATCCCTGTGCCGCTGCCGGAAGAGGGCGAGCTTGCTCGCGGCCTCTACGAGGTCCGGGTCGAGCTGCCGACGGAGGCCGGCGAGACCGTCCGCGCCCGGACCGGCTTCTGGATCTACGACCGCGCGATGCTCGAGGGCGGTCGCGCTCTCACGATGGGGCGCGACTACTTCCTGCGCGACGGCACGCCGTTCCCGGTGACCGGCACGACGTACATGGCCTCGGACGTCCACCGGCGGTTCCTGCTCGAGCCGAACCCGTGGCTCTGGGAGCGCGACTTCGCCGCGATGGCCGCGGCGGGCGTGAACCTGGTGCGCACCGGCATCTGGACCGGCTGGAAGGAGCACGCGACGGCCGACGCGGAGCCGCGCGAGGAGGTGCTGCGCGCCGCCGAGGTCTTCCTCCTGACCGCGCGCGCGCACGACATCCCGGTGATCTTCACGCTGTTTGCGTTCGTGCCCGAGAGCTGGGGCGGAACGAACCCCTACCTGGATCCGCGGTCGGTCGCGGCGCAGGCGAGGTTCGCCGGCGCCTTCGCGAGGCGTCTTTCCGGTGCGCGCGACCTCGCGTGGGACCTGATCAACGAGCCGTCGTTCAGCTCCCCCGCGCGCCTCTGGCAGTGCCGGCCGAACTACGACGCCAGCGAGGAGAGCGCGTGGACGGCGTGGCTGCGCGCGACGGTGCCGGCGCGCGACGACGCGGAGCGGTCGCGCATCCTCTCCGACCGCTGGGGATCCGCGCCGGGCGAGAGCGAGAAGCTCCCGACCCTCGACGACTTCGGCGACCGGAACCTCTTCGGGAACGCGCGGCCCGCGAAGGCGGCGGACTACCGCCGGTTCGCGCAGGAGGAATTCAAGGGCTGGGCGAGCCGGATCGCCGCCGCCATCCGAGAGAGCGGCGGCGCGCGAGGGCCGATCACCGTGGGGCAGGACGAGGGGGGCGTCGTGGAGCGCCCCAACCCGCTCTTCTTCGGCGACGCCGTGGATTTCACCACGAACCACTCCTGGTGGAACAACGACGCGCTGCTCTGGGACGCGTCGATGACGAGGCTCCCCGGCCGCCCGAACCTGATCGAGGAGACGGGATTGATGGTCTACGAGCGGCCGGACGGGACCGCCTGGCGCGACGAACTCGAGGCGCGCGACCTCCTCGAGCGGAAGCTCGCACTCGCGCTCGGCGGCGGCGCCGCCGGCTTCGTGCAGTGGCTGTGGAACGCCAACGTCTACATGCCGAGCGACAACGAGGCCGGTATCGGCTTCCTCCGCGCCGACGGCACGGCGCGGCCGGAGCTCGCGCCGTTCACCGGACTCGCGCGATTTGCGGCGCGCCACCGGGACCTCTTCTCGGGCCCGATCGCCGAGGACGTCGTCCTCGTCGTGCCGCACTCCGAGATGTTCTCGGCGCGCGGATTCGCCGTCGCGGCGACGCAGCGCGCGCTGCGCACGATGGAGTACGCGCTCGGGACCCCGGTGCGCGTGGTCGCCGAGCACGCGCTGGGCCGGGACCTCGGCGCGCCCCGGCTCATCCTTCTCCCCTCCCCGCGCGTGCTCCGGCAGGACTCCTGGGAGGCGCTGCTCGCCGCGGTCTCGCACGGCTCGAGGCTGCTCGTGACCGGCCCGTTCGACCGCGACGAGTACGAGCGCCCCGTGGAGCGGTCCCGGGCGCTCGGTGTCGGGGCCGCCACGCGGCCGGTCGCGCCGGAGGAGGAGCTGACGATCGACGGGCGACCGGTGCGCGCCTCGTTCCGCGGGGGGAAGCTCGAGAAGGTCGAGAAGGTCGTTTTCGGCGAGGGCGACCCCGGCGCGGTGAACGTCGTTCCGCGCGGGAAGGGAGCCGTCCTCTGGTCGCCGCTGCCGGTCGAGCTGTCCGACGACGCCGACGCGACGGCGGCACTGTACGCCTTCGCGCGGGAGCGCGCGGGGATCGAATCGTCGTACGGCGCGGCCGGAGCCCCGGACCCCTCGCTCCTCGTGCGACCGGTCGTGTTCGAGAAGGCGGTGCTCTACGCGCTGGTCAACGAGGGCGGCCGCGCCAGGACGGCAGAAGTCAGGACGGGAAGCGCGGCGGCGCCGGTCTCGGTCACCGTGCCCGCGGGGCGCGCCTCGCTGCTCTTCGTGGACAGGTCGAGCGGAGCGGTGATCGGCCGCTACCCGGAGGAGAAGACGCCATGAGCCGCAGGATCGTCGTCGAGGCGTGCGTCGATTCCGTCGAGTCCGCGCTTGCGGCGCAGGAGGGCGGCGCGCACCGCGTCGAGCTGTGCAGCGACCTCCTCGAGGGAGGGCTGACGCCGAGCTTCGGCATGCTCCAGGTCGCGCGCGCGTCGCTCCGAATCGGGATCATGGCGATGATCCGGCCGCGCGGCGGCGACTTCCTCTATTCGGACCACGAGTTCCGCGCGATGCTGCACGACGTCGCGCTGGCGAAGGACGCGCGCGCCCAGGGGGTCGTGCTCGGCCTCCTCGCGCCCGACGGCTCGGTGGACGCGGCGCGGACCCGGGAGCTGATCGACCGGGCGCGGCCGCTCCAGGTCACGTTCCACCGCGCGTTCGACATGACGAACGACCCATTCGACGCGCTCGAGACGCTCGTCGCGCTCGGCGTGGACCGCGTGCTGACGTCGGGACAGGAGGCGAGCGCCGTCGAGGGGCTCGACGGGATCGCCGAGCTGGTTCGGCGCGCGGGGGACAGGATCGTCGTCATGCCGGGCGGCGGGATCAGCGCGCGGAACATCGCCAGGATCGCCGCCGTCCGGGGGATCCGCGAGATCCACTTCGGAGGGGGCGTGCCCGTCGAGAGCGGCATGGCGTTCCGCAACCCCAGGGTGTTCATGGGCGGCATGCTGCGGCCGCCGGAGTACGCCCGTGAGGTCCAGCGCCCGGAGATCGTCGCGGAGATCGTCCGGGCGGCCGGAGAGGCGCCTTGAGGACCGGCGTGCTTTCCTGCGTCGTTCTCGCGAGCGCCGCCCTCGCGGCGAGCGAACCGCACCTGATCTCCGACGCCACGCTCCGCACGCGGATCGAGGCACAGATCGGCCGCCAGCGCGCGCTCGCCGCCCGCCGCGACCAGGCGCTCTTCGGTGTCCTCAAGGACACGATTGCGGCCGAGGAACGCGAGGCTCTCCAGTACCTCTTCGCCTTCATGCCGCTCTCCGACCTCGCGGACTACGACGGCGCCTACTACCTTCGGATCGTGCGGGCAACGCTCGAGGCGCGGCGGGCGATGCCCTGGGGGAAGGCGATCCCGGAGGACGTCTTCCTCCGCTACGTCCTGCCGCACCGCGTGAACACCGAGAACCTCGACGACGCGCGCCCGGTACTCTTCGCGGAACTGAAGGACCGCGTAACGGGCCTCGGCATGGCCGACGCGGTCCTGGAGGTCAACCACTGGTGCCACGAGCACGTGACCTACAAGCTGAGCGACGCGCGCACCTCCTCGCCCCTGGCCACGATCCGCACCTCGTGGGGCCGCTGCGGCGAGGAGAGCACGCTCGTCGTCGCCGCGCTCCGGGCGCTGGGGATCCCCGCGCGCCAGGTCTACACGCCGCGCTGGGCGCACCAGGACGACAACCACGCGTGGGTCGAGGCGTGGGTGGACGGCGCGTGGCGTTACGTGGGAGCCTGCGAGCCGGAGCCCGCGCTCGACATGGCGTGGTTCCGCGAGCCCGCGCGGCGCGCGATGATGGTGCACACGAAGGTGATGGGAGGAAGCCCCGGCCCCGAGGACAGGGTCCGCTCCACGCCGTGGTTCGACGAGATCAACGTGCTCTCGACCTACGCGCCCACCGTGACCCGCACCGTCACCGCGGTGGACGGCGCGGGGCGGCCGGTCGAGGGCGCCGTCGTCGCGTTCGGGCTCTACAACTACGCCGAGTTCTACCCTCTCGCGACGAAGCGCACCGGCCGCGACGGCGCGGCCTCGCTCGTCTCCGGCAAGGGCGACCTCAGGATCTGGGCCGTGAAGGGGGACGCCGTCGGGTCCCGGAAGCTCTCCCCCGCCGATCACGAAGCGAGTGTGGTGCTGGGCCCGGTCGACCGGACCGAGCGGACCGAGGACCTCGACCTCGTCCCGCCGGCGGAGCCGCTGCCGGAGCCCGTGCCGGTGAGCCGCGCGGCGCGCGAGAAGAACGAGCGGCGGCTCGCGGAGGAGGACCGCCTGCGCACCGCGTACATGGCCACGTTCATGGGCGAGGCGGCGAGCACCGCGCTCGCCGGAGAACTCGGCGTCGCGCCGACCACGATCCGACCGATCACCGAGAAGAGCCAGGGGAACTGGCGGGAGATCGCGGCGTTCCTTCGGGGCGTTCCTCCCGAACGCAGGCCCTGGGCCGTCGCCCTCCTCGGCACGCTGAGCGACAAGGACCTCCGCGACGCGACGGCCCCGGTGCTCCGGGACCACCTCGACGGCGCGCTGGCGAACGGGGCCGCCCGCGCGGCCACGGACCACGACGACTTCGTCTCGTACGTGCTCGCGCCGCGCGTGGCGAACGAGATGCTCAGGCCGTGGCGGGGCTACCTGCAACGCGCCTTCGAACGGCGCTTCCTGGCCGCGGTCCGGCGCGACCCGCGGAGGGCGGTGGCCTGGGTGCGGAAGAACGTCCGCATCGACGAGGACGCCAACTACTACGGCGTGCCGCTGAGCCCGCGCGGCGTCCACGAGCTGCGGGTCGCCGACCCGTCGAGCCGCGACATCCTCTTCGTCGCGCTCTGCCGCACCGCGGGCGTTCCCGCCCGGCTCGAGCCCGCGACGTCGCGTCCGCAGTTCCGCACGGACGGCGCTTGGAAGACCGTCACGTGGGACGACAGGCCGCCGGCCCCGGCGCCGAGCGGCAGGCTCTCCCTCGTCGCGAAGCAAGATGCCCCTCCCGAGTACTCCGTCCACTTCGCGCTCGCCCGCCTCGAGAGCGGCCGCTACGAGACGCTCGACTTCGAGGGGAAGCCCTGGAGCTTCTTCGAGCGCGCGTTCGAGCTGCCCGCGGGCGACTACGTCCTGACCAGCGGCCAGCGCACGGCGGACGGCACCGTCCTGGCCCGCCAGCGCTTCTTCACGCTGCGCGCCGGCGACACCCGCGAGCTGTCGCTCGAGCTCCGCAAGCCCGAGGGCGGACCGCCGGTTCTCGGACGGGTCGATCCCGCCGGCGGGCTCCGGAGGCTCGACGGCGGCGGCGCGCTCGATCCGTTGACGCTCGCCGACGGGAAGGGGGTCGTGCTCGCGTGGGTCGGGCGCGGGGACGAGCCGTCGAGCCATGCGCTCTCCGACCTCGTGCGCCTGAAGGAGCCGTTCGAGAAGTGGGGCGGCGGCCTCGTCCTCGTGCTCACGAACGGCGCGTCGCTCCCCGAAGCACCGCTCGCGAGCCGGATCGTTGCGGCGCTCGATCCCGACGGAGCGTTCCTCGCGAGAGTGCTCCAGGCGCTCGGCCGGCCCGCGACGTTCCGACTTCCGGTCATCCTGGGCGTGGACCCGGACGGCCAGGTGATCTTCTTCTCCGAGGGGTACAGCATCGGCTCGGGAGAGCAGGTCCTCGGAACGATCCGGCGGCTCCAGAGGTAGGTTCATGCGCTGCGGCAAGCCCCTCGTGCGTCTCCTCGTCGTCGCCGTGCTCCTCTGGCCGTGCTTCGCGGCCGCGGGCGGCGAGAAGGCGTGGCTCGCGGGCTACGCGCGCTCCCTCCACGGAGAGGTCCTCGGCTACCAGTCCCCCTATCCCGGACCGACCCCCGCTCTCCTCGTGAGGACCACGGACGGCACGATGTCGGCGGCGTGGGAGACCGAGGCGGCGCCCGCGGACCTCGCCGCGGACGGCGCCACGTTCGCGTTCATGGCCGGGCTCGCGTCGGGATACGGCGCGCACCGCTTCGACCTGCGCGTGGACGGCAAGCCCTGCTGCTCGTTCCGCTCGTCGAAGGACACGAGCGAGCGGGAATGGACCGTCGCCGGCGAGGGGGGCGCCGAACTGTCGTTCCGCACGACGCTCGTCGGGCACTTCAGCGAGATGTTCGGCTTCATGTTCCTGAAGCTGCCCCGCTCCGCGCTGACGCCGGGCTCTCCGGTCCGCCTCGAGGTGGTCGGCGAGAACGCGGGAAGCCAGGACTACTTCATGGCGTTCGAGAAGCCGCCCGAGCCGTGGATCGAATTCCGCGCGGAGGAGGCGCTGGTCCGCCGTGACGGTGGAACCGCCCGCCTCGTCCGCGTGGACGTCAGCCACATCGCGCCGCCCGCGGAGATCGAGATCGGCGCGGCGGACGTGCCGCCTCTCGTCGCAAGGCTCGAGACCGGCTTCAACTCGTTCCGGCTCGCCGTGCCCGCGCGCGAGCGCGAGAGGACGCTCGACGTGACGGTGAAGATCGCCGGACGACCGGCGAGGACGCAGGCCCTGCGGCTCGGCCCCGTGCGCCGCCGCCAGCTCTGGCTCCTGCCGCACTCCCACGTGGACATCGGCTACTCCGACCCTCAGCCGGAGGTCGAGAGGAAGCAGGTGGCGAACCTGAGGAGCGCGCTCGCGCTGGTCCGCGACACGAAGGACTACCCGTCGGACGCCCGGTTCCGCTGGAACAGCGAGGTCCTGTGGCCCGTGGAGCGGTTCCTCGCCTCGGCCAGCGCGGAGGAGAAGGAGCGCTTCGCGGCGGCGGTGCGCGGGGGGTCCCTCGGGCTCGGGGCGCTCTACGCCAACGAGCTGACCGGGCTCTGCACCCCCGAGGAGCTCGACCGGCTGACCGAGCTCGCGCGGCGGCTCGGCCGCGAGACCGGCGTCGCCGTCCGCTCGGCGATGATCACGGACATCCCGGGCGCCGCCTGGACCGCCGTCCCCGCGCTCGCGAGGTCGGGCGTTCGCTACTTCTCGAGCGCCCCGAACTACATGCCGTTCCTCCCCGACCGGGGCGACCGCGTGGGCGGAGCGCTCCGGAACTGGGCCGACCGGCCCTTCTGGTGGCTCTCGCCGTCGGGCGCCGAGAAGGTCCTGTTCTGGATGGCCGGGCGCGGCTACTCCTGGTTCCACGGCATGAACGCGGGCAAGTTCGGTCCGGAGATCCGGCGGCCGATCCTCGACTACGTCAAGGAGCTGGCGGTCTCCGGCTACCCGTACGACCTCGTGCAGGTCCACTACACGATCGGAGGAGACAACGGGCCGACCGACCCGGACCTGCCCGATCTGGTTCGGGCGTGGAACGAGGAGTTCGAGTCCCCGAGGATCGTGATCGCGACCATGGACCGCATGTTCGAGGAGATGGAACGGCGCCACGGCGACGAGATCCCCTCGTTCGCCGGCGACTTCTCACCCTACTGGGAGGACGGTGCGGCCTCCACGGCGCGCGAGACGGCGCTCAACCGGGACAGCGCGCGGCGGCTCGTGGAAGCGGAGACTCTGTGGGCGCTCCTGTCCCCCGGCGGCTTCCCGCGCACCGACTTCCGCGAGGCCTGGCGACAGGTCCTGCTCTTCGACGAGCACACGTGGGGGGCGTGGAACAGCGTCTCCGATCCCGACCGCCCGGAGGTCGTCGCCCAGTGGGAGTGGAAGCGCGCCCGGGCCGTCGAGGCCGACCGCCGCTCGCGCGACCTGCTGGCCGCGGCGCTGGCGCTCCGCTCGCCGCTCTCCGGCGCCGGAAGGCAGGCGGTGGACGTGGTCAACACTCTTTCGTGGCCGAGGGGCGGCGTCGTGCTCTTGACCCGGGAGCTCTCCGCGTCGGGCGACCGCGCGACGGACGAGGCGGGCCGACCGCTTCCCTCGCAGCGGCTCGCATCGGGCGAGCTGGCGGTGCTGGTGGAGGAGGTCCCCGCCTTCGGCGCCACGCGCATCGTCGTCGGAGAAGGAGAGGCGGCGCGCTCCGGTGCCGCGCGCGCGGCGGGGCGGACGATCGAGAACGGGAATCTCCTCGTCGAGGTCGACCCGCGAACCGGCGCGATCGCGCGCCTCGTGCGAAAGGACGGATCGGAGGCGAACCTCGCCGGGGAAGGCGGGCTCGACGACTACCTGTACGTCCTCGGTAGGGACCCGCGGGAGGCGCGGACGAGCGGCGCCGCGGTGGTGACCGTGGTGGACCCCGGGCCGCTCGTCGCGCGCCTGCGCGTCGACTCGGACGCTCCGGGGGCAAAGCACCTGACGCGCGAGATCCGTGTGTGCGACGGCTCGGACAGCGTCGAGGTCACCAACACCCTCGGCAAGACGAAGGTGCGGGAGAAGGAGGGCGTCCACTTCGCCTTCCCGTTCCGGGTGCCCGGCGCGACGCTCCGCTTTGACCTCGGAGAGGCGCTGGTCGTACCGGAGGCGAGCCAGCTGGCTGGGGCGTGCAAGGACTACCTCGCGGCGCACTCGGTGGACGTCTCCGGCGAGACGTCGGGTGTCACGCTGACCTCGCTCGACGCGCCACTCTTCGAGATCGGCGCGATGACCGACGAGACCCAGGGCGCGAAGGATGTGCGCGCGTTCCGCGAGACCGTCGCCCCCGGGACCGCCGTCTACTCCTACGCGATGAACAACTACTGGCACACGAACTACAAGGCGGACCAGGAAGGAGATGTCGGCCTCCGCTACGCGCTCCGTCCCCACGCTCGCGAATCGCAGGACGCGATCGCGCGGGGGGGGATCGAGGCGGCCCGCCCTCTGCTCGCGGTCCGGACGGATCCCGCGGCTCCTCCCTTGCGGCCTCCCTTCGCCGTGGAGCCATCGGGCGTCCTCGTGCGCTCGCTCACGCCCACGGAGGATGGGAAGGGGATCGTGGTCAGGCTCTACAACGCGTCCGGCGTGCCGCAGCGCGCGCGGCTGCTCCGCGAAGGGCACCCGTGGAAGGGGGCATCCGTCGCCGACGCGTCGGGAGAAGCGGTGAGGGATGTCCGGTGGCCGCTCGAGCTGCCTGCGTTCGGGACGCTGCTCGTTCGTGTTCCGGTGCCTGTGCGCTGAGCCCTTCCGGCGCGCCGGACCGGTGGGGTGCGCCAGCGATTCCGAGGCGAACGACGTTCGAGTCCGTGACAGGCGTTTCCGGCGCCGGAGCCGGGACTCCAACCCGGACTCCCCCGCTGCAAACCGGCTTCCCCGGCGGCAGGTTCCATGAGAGAATCAAAACCAGAAACCGTGGGAACGCCGGAAACACGCGCAGGGATCTGGTGAAGGATCCGGCTCCACCCTCCTTGCGGGCGCAGCACGGTTCGAACGGTTGGGTTGCGGTGATGAAGACCGCATCCGCGTCGTCGCGGTCGGTGGCCTGAAATGAGCCGCTCGATCGGCGCACGCCTCGGTCCGTACGAGATCGCCGGGCAAATAGGCGCCGGCGGTATGGGCGAGGTTTTCCGCGCCCACGACACCCGCCTCGGCCGCGACGTCGCCATCAAGGTACTGTCCTCGCACTTGGCCGCCACCCCCGAGGCGCGCGCCCGGTTCGAGCGCGAAGCGCGGGCGATCTCGCAACTCAATCACCCCCACATCTGCACGCTCCACGACATTGGTCACCAGGCGGGGATCGACTACCTTGTGATGGAGTACGTCCAGGGCGAGACTCTCGCCGCGCGACTCGGGAGAGGACCGCTGCCGCTCGCGGAACTGCTGCGCTTCGGGACCGAGATCGCGAGCGCGCTGGACGCCGCGCACCGCAGCGGCATCGTGCACCGGGACCTGAAGCCCGGGAACATCATGCTGACGAAGGGCGGGGCGAAGCTCATGGACTTCGGTCTCGCTCGCGCAATCGGGCTGCCGCGCGTCGGTGGCGCACCGACAGAATCGCCGACGCTGAGCCAGCCACTTACCGCGGAAGGCACGCTCGTCGGCACGTTCCAGTACATGGCGCCTGAGCAGCTGGAGGGGAGGGAAGCGGACGCCCGCACCGACCTCTGGGCGCTCGGGTGCGTCCTGTACGAGATGGCGACGGGCAGGCGGGCATTCGAGGAAGCGAGTAAGGCGAGCCTGATCGCGGCGATCATGGAGCGCGAACCACCCGCGATGACGACGCTCCAGCCGCTCGCACCACCGGCCTTGGAGCGTGCGGTGCGGCAATGCCTGGCGAAGGATCCGGACAACCGCTGGCAGAGCGCGCGCGACCTCGCGCGCGAGCTCGAGTGGATCGCAACGGGCGGCTCGCAGCCGAGTGTCTTGGCGTCGGGGGCGTCGCCGCAGCCCGGCCGCGCGTTCATGCCACGGACGATCATCGGCATCACGCTCGCCGCCGCACTTCTTGCCGCCGGTTTCTTTCTCGCGGGTCGCCTGACGGAACGCACGCCGGAGCCTCTGAACTTCACGCGTCTGACGTTCCAGCGAGGCCGCATCGGGCGCGCCCGATTCACCGCGGACCTCAAGAGCGTCTTCTACAGCGCCGCGTGGGACCGACGCCCCATCGAGGTCTTCGAGACCCGAACGGATCTTTCGACCGCCCGTTCCCTGGACCTGCCAGGCATTTCCTTCCATGCCGTTTCTCGCACCGGGGAACTGGCTCTGACGAGACAGGCAGCGCGGTTCGGCTGGGGGTACGGGCGCCTAGCGGTCGTTCCCACCTCCGGGACCGCGCCGCGCGATCTGCTGGAGGATGTCTCCGAGGCCGATTGGGCGCCCGATGGAAAGACCCTGGCCGTCGTCAGACGGGTCGGCGGCGAGGATCACCTCGAGCTGCCGCCGGGGCGCGTTCTCGTCAGAACGTCGGGTGAGCTTCGGGATGTCCGCGTTTCACCGGAGGGCCGTAGCGTTGCTTTCACCGAGCACCCCGTTGTGAGCGACGCCAGAGGTGATGTTTCGGTCGTGGACGCAGAGGGGCGGAAGACCACGCTTGCGAGCGATCTCGCCAGTGTTCAGGGCCTGGCATGGTCGCCCGGCGAGCGCGAGATCTGGTTCTCAGCCGCGACAACAGGCATGCGGCAGAGTCTCTTTGCCGTGACTCGGGAGGGGAGGCTTCGCACCGTCGCTCGATTCCCGTCGAGCCCCATTCTCCAGGACTTGGCCCCGGATGGCCGCGTCCTGGTCGTCTTTCGGAGTTACCAGACGGGCATCCGCGGAAGGTCCTCCGCGGACGAGAGCGAGAGAGAGCTGGGCTGGCTCGACTGGCCTGTTCCGTCCGCGCTTTCGGCGGATGGCAAGATGCTGCTCCTGAACGATGAGGGCGATACCGCGGGGCCGACCTACAAGATCTACCTGAGAAACATGGACGGGTCCGCCCCCGTGCGGCTCGGGGAAGGTGCCGGGTTGGCGCTCTCGCCCGACGGCCGGTGGGTGCTCGCGGTTCAATACGCTCCCCCACGCGGACTCTATCTGATCCCGACTGGGTCCGGGGATACGCTCTCCTTGCCGAGCGGCCCGGTGGAGACCTTTCAGTCCGCGAGCTGGCTTCCCGACGGGCGCCGGATCGTGATCGTGGGCGCAGAGCGCGGGCGCCCGCAGCGGACCTGGGTTCTGGAGCTTCCGGGTGGGCTGCCGCGCACCGTGACGCCGGAGGGCATCGTCGGCGTCACCACCTCTCCCGACGGGCAATGGGTGGCGGCCGTCACCCAGGATTCGGCTCTCGTGCTTTTTCCGTTGAAGGGTGGCGAGCCCAGATCGCTCGCGAAGCTGGCACCCGGCGAACGGGTGAGCCAGTGGAGCTCGGATGGCCGGACGCTGCTCGTGAGCCACTCGGGAGAACGTCTCGACGTGTTCGGCATCGACGTCGGGTCAGGAGAGCGGAGGCTGTGGAAGACGATCGACGTTCCGGATCCTGCCGGCGTGCACATGTACAGCTTCGTCGTCGCACGCGATGCACGCAGTTACGCATACGGCTACATGCGGGTTCTCGACGAACTCTATGTCGTGGAAGGGCTGAAGTAGGGAGGCATCGGCCCGAATGCTCGTCACCGATCGGACGGGCGCACGAGGGTCATGGTCACCCGGATGACACCTGTTCTCACTCGCGGGTCTCCGGACTCCTTGCCCCAGGCGCGAAGTCCGGCATGTCGAGCGATTCGCCGGAAGTCCACGTCGGGACTCAGGAGCTCCGCGTCGATGTCGAGACAAGCTTGAGCGATGATGCAGTCGATGGCACCGCGCACCGTGCCCCCCTTCCGCCGCAAGAAGCGGAACAGGAGCACGGCTCGGACGTGGCAGTCCACGGTCGGTTGAATCGCCGGGAGCGCCTCGAGAATTCCGCGGGCCCGGTGAACACCGGCCTCGGTCCGGGATCCTTGCCGAACCTCCGTGATGATGATCGGCAGGACCGCCAGATCTTCTTCGTCCCGAAGGGCGTCGTCGAGACGCTGGACATGAGCCGTCGGAGCCCCGTTGAAGAAGTCCGCCCACGTATTGGAATCGAAGACGATCATCCGCGTGTCGAGCGAGCAGACCGCCACCGGGAGACATCGCCCTCCCAGGCAAGCGTGCCCTTGAGGCGGCGCAATGAGCGGTGGAGACTGCCCTTCTCGACCAGACGCCGGAGGGCGAGGTCGACCACCTCGCGCTTGGTGGTCGCCCCGGTGAGTTGCATGGCCTTCTCGACGAGCCCCGCGTCAATCTCGATGTTCGTGCTCGCAATCCGTGAGCTCCTCGGCTGCTCCGGGTGATCCGAAGCCGCACGGGAACGATCTGCGTGCGGCCAAGCACTGTGCTGCAGTCGACTTCCAGTTGAGCTAGGCTATCGACATGCAAAAGACACTCGTTACCTACGCGGCGGTACTGACGGGCATCCTCGTGCTGGACGCCATCTGGCTCGGAGCGGTGGCCAAGCGGTTCTACGCCGACAAGCTGGGGTACCTCCTGGCGCCGGACGTTCGCTGGTGGGCGGCAGTCTCGTTCTACCTGGTGTTCGCCGCGGGCGTGGCGTACTTCGTCGTGCTGCCTCTGGCGGCAAGCGGCTCGCTGGGTCGCGCGTTCGTGACGGGCGCCTTCTTCGGGCTCGTAACCTACGCGACCTACGACCTGACCAATCAGGCGCTGATACGCAACTGGCCCGTCGTCGTCACCGTCATCGACCTCGGGTGGGGCGCGCTGTTGACCGGTGCGGTGTCCGTGATCGGCGTCGGGGCCGCGCGACTCCTGAGGTGACGCCAGAGGTAGGAGGAAACGTCAGTATGCGTCGCTGCGTAACGCCGCCTCGATGGCGCTCTTCAGCTCCTTGCTGTCCGGCGTCACGGCGCTGGCGAACGCGGCGCGCACCTGACCGTCCTTCCCGACGACGTACTTGTGGAAGTTCCACTGGGGCTCGCCGTGCTTGGCGGTCAGGAACTCGTAGACGGGCGACCGCCCCTCGCCTTTCGTTCTCACCTTGGCGAACATCGGAAACGTCACGCGGTATTTCCTCTCACAGAACGTCTTGATCTCCGCGGCGGTGCCGGGCTCCTGGCCTCCGAAGTCGTTCGAGGGGAATCCGAGAACCGCGACTCCCCTGTCCTTGTAGCTCTCGTAGAGCCTCTCGAGTCCCGCGTACTGCGGCGTGAAGCCGCACTCGGAGGCGGTGTTCGCCACCACGAGCACCTTGCCGCTGTACTCGGAAAGTCGCGTCGACGCTCCTTCCAGGGTGTTCGCGGTGAGATCGTGAAGGGACATGATCGTCTCCCCCGTCGCGGAGACGGGTCCCGCGAGAAGAGTCGTTGCGCAGAGTGCCGATGCGAGCTTCACGTCTTCTCCTTGGAGCGGCCAGGGGGAGGGCGCGACGGCCGCGCCCTCCCCGAGCCTGGTGGATCCGCCTACTGAGGCAGGATCACGCTGTCGATCACGTGAATGACGCCGTTGGAAGCCTTGACGTCGGCCTTCACGACCTTGGCGCCGTCGATCATCACCCCGCCGTCCTTGGCGACGATCTTCACCGACTGCCCCTGAACCGTCTTTGCAGAGGTCATCTTGACGACCTCACCGGAGGAGACGGCTCCGGGAACGACGTGGTAGGTGAGGATCGAAACGAGCTTGGCCTTGTTCTCGGGCTTGAGCAGATCCTCGATCGTGCCGGCCGGGAGCTTGGCGAAAGCCTCGTCGGTCGGCGCGAAGACCGTGAACGGCCCCGTTCCTTTCAGGGTGTCGACGAGACCGGCCGCCTTCAGCGCGGTGGCCAGCGTATTGAAGGTCCCGGCGGCGACCGCCGTGTCCACGATGTCCTTCTGCGGCGCCTTGCCGGCCTGGGCGCTGACGATTGCGAGAGAGAGAACGGCGGCAACGGCGATGGATCGGGTCAGGAAGCTCTTCATGACTTTTCTCCTTAATCGGAAGTGATGCAGTGAAAGAAGGATCACGCGCTTTGAGAGGGCGACTCGCGGCTGTCCTCGAGTTCGGGCCGCGGCACCCGCCACGGCCCGAACCTCGAGGGAGGGCGAACTAGGGGAGGAGGACCTTGTCGATGGTGTGGATGAACCCGTTGGGAGCGTTCACGTTCGGGTTGATCACGCGCGAGTCGTTGACGTGGACGCCCAGGCTCCGCAGGCGGACGCTCAAATCTTCACCCTGGAGCGTTGTCGCCTGCCGACCCAGCAGCAACTGAACGGCTCCCATGCGGCTGCCGAGCACGTGGTAGAGGAGAATGCTCGACAGATCGGGGTTCGCGAGAAGCTCGTCGGCGCCGATCCCGAGCTCGGCGAGCAGCGCCGTGAACGCCTCGTCGGTCGGCGCGAAGAGAGTGAACGGCCCGGGACCCGCCACCGCGTCGTCGAGACCCGTCACCTCGAGGGCCGCGAGGAGTACCGAAAAACGTCCGTCCAACTGAAGAACGTCGAGGATGCTGTTGATGCTCGTCGGCTCGGCCTTCGGAAGCAGGACTTTGTCGATGACGTGAATGACGCCGTTGCCGGCGGCCACGTTGGCTCGCGTGACCTTGGCACGGTTCACGAGAACGTTGGTTCCCTCCAGAACGACGAGCACGGACTTGCCGTCCGAAAGGGTCGGCTGCGTGCTCGACTTGAGCAGCTCTCCCGCGCGGCGGCTTCCCGACGCCACGTGATAGAGCAGGATGTTCGCGAGGCCGGGGTTGGCGAGCAGATCGGGTGCCGTGATCTGGAGCTCGGCCAGGAGGTCGGCGAACGCCTGGTCGGTCGGCGCGAACAAGGTGAAGGGGCCCCCCTTGGCGACCGCATCCTTCAAGTTGGCCGTCTCGAGAGCCGTCAGGAGGATCGAGAAGTTCCCGAGCCGCTCGAGCCTCTTGACGATGTTCATGGAGGACTGCGGAGACCACTGCGGAGCCTTGTCGGCGCCGGTCTTGGTGCCCGCGCCGAGGGTCCCCGCCCATACGGTACTTGAGAGCGCCAGGGCTACCGCGAATGCGATCGATCGATTCAGAAAGCTCTTCATGGGTATTCTCCTCATCGGTATCGGTGAATTCCTCTGTCCACGACTTTGATTGTAGAGAAAGTTCTCTTGCATTGCAATCAAACTTGGCTGATGATCAAAAGTCGTGTGATTCAGGATCACAGTTCGGTAGGATTTTTGAGTGAGAATCAAAACGAGGTGAGAAATGCTCTCCAAGACGCTCGAGGACGGCCTTTCGAAGTACTCCATCGGGGAGAAGCTCCGGGCCCTCAGGCTCCGAAAGAAGATCGGGTTGGTCGATCTGGGCAAGCACACCGGGCTGTCGCCGGCGCTGCTCTCGAAGATCGAGAACGGGAAACTCTTCCCCACCCTTCCGACCCTCCTCCGGATCGCGATGGTGTACAGCGTCGGATTGGAGCACTTCTTCCAGGCCGAGAAGGGCGGACCGGTGCTCGCCGTCGTTCGGCGCGGAGAACGGCAGAGCCTTCCGGATGTTCCCGGCTCCGAAGACGTCGCCTATCACTTCGAGAGCCTGGACTTCCCGGTGAAGGACCGGCGACTCAACGCGTACTACGCGGAGTTCCATCCCCTGGCGGCGGAGAAGGTCCGTCGGCACCACCATTCCGGAGTCGAGCTCATCTATCTACTGAGGGGAGGCCTCGAGGTGCGCGTCGGGAAGGAGGAGCACACCCTCGAAGAAGGCGACGCCATGTACTTCGACGCCTCCGTCGCCCACGGATACCGGAAGTTGGGAAAGAAGCCCTGCGCGGCGATCGTGGTGTCGGCGCCGTAGGAGGACGCCGCAGCCGCTTCGAGGAACGGTCGAATCCGACGTCCGCTCGTTGGAAGACAGGAGAAGAGCCACGAGGCGACAGCTGCTACGCCCAGCATCGATCAGGGATGTCGCCTGCAAGGCGCTTCCGAGCCGGCCATCGCTGCGGGGAGACGAGCATGGCCTCCCTGAAGAAAGGCGGGGGGGTCATCCAGATGGCCCTCCCCCTCGGCGGCGCGAATGGGCCGCCGGACGCCGGCGGCTTCCGGGGCTTCCGCACCACCGTGACCGGGAACGGCCGGACGCACTCGAATCATCTGCGCACGACTGACGCGCGCCTGCCGTGGCAGTCCTACCAAGCCCCCGTCCCCACCGCGGAAGGCTGGCGAGAGATCGAGGTCCCGTTCGCCGCGTTTCGCGGCGAGAACCTTCGAGCTCCGCTCGACCCGACCCGCCTCGAGAGCGTGGCCATCGCGGCCGCGCAAGGGGAAGGAACCGCCGATGTGGCCATCGCCCGAATCGCTCTCTACCGGTAGCCAGCGCGGCCGTGACGAGGTGTTCCCGTTCTTCTCCGACGCCCGCAACCTGGAATCCGTCATGCGGCCGATGCTGCGGTTCGCGATCCTCCGCGCAATTGGACACTCATGCGAGGCCGTGCGTTTGCAACAGCGATCGGTCGGAGAGAATCTCCGCGGTATCTCCCTGCGCCACGACGCGGCCTCGATCCAGGACCACGACCCGCGAGCACACACGAGCGACGAATTCGAGGTCGTGGGACGCGACGACCTGCGTGGCCTGAAGACCCGCCAGCAATCCCCCCAGTTCCCGGCGCCCCCGCGGATCGAGCCCGCCTGACGGTTCATCCAGGAGCAGTAGCCCCGGTCTGCAGGCCAGCACACCCGCGATGCACGCACGCCGCTTCTCGCCCGCGGACAGATGGTGCGGCGAGCGATCCTCGAAGCCGCTGAGGCCAACCGCTCTCAGCCCCTCCATCACCACGGCGGCGACCTCGGCCTCCGGCCATCCTCGGGCGCGAGGACCGAACGCCACCTCTTCCTGGACCGTCAGGCCGATGAGCTGGTCGTCCGGATCACTAAACACGATTCCGACCCGTTCGCGGATTTCGCGGACCGTCTTCGGCGAGACCACGATCCCGTCGATCGTGATGTGGGGAGCGGCATCATGGCGGTGCACGACATCCGAGAGGGCGTGCCTGTGCACGTAACGCTGCCGCTCCGGCAGCAGCGCGGCGAGGTGCAGGAGGAGCGTCGACTTGCCGGCCCCGTTCGGGCCGAGAAGCGCGACTCGCTCCCCGGGCTCGACGGAAATCCGAACGCCCGACAGTGCGCTGACCCCGTCAGGGTAGTGATAGTCGATTCGATCGACGGAAACGGCGACCGGCCGCGCGGGCGTCGTCATGGGTCGGGTCCTCCGCGGGCGCGGCGTGCCCGCTCCAACGTCTCCGCGCGCTCGATGGAGCGCAGCAGCAGCGCGCCGACCAGGCGTCCGAATCCCCGCAGCGTCTCGATGGGCGCGACGCCCAGCGCGGACCACGGCGCGTGGCTCGGGCGTCGCGCCATACGCGCGCGAAGCATGCCCGAGACCTGCCGAACGATCGCAGCGAGACTCGCCAGCATGGCGTGGACGACCTCGACCAGGCGCGACGGCACGCGCAGCGATTGGAGACCCTGAACGAGCCCCGAGGGGCCGAGAGCCGCAACCGTCGCGAGGCCCGCTGTCGCGGCGGCCAACGATCGCAGGACCAGGGCCAGTGCAACGGTGGCCCCCCTTCCCCCGGCCGCGAACACCACGGCGGGGAGCGTAAGCAGCAAGACGGGTGGCAGGAGCCAAGCCAAGCTGCGCATCGCCCTGACGATGCTCCGGTTCACGACGTAAAGCACCGAGAGGGATGAGACCAGGACGACGGCCCACGAGATCCAACTCCAAGCCGGAACCTGCCGATCGGCGAGGCCGGCCGGTAAGAGTGCCGCACACACGACGGCGAGAAGGCCCACGGCCAGGATGGGGCCCGGCTTAGCGATGGGACGCATCGTCGCCGATCGCCAGCGACCGGCTGATCGCCCAGGCCAGGGCCGCAACGGCGATGGTACCGATGATGCCCGCCACGGCCGGCGCCACGCGCGCCAGTCGCGCCCAAGGGAGTCCATACTCCGGCATGGGCGCATGCCACGGAACGTGGGCTCGTTCTGCGAATCCGAGCGTCTGCACGGTCTTGTCGAGCCCGTCGGGAAGCGACGACGCGAATGGCGCGACGAATGCAGCGACGAGAAATGCCACGCCGAGAACCCCGATCCCCAGCGCCATCGGCCGTCGCTTCGCAGGCCCGACGCCGATTCCGAGTGCGAGGTCCGGTCGCCACTTCAGGATCGTGACGAGAATCGCTCCAGTCAGCGCCGCCTCGAGCAGGCCGATCGCGACATGGCTCACGAGCATCGCCGGCAGGATGCCCCGCAGCGGGTACAAGCCGGACATGCTCAGCCAGGCCGCGACCAGCGCCGCCCCGCAGACGGTGGCGGCGAACGCCCCCAGAACCGCTCCGGCCGCGACACCGCGAGGTCCGCGCATTCGCCGGCTCGCCAGGTGGGCGACCGCGTATCCCACGACACACCCCGCCAGTCCCATATCGATGAAGTTGGCGCCGAACGCCGCGATGCCGCCGTCCTGGAAGAGCAGAGCCTGCACCCCAAGAACCGTCGCCATGGCCAGCAACGCGCGCCACGGCCCGAGCAGCACCGCCGCCAGCATGGCCCCGACCAGGTGCCCGCTCGTGCCCGGCGCGACGGGGACGTTCACCATCTGCGCGGCAAAGAGACACGCCGC
>Ga0316622_100000428_pt1 | contig 24249 bp, 24 predicted proteins | sample OWC_Aug_OW2_C1_D_FD_207646 | JGI IMG/M metagenome (GOLD analysis project Ga0316622, IMG submission 207646) | Wetland soil microbial communities from Old Woman Creek delta, Ohio, United States - OWC_Aug_OW2_C1_D5_C | ecosystem: Environmental > Terrestrial > Soil > Wetlands | place: USA: Ohio... | reverse complement strand
AGCAGGATCTGCGGCTGCTCGAGCAGCGGCTCGACGGCGTGCGCACCGAGCTTGGCCAGGATGTCTCGAGTCTCAAGTCCGAGGTCAGCCAGCAGATCGCGGGTCTCAGGACGGAGGTCGGTCAGCAGATCGCGAGTCTCAAGTCCGAGGTCAGCCAGCAGATCGCGAGTCTCAGGACGGAGGTCGGTCAGCAGGTCGCGGGTCTCAGGACCGAGCTTCGGCAGGAAATCGAAAATCGTCATGCCTTGCTGACCCAGGAAATCGCCACGCTGCGTGCCGGGGTCGCCAAGGACATCGAAGCGATGGGGCTGAAGCTGACGGTCAGGCTCGGGACGATCGTGGGCGGCGTGGCGACATTGATCATCGCGGTCATGGTCGGTGGGTTCGGCTGGCTGGCATCGGCCGGTTCGTGAACGCCCTGCACTGAGTCCGGCACGGCTTGGGTTGGCGCGGCGCTGTCGTGGCCCACGGTCCTGGGCAGGCACGGTCGATGAGGCATTCCGTGGACTTTCTGTACTCCCTGTACGATGCGCTGGTCAGCATCGACGTCCCGTCGGACAAGGCGCGGGCGGTGGTGGATGCGATGGAGCGGGACATGGCGACCACGCTGGCGACCAAGCAGGACCTGCGGCCCCTGGCCACGCGCGAAGAGGTGATGCTGGTCGTCTCGATGAGCCTGCTGTTCGCCGGGCTGAAGCTGACCTGACCGTCACTTGCGGAGGGTCGGGGCGGCCGATGCAGTGGCGGTTCCTTGCGAGGCCTCGGCGTTGAGCCCCGGACAACGTGCCCTGGGGGCGATCCGGCTGGCGCACACGCTGGTGTGGGCGCTGTTTGCCGGCTGCGTCATCGCGATCCCCGTGCTGTCGTTGCTCGGCGAGCTGCGTTACGCCGCGCTGTGCGCTACGGTCGTGGCCGCCGAAGTGCTGGTGCTGGCCTTCAACCGATGGCGCTGCCCGCTGACGGGCGTGGCCGCTCGCTACACCAGCGACCGGCGCGACAATTTCGACATCTACCTGCCGGAATGGCTGGCGCGCCACAACAAGACGATCTTCGGCAGCCTGTACGTGCTCGGCCTCGTCGTGCTGGGGTGGACGTGGCTCGGCGCGGCGCCGGGGTGAGCTGGGAGAGGGGGCGCGCAGGGGCTCGACGACGACGTCCGGAACGGGCCCGCTCCCTGGACCCGATCCATTCCGGGGCGTGACATCCTCGGATTGAACTTCAGTCGATAACGGCGGAAGGTGTGATCTGCAGGACGTGGGCCTCGCCGACGTCTCCGCGCCGTGCCGGCCCGCGCCAAGGAGGGCGTATGGTTGCAAACACGCGCACCGGCCCGCCCAGGCGGTGGGTGACTCGTCTCCTGTCAGTCTTCCTCGTAGCGACACTCGGCGTCGTCACCGGCTGTGGCGGCGGCGGTGGGGACGGCGACGGCAACGTTCAGCCCAGCAATCCCCTGCCCATGCTGACCTCCGTGTCGCCGACCAGTGCCCTGGCCGGCAGCGCGGCGTTCACGCTCACCGCCAACGGTGCGGCATTCGTGTCGGCGTCGACCGTGCATTGGAACGGTGCGTCGCGGCCGACCACCTTCGTCAGCAGCACGCAGCTGACGGCGGCGATCTCAGCAGGCGACATCGCGAACGCAGGCACGGTGCAGATCGCGGTCGTGAGCCCGAGCCCGGGTGGCGGCACGTCGTCCGCGATCGCCTTCACGATCAATCCGGTCGCGCCCGTCCCGACCATCACGAGTCTCGACCCACCCGGAGTCGTCGCCGGACGCCCGGGCTTCGACCTCGTCGTGTCCGGGTCGGGTTTCGTGCAGGGCTCGACGCTGAAGTGGAACGGCGCTGACCGTACCACCACTTTCGTCAGTGCCACGCAGGTGAGGGCATCCATCACGGCAGCCGACGTGGCGACCCCCGGCAGCGTGCTGGTCACGGTGACCAATCCGCCACCCAATGGCGGGACGAGCAACTCGCTCACGTTCGCCGTCATCGTGCCGCCGACGCCCGGGGTGCCGTTGGCCGTCTCGGTGGCGCCGGACGGGTCGCCGCCGAACGGCCCGAGCATCAACGGCGGCATGGGAATGTCCGGACGGGTCGCGGTGTTCGCGTCGAAGGCGTCCAATCTCGTGCCGGGCGATACCAATGAGGCGTGGGACGTGTTCATGCGCGACACCTGCATGGACTACTGGACGAACAAGCCGATACCGGGGTGCACGCCGACCACGACGCGCATCTCGACGGCACCGGGCGGCTCGCAGGCCGATGGCGACAGTGGTGCGACCGCGGCCAGCCCTGACGGGCCGGTGGTCATCGACTTCTCCGGCAGATACGTGGCGTTCGTATCCTCCGCGACCAACGTCGTCCCTGGCGATACGAACGGCGTGGACGACGTGTTCCTGACCGACACCTGCGTCGACACATGGGGCCGCCCGGTCGCAGGCTGTACGCGCACGACCGTCAGGGTCTCCCTGCGGAACGACGGCTCGCAGTCGAGCCTGCGGGCACACTCGCCGGCGATCGGCGATACCAGCGCTCACGTGGCCTTCGTGAGCGCCGATGCAGCACTCGTTGCCGGCGATGGCAACGGCGTCGCCGACGTGTTCCTGCGTACCCCGTGCCTGGGCGCGGGCAGCGGATGCACCCCCGGCACGCAGCGGATCTCCGTGGCGCAAGGCGCCGCCGATGCCAATGGGCCGAGCAGCTCGCCGGCATTCACGGGCCGCTACGTCGCGTTCACGTCGGGGGCCACGAACCTGGTCGCCGGGGATACGAACGGCGTGGTCGACGTCTTCATGCGCGACACCTGCATCGGGGCAGCGAGCCCGTGCACGCCGTCGACCGAGCGCATCTCGCTCGGCAACGGTGACGTCCAGGCGGATGGCGCGAGCGCCGAGCCGCTGGTTGGCCTGCCGATGTCGAGCATGTCCGGTTACGACTATCACGGCCGCTTCGTGGTGTTCACGTCCAGCGCGACGAACCTCGTCGCCGGCGACACGAACGGGGTGACGGACGTCTTCATGCGCGACACCTGCCGCGGCTACCCGGGCTGCACCCCGTCGGTGCAGAGGATCTCCCTGACCAGCCTGGGCCAGCAGACCGTCGGTGCGCCGTCGAAGCAGCCGGGCCACATGCGCTGGGACGGGGAGGTGGTGCTGTTCGTGACGGCCGCCGCCGGCGTGGTGCCGGATGACACCAACGGCGTCGAGGACGTCTTCATGCGCCTTGTCTGCCACGATACCCCGACCTGCGTCCCGACGACCTCCCGTGTCTCGGTGGGTGAGGACCGGCTAAGCGGAAATGGCGCCAGCACGCAGCCGCGCGGCAATCATGACGCGTGGACCGGGCCGGACTGGGCGACGTTCTTCTCGACCGCGACCAACTTCTGGCCGGGCAGCGGGACGGCCCCGTACTCCGGCGCAATCTTCAGGACCACGACTTACTAGTGGTCCACGGGACGGCGCGCGCCGCGCGTCGTCCCTTCTTTCCTCGTCGCTCGGCTCTCGTGCCGTCTCGCGCCCGACGGCATTTCAAGCCGTTCGGGCAGGAAACGTCCGGGCTCCGGATCGGGCTCGGCTGCCAGCCTCTCCGTCAGGGCAGCTCCGGTCGAGTCATGAGGCATTCCGTGGACTTTCTGTACTCGCTGTACGATGCTCTGGTCAGCATCCGCCTCGGCGCGATGTTGTGCGTGGCAATGACCTGCGACTGCGCGGCACCGAATCAAGCATGAGCCGGGCATTCATCAAGGAATCCGACGACGCCGGGGCCGAACCGCTGCCCGATCGGGTGGTCAGTCCGCATCGCAACCTGGTCACGCCGGCGGGGCTGGCCCAGATCGAGGCCGCCGTGGCCCGGCTGCGCGACGCACTGTCCGCGGCCCGCGTGGCGGACGACCGGGGTGGCGTGGCGGAGGCGCAGCGCGACTTGAGGTACTGGACGGAGCGGCGCAGGACCGCAGAAGTGGTGCCGCCGCCCGCCGAGGGCGAGGTGGCCCGGTTTGGCGCGACCGTGCTGCTCGAACACGCAGACGGGACGCGTTTGCAGTACCAGATCGTGGGGGAAGACGAGGCCGATCCCGCGGCCGGGAAGATCTCGTACGTGTCGCCGTTCGCTCGCCTGCTGATCGGTGCCTCGGCAGGCGACGTCGTGGCGCTGGGAAGCGGAGAGGCCGGGATTGTCGAGATTCGGTAGTCGCAGGCCGGAGTCACGCATGACCGAGACCACCACACCCGCCGGCAGGCACGGCATGTTCGCCGTGCTGGCCGCGCTGCCGCGCACCTTCTGGATGGCGAACATCATCGAGATGTTCGAGCGGCTCGCCTACTACGGCACGCGCGTGGTCATCCCCATCTACATCGCCCAGGCGGACGAGATCGGCGGGCTGCACTTCAGCCAGACCGACAAGGGCCTGATCTTCATGCTGTGGGCGCTGGTGCAGACCGGCGTGCCGGTCTTCTCGGGCGGCTTCGCCGACCGCTACGGCTACAAGAAGACCATCGCCGTGTCGATCCTGCTGAAGATCGCCGGCTACGTGCTGATGGCCACGCAGCGCGAGTTCTGGCCCTTCACCTTCGGCTGCCTGGTGCTGGCGTTCGGCACCGCCATCTTCAAGCCCGGCCTCTGGGGCACGATGCAGCAGACGCTGACCAAGGAGAACTCCTCCGTCGGCTGGGGCACGTTCTACATGCTGGTGAACATCGGCGGCTTCCTCGGGCCGCCGCTGGCGCACTTCCTCTACGGCTTCTCCTGGCCGGCCGTGTTCTACGGCTGCGCGGCCATCGTCTCGCTCAACCTGCTGATGCTGCTGACCTACCCGGAGGTGTCCTCCGGCGGCGAGCAGCAGGGCGGCGTGCTCGAGGTGGCGCGCACGACGTTCAGGAACCTGTCGCAGCCGCGGCTCGTGACCTTCATCCTCGTCATGGCCGGCTTCTGGCTGATGTTCAACCAGCTGTTCGACATGCTGCCGAACTTCATCGTCGACTGGGTGGACACCTCGAGCATCGTGCAGGGGCTCGCCCTGCCGGCGATGTTCACCACCCAGACGGCGCGCGGCACCATGGTCGCGCAGGAGTGGATGATCAACATCGACTCCGGGCTGATCGTCCTCGGCGTGGTCTGGGTCTCCTACCTCGTCGCGCGCATGCGGCGCGTGCACTCGATCTTCCTGGGGATCGTGATCGCCTCGGTCGGCCTCGCCCTGGCCGGGTTCACCATGTCCGGTTACGTGTGCGCCCTCGGCATCGCGATGTTCTCGGTCGGCGAGATGCTGTCGTCGCCGAAGATGAACGACTACCTCGGCATCATCGCGCCGCCCGGGCAGAAGGCGCTGTTCATGGGCTACGCCAACCTGCCGGACGCCATCGGCTGGTCCATTGGCTCGCTGGTCGCGGGGCACGTCTACGAGGGCCAGGGCGACAAGGCCAACCTGGCGCTGCGCTACCTGGCCGAGCACGGTCACGATGCCGCCGTGCCGCGCAACCAGGCCATGGAGGCGCTGCAGCAGGCGCTGCAGCTCGACGCCCGGCAGGCGACCGAGCTCTTGTGGCACACCTACCATCCCTGGGAGCTGTGGTACCCGTTCGCCGCCCTCGGCATCGCCTCGGCGGTCGGCATCTGGTTCTACGCCCGGTGGGCGCGCCGGTACGAGGCGGCGGACATCTGATGCGGGGGCCAAGAACTGTTTCGCTTCAGGCGAGCAACACGCGCCAGCGATCCGCCAGCGGCCCGAGGTCGTCGGCGCCGACCCGGACGGGCGCTTTCACGGACCCGACGTGGCCATATCGCTTCATTCTCCGTCGAAACACCGGCGCAGCTTCGCGAGCGGCGGGGGTAGTCTGCCTTGGCGTCCAGCATGGGCCGGATCGATGAGGCACTCAGTGGACTTTCTCTACTCCCTGTACGATGCTCTGATCAGCATCGACGTCCCGTCGGACAAGGCGCGGGCGGTGGTGGATGCGATGGAGCGGGACATGGCGACCACGCTGGCGACCAAGCAGGACCTGCAGCTGCTGGCCACGCGGGAGGATCTCCTGCTGGTCAAGCAGGACCTGCGTCTGCTTGGACAGCGGCTCGATGGGGTACGCGTCGAGCTTTCCAAGGACATCGAGGCGATGCGCCTGAAGATGACCGTCCAGCTAGGCGCGATGATGGTCGTCGCCATGGGCCTGCTGTTCGCGGCCCTGAGGGCGGTGTGATCGACAGGGTCAGCGCTCGAACCGGTAGCAGAACTTCACCAGCAGCTGCTCGTCGTCGCGCAGGCTGAAGCTGTCACGTAGCTGGCTGCCGGCACCGGCGGCCACCGGCTCCTCTTCGTAGCCGCCGCGGCCGTAGACCACGTAGAGGTAGGACAGCGGCGCGAACTCGAATCGGTAGCGGACCTGCAGGCCGAGGTTGCTCACGCTGAAGTCGTCCACGGGCTCGTCGCTCGGGACCGCCTTGCCGGCAGCATCGACGCGGTAGGCCTGACGCAGGTCCGCCTCGAGGCCGATGGCCTGGAGCTTCAGGCGCAGCTCGTGCCGGTTGTTGACGATCCAGCTGAACCCGGCGTTCAAGTCGATCTCGCGCCCGTCGAAGCTGCCGATGAGGTTGTCGTACTGCCACAGCAGCCAGTCCGGTGCGCGGGTGACGTAGAGGCCGGCATACACGCTTAGGGCGTCGCTGACGAAGTACCGCGGCTCGACGTTGACGCCGTAGCCGACCTGCGAGTTGCCCGACAACCCGCCGCTGAAGGCCTCGAGCGCGAGCTCGTAGCCCCAGTGACCGGCGCGCGGCCGCGCGTAGGCGAAGTAGGCGTTGAAATGGGCCGGCAGCCAGAGCACGCCGTTGCCGCGCGTCAGCAGGTCGTCGTAGCCGGCGCTGTTGATGTTGACCTGGCCATACTCCTCGCTGCCGTCGCCCAGCTGGCTCTCGCGGCTCACCCGGAACTGGTGACCCAGCAGCTGGCCCTGGTCATTGTGGTCCGTGCTCACGCGCCAGCGCCAGTCCTTGGACGCGTAGCGCGACCCGGCTGGCAACTCGGTGAAGCGGCGGCTCACCTGCCAGTGCAGGTAGTTGGTGTCGTTGCGCGCGAGGTAGCCCGCGTCGTTGATGTCGAGCTGGTCGCCGAAGTGCATGGCGATCCACTGCTGGCGCCAGCCGTGGTCCATCTCGTAGTCGGCCCAGACGGTTGCGCCGGCGTCGCGCGACGACTCGCCGCCCGCGGCGATGTCGCTGCCGATCAGCCGGGTGCGGACGTTCCAGCGCCCGGTCGGTCGCCAGTTGTGGTCGATGCCCACGACGGTGGCATCGCGCTCCAGGTAGGGCCGTTCCACCCTCGTGACCATCAGGCCGAGATTCTGGCTGCTGAAGTCGCGCACCAGGCGCACCGCGGCGAACGAGCGGCCGACGGCATCCGCTTCCTCGGCGGCGAACAGGCCGTACTTGGCCGGGCCCAGGCTGCCGTTCAGCTTGAGGGCGGCGACGATGTCGCCCAGCCCCTCACCGTCGTCGGCGGTGCCCCCTACGCGCCGCGTGTACAGCAGCTGGCTGAAGTCGGCTGGCGTCGTGAACTCGAAGATACCCTGGTTCTCGGTGAAGAATGGCCGCTTGTCGCTGAAAAAGGTCTCCGTGGCGCTGAAGTTGACCACCAGGTCGTCGCTCTCCACCTGGCCGAAGTCCGGGTTCACGGTCGCGGTGAGCTGCACCTGGCCGTTCGGCTTCCAGAACACGTCCACGCCCGCATCGCCCTGGTGGTCCTCTTCCACCGCATCGTAGAGCTGCGAGACGTAGGGCGTGACGGCCAGCAGCGCCTGGCTGAAGCTGGGCACTTCGACCGCGGCGAAGTCGGAGAGGAAGCGCGGGCGCTCGATGCTCGCCATCGGCCAGGCCACGCGCTCGCCCGTGGCGCCGATGACGCGATCCACGTAGACCCCGAGCGTACGGGCGCCGTCTGCCGCCTGCATCGGCGCGATGTGCCAGGGCACCAGGATCTCGGCGCTCCAGCCGTCCTCGTCCGCGGCCACGGCGTGCCGCCACTTGCCGTCCCAGTCTGCGTTGAAGCGGGACTCGTCGGTGATGATGGCGTCGTAGATGCCGTCGGTGGAGCTCACCGTGAACACGTAGCCCGTGCGGTGATCCCCGTCGAAGTCGACCATCAGGTCGACGCGGTCGACCTGCTCGTCGAAGTCCCGCCTGACCCGCTGCAGCGTCTGCGGCACGGACGGCGGCTGGACATTGCGGAAGGCCACCGCGAGGCCCTCGGGCGTGGCGAGGATCCACGCCTCGGTGGTGAAGCTCGCCGGCTCGCCGTTGAGCGGCTGCACCTTGCGAAAGTCGGTGACGTGCCGCGCCTCCTGCCACTCCTGCGGGTCGATGTGGCCGTCGATGTCCATGGGCACGCCCCCCCGGGTGCTGTCGCGCGGCGGCGACGGCTTGCAGGAGCCGTCGGCATCATCGTTGAGATGCAGGGACCAGGGCAAGGGTTGCAACGGACCCTCGGACGACGTGCGCCGGGCCCGGCGCGGGTCGCCGGCATCTGCAGGGATAGCTCGCGTAGTGAGCCACCGCTACGTCAATATGTGGCGTCTCGAACCCCCTGCGAGGTGGCGTGCGATGAAGCGGTTCCTTGTCGCCGGCGTGCTTGCGCTCGCCGCCCTGCATGCCCGGGCAGAGGCTCCTGCGGAGGCGGCCTTCCAGGCCGCCAAGGCCTGGACGGTGCGGGTGCAGGTCGAACTCGCGGTCCCCTTCCTCGAGGACGAGCAAGGGGCGTTCGAGGGCGCCGGCTTCGTCGTCGACGCGGCACGGGGCTGGGTCCTCACCAACGCCCACGTCGCCGGCCGGTCGCCGACGAACCTGAAGATCGCATTCGAGAACGGCAAGCTGATCCCTGCGGACCGTGTGTACGTCGATCCCTACCTCGACGTGGCGGTGATCAGCTACATGCCTGCACAGCTGAAGCAACAGCCGCCGGAGCCGGTGCTCGAGTGCGAACGCCTTCCGCCAGTCGGGCACCCCGTGGGAGCGTTCGGCCACCCATGGGGGTTCCGCTTCACCGGCACGCGTGGCATCGCCTCTGCGGTCAGCTCGCGTTTCGGCGCCGACATGCTGCAGACGGACGCGCCGATCAACGCCGGCAACTCGGGCGGCCCGCTCATCAGCCTGGAGACGGGCAGGGTGGTCGGCATCAGCACCGCCAAGATCGCGGACGAGGAGGTCGAGGGCCTGTCGTTTGCGGTGCCCATGCCTTATGCGTGCACGATCCTCAGGCTGATGAAGGCGCGCCAGGACCCGTCGCCACCGGTCGGTCGCATCGACTTTGCCATCGACGAGAACGACGAGCGCACGCTCTACGTTGCGAACACGCGCCTGGATCCCTCGAACATCGGCCTCAAGGTCGGCGACGAGATCGTCGCCGTCGCCGACCAGCCGGTCCAGACGCCGACGCAGTTCATCGATGCGGCCCGTGGCCGGATGGACAACCTGACCCTGACCGTCCAGCGCAGCGGCAAGCCGGTGCAGCTGACCGGCAGGATGGCGGCGGCACCGAAGGTGACGGAGCGCGAAGGGATCTGGGTCGACGGCGCGCTGTTCGCGCCGGTGGGCGACTTCTACGCCGGCGGGCTCAGGAGCGGCGACGGCCTGATGGTCCACCACGTCGAGCCGGCCTCGGAAGCGGCGTCGGTGGGGCTGCAGTATTTCGACTTCATCGAACGCGCCAATGGCAAGCCGGTGCGCACGCTCGCCGAACTGGAACAGGTGATCCAGGATTCCGTGAGGCAGATGAAGCCCATCGAGTTGCTGCTGATCCGCGTCATGGACAGGGGCGACAGGCTGTTCGAGTACCAGCGACGAAACCTGAGCGGCGAAGAACTCAGGCACATTGGCGGGGCACCGAGGCACGACTGAGGCTTCGGTGATCTCGGAGGCGGAGCTCGACGCGCTGGTGAAGGATGCTGGCAGCGAGGGAGGCGCGAATCATGACGGAGGAGCCGATCCTGAGCCTGCCGGCCGTGCCGATCGACATCGTCGGCGACGTGCACGGCCACCTGCAGCCGCTGCGCGCACTGGTGCACCTGCTCGGCTACGACGACGAGGGCAGGCATCCCGCGGGGCGGCGGCTGGTCTTCGTCGGTGACTTGTGCGATCGCGGGCCGGACAGCCCCGGCGTCTTCGGCTGGGTGATGCACGCGGTCGAGCGCAGTGGCGCGCTGTGCCTGCTCGGCAATCATGAGATGGCGCTCATCGACACGGACGAGAACGAGCGGCAGAAGGCGGGCAACGCCTGGTTCTTCGGCAATCCGGCGAAGTGCGAGAAGGACGCCGGGGACTTCGGCCCGTTCCAGATGGCCACGACCGAGGACCGCCGGCGCATCGAGGCGTTCTGCGACCGGCTGCCGATCGTCCTCGAGCATCCCGACTTGCAGGTCGTGCACGCGTGCTGGGATCCGGAGGGCATCGAGTTCGTGCGCGCGCAGGGTGCGCGACGCAACCGGGAGATCATCGAGACCTCGAACGCACGCGCCGCGGCGCGGCTCAGGGAGGCGGGGCTCGAGGAGCGCTTCCCGTTCGCGAAGCGGACGCTCGAGGCGCGACGGCGCGAGAAGGAGTGGCGGCCGGACCAGGGCGTGACCGTCGAAGAGCAGTTGCTGATCGACGACCTGGTGCCGGGCGAGCACATCGAGCAGCGCGAGAACCCGGTCCGGGTGCTGACCTCGGGCCCGGAGTGGCCGGCGCCGGTGCCGATGTGGCTCGGCAAGAAGTGGCGGTTCCTGGAGCGCGTGCCGTGGTGGCAGGAGCGGCGGCTCGACAAGCCAACGGTGTTCGGCCACTACTGGCGCCAGCGCGAGCACCTGCCGATGGGCCCGTACGACGAGCACGCCAAGCTGTTTGAGTCCGCGCGCGCCGAGGACTGGCTCGGGCCGGAGCGGCGGGCGATGTGCGTCGACTACCGCTGGCCGCAGGACTGGGGCCGGGCGGCGCTCGGTGCGTACCGGCCGGACCTCGGGGAGCTCGTCTTCTGCGACGGCGAGCGGGCCGCGAGCCGGCCATCGGGGGTTGGGCGTAACGGGTGATCCGACGCCCGCGACCCCGCCCCGGATCCGCGGGGCGCCTGAGAATCTGCCACGCTATTCAAGACGAAGAGCTGGAGGACGTCGTGCGCCTCAGCCGCGCGACGGCACGGTGCGCGGCTCGAGACCGCGGATACGGACTTCGGGCTGCTCGAGGGACTCTAGTCGCCGCTGACCGGCGCCGGCGACGCCTGGCACGATCCCTCTAGGGGGACGGCGGCGTCTCGTCCTTCTTCTGCTGCCGGCGCTGCAGCTTGTCTTCGCGCTTCTTCTTGGCTGCCTGTTCGCGAAGCTTCTTCTGGTGCGAGTAGTTGGGCTTGGCCATCCAGTCTCCATGGGATCACGACGAGGGCTGGCGCCAAGGATAGACGATTGGCGCGGATTGGTCTTGCCGGAGCCCGCCGGCGAGCCTCGATACCTGCGAAACCCACCAAACCCGCGACCCGGCATCGGCCGAAATGCGGCAACATCCGCCGATGGACTACCGGGCACTCAAGGCCAGGCACCGGGCGGAACGGGATGCGCACCATCCCAACCTCGCGCTGCGGGCGCACCGCGCGCTCGCCGAGCGCGACACGGTGACCGTGCTCGGTGTCGTGCTGAGCCGCATCTACACGCTGCGCAACCAGCTGATGCACGGCGGCGCGACCTGGAACAGCTCGGTCAACCGCGAGCAGATCCGCGACTGCACCAACCTTCTGGGCAAGCTGGTGCCGCTCGTGATCGAGATCATGCTCGACCACCCGGAGACACGCTGGGGCGACGCCTGCTACCCGGTGGTGGAGCGAGTCACATGAACGAGTGGCACGAGGACCAGGAGCGTCCGCCGCCTGTGGAGGTGCCGCGCACCGAGCTCTCCGCCGATGCCCTGCGGGGCGTCGTCGAGTCGTTCGTGCTGCGCGAGGGCACCGACTACGGCGAGCGGGACGTGCCGTTCGAGGACAAGGTGGCGCAGGTCCTGCGCCAGCTCGACCGGGGCGAGGCGCGCATCATGTTCGATCCGGCCACGGAGTCCATACACATCGTCCTGATCAGCCAGCGGGAGCGCCGCAGCCGCTGACCGTGCCGGCCGCTATCATCGGCACATGTGGCGCGCGATCCGGATTGCGGTCCTGCTGACGATCCTTGCGTTCGTCGCGCTCGGCGCCCTCGTCGACCGCTGGCGCACGACGGACTGGGACAACACGCTGTGGGTCGGCATCTTCCCGGTGAACGGCGACGGCGGTGAGCCGACCGCCGGCTACATCGCCGCGCTCAGCGCGGAACGGTTCGGCGACATCGAGGAGTTCTTCAGCCACGAGGCACGGGCCTGGGGCGTGCCGCTCGACCGGCCCGTACACATCGAGTTGTACCCTGCCGTGGACGAGCCACCGCCCGGGCTCGAGCCGGGCGCCAGCCTGCCGGGCCGCATGTGGTGGAGCCTGAAGGCGCGCTATTACGGCTGGCGCGTCGCTGGTGACCGGCTCGCGCACATCCGCCTGTTCGTCCTGTACCACGACCCCGAGCAGACCTACTCGGTGCCGCACTCGCTCGGCCTGCAGAAGGGGCTCCTCGGCATCGTCTACGCCTACGCGGACGCTGCCTACGATGCCACCAACAACGTCGTCGTGGCGCACGAGCTCCTGCACACGCTCGGCGCTACCGACAAGTACGACCCCGCGACCTCGCTGCCGCTGTTTCCCCAGGGCTATGCCGAGCCCGGGGCGGAGCCGCTCCATCCGCAGTCCCTTGCCGAGATCATGGCCGGCCGCGTCCCGGTAGCGCTGGACGAGGCGCGGATGCCGACGGGCCTCGACGAGGTTGTCGTCGGGCCGGAGACGGCGAGGGAAGTGAACTGGGTCGATTAGGCACCGGGCCGGCGCGACAGCCAGCCGCTGACGGATGTCAACTGGTCGCTGTAGGCGTTCGGCGACAGTCCCGCCGCTGGCGGAAACCCCGGACTCCTGCGACCCCGTGCGGCGCGCATTTGTCTCGGAAAGCGCATCGAATATGTCATTGCGGGCTGGTAGAGTTGTTATGACGACGCGAGCCGCGATGGATCTGTAGTTCGCGTCCGGGGCTTCCCTCGCCCACGGACACCTTTCGCGAACTGCGGCCCGCACCGTCCATGGAGTGCTACGGACGATGTTGCCCGGCCCTGACCAGGTCCTTCAGTGCCCGTCGTGCGCGGCTGCCGTCCTGCAGCCGACCATCAGCTCGGGCAACACGATCGGGGCCATCTACTACACGGACGGCTACATGGATGCACCCATGTTCCCGCAGCCGTCGGTGCTCGTGCGCTGTCCGGTCTGCCACGAGCCCTTCCTGCGCAGCCAGGCCAGGCTCCTCGGCCGCTACGACCGCTACGGTGCCACCATGTTCGCCGACGAGGCCAAGCATGCGGCGCCGGACCCGGCATGGCGGCGCGCGCCGCGGGTTGCCAAGGTGGGCGTCATCGACTACGTCCCGGTGCTGATCCGGCGGCGCTTCAACCGGGAGACAGAGGTGGACCTGCGCATCGAGTTCATGCAGGTGTGCAATCACCCGCGCCGCCAGCTTGCGCCCGACGCTTTGCGCCCGGCCGTGACGGCGACCGAGCGCGCCAACCTGCAGATGCTCGCCTCGCTGCTCGACCTGCTGAACCCGGAGGAGCGGCTGATCCTCGCGGAGGTCCGCCGCCAGCTCGGCGAGTTCGACCGCGCAGCCGTCGCCCTGGCAGCCGAGTTCCCCGATGACTTCGCGCTCGCCGCCGGGCGCATCCGCGAACTGGTGCGGGCCCGCAGCACATGGGTGGCCGAACTGTTCGTCGGCGACCTGAACCACTGACGACCGCTGCCGCGGACCTCCGCCCGCAAGGGGCCTATGCGTCGCGCTGCGCCCGGCGCAGACTGCGCTGCGGTTCCTTGCCGAAACGGAGCTTCCGCCCATGTCCATCCGCAACCTCCGCGGAGCGATCTCCTACGTCAGCCACCAGCAGGGCAGGCCCATCGAGTACGGTCGCGAGCGCTTCGGCTACACGTGGCACGCGGATGGCCAGTGGACGATCCGCTCGGTATGCGAGATCGAGCGCGGGGTCGTGCGGGACCGGCACGTCATCCGCGAGATGACCTACACGCTCGACAGGGATTCCTACCCGCTCGACTGCTTCGTCCGCCTGCACCAGGACGGCGCCTTCCTCGGTACCGGCTGGGTGAGGTTTTCCGACACCTTCGCGGACTGCGAGGTGTTCAACCGGACGCTCGGCCGCGTGAGCCAGCGCGTGGAGCTGAAGGAGCGGGCGCGCTCTTTCGGCGCGCATGCGCTGACCTGCGACATGACCCACGTGGCGAGGTACGACCACGCCTCCGCCGAGCGCATCCAGCGCAACCGCGCCATGATGTCCTCGCTCGAGCACGACGGCTGTTCCGGCCCAATGCTGAGCGAGATCGAGTTCGGCATCGAGTACGCAGGCCGGGAGGCCGTGGTCGTGCCGGCGGGGACCTTCGAGGCCGACCACTACGTCTTCCACCTGCAGGGCTCACTGCCGGAGCAGCACCCGACGGAGGAGGTGTGGTGCCTGCCGGAGACCTTCGTCTTCGTGAAGATCCAGGTCGGCGGCTACATGAACTCCACCTTCGAGCTCGTGGAGCTCGAGGAAGGCTTCTGAGCCGGCCGGCAGGGCGGCACGTGCCAGGGCGCGCCGGCCGCGGCAACCGCGCGGTTGCGCCGGCCATCTGGCCGGTCGACAATCGCCGATCCGGGCCGTGGCGATCGCCGCGGGCCCCACGGGAAAAGGGGGCGTCGTGAGCGAAGGCATCTGGGTTTTCCTGCACATTCTCCTGCTGGTCTACTGGCTCGGCGCCGACCTCGGCGTGTTCATCCTCGCCCGCGCGGCGCGGCGGTCCGACCTGTCCTTCGACCAGCGCGCGCTGCTGCTCAAGTACGGCATGATCATCGACCAGCTGCCGCGCATCTGCTTCGCGCTCATGTTGCCCGTGGGCCTGCACCTCGTGGACGCGGCCGGGTATGGCGACGTGCCGGTGTGGTTGCTCACGGCGAGCTGGGCGGTGGCGGCCGCCTGGCTCTGGCTGCTCCATGCGCTCGGCAAGTCCGAGGGCACGCCGCGCCAGCAGCAGCTCAACAAGGCGAACCTCGCCGGGCAGGCGGTTTTCGGCACCGTGGTGACGGCCGTGGGGCTCGCGCTGCTGCTCGGCTACGGTCCGCACGTCGCGCCGTGGCTCGCCCTCAAGGTGTTGCTGTTCGGCCTGATCTTCTACTGCGCCATCATGATCGACGTGGAGTTCCGGCCGATCGTGCCGGCCTTCGTGCGCCTCGCGACCGAGGGCTCGAAGCCGGACATCGAGGCCGTGATCACCCGCACCGTGGACCGCGCCGTCTGGTGGGTGCTCGCGATCTACGCCCTGGTGGTGGTGATCACGTTCCTCGGGGCGGTGAAACCCTGAGGACGGACCGAGGCCGCCGCCGCGGCCTCAGTCGCGCGGCTGCGGCAACCGGCGCAGGCCGAGGTAGGCGACCGCCGCGAGGGCGACGGGAACGACGCCGCAGGCCGTGTAGGCGGCCTCCCAGCTGCCGAGCCAGCCGATGGAGTAGGACAGCGCCAGCGGGCCGGCCGCGATGCCGAGGTTGACGCCCACGGAGCCGGAGAAGCTCACCCCCGTGGCGCGCAGGTGCGCCGGGAAGCTCTCGGCCATGAAGGTGAAGATCACCGCCGTGGCGCCGTAGAAGAAGAAGGTCATGGCCCCGTAAGTGAACACGGTCTGGTTCCAGCCCTCCGCCCACCAGATCATGGCGGCGAACGCCAGCGAGCCGAGTCCGCACCACAGGACGATGACGTCGCGGCGGTTCATCAGGAACTCGCCGACCACCGCGGCGGTGACGTAGCCGAGCGCGCCGATGCCGTAGGACAGGCCGACCATCTGGATCGCGTCCTCCGCGGACCAGCCGCGCGACTCGCGGAAGTACGCGGTCAGCAGGAAGGTGCTGCCGTAGGCGAAGACCTGCAGGAACTGCCCGAGCAGCAGCATCAGCGTCCGGTAGCGGTAATCCGGCGTGAACAACGCGCGCACCCCCGCCTGGCCGCCGCTGCGCTTCCGTTCCGCCTCGGCCTCGTGCCATGCCGGCGGCTCACGCAGGTAACGCCACACCAGCCAGGCAAACGGCAGGCCGACCAGGCCGACGAAGAACACGTAGCGCCAGCCGAAGGCGACGTAGACCACGGGCACGATCAGCGACGCGGCGAACCAGCCGAGCGGGTAGGCGACCTGCAGGATGCCGGTGAACAGGCCGCGCAGGCGCGCGGGCACCTCCTCCACGACGATCGTGCCGCTGATCGGCGCCGCCGCGCCCGCCGAGGAGAACCCGAGCGTCCGCAGGACCAGCAGCGACAGCGTCCCGGGCGCCCAGAACATCGCCGCCACGAAGAACGGCGCGGTGAGCATCGAGGTGAGCAGGACCGGGCGGCGGCCGATGCGGTCGGCGAGTACGCCGGCGCGCATGATGATCACTGCGGCCACCAGGAACGTCAGTGCGATGAACCAGCCGCGTTCGACCAGGCTCCAGCCGTACTCCGTGGAGATCTCCGTCAGCACGAATGCGAACAGGGAATGGTCGAGGTTGGCGAAGGTCAGGCAGACCAGGCAGATCAGGAAGGCGCGGAGCGGGTAGCCCCGGATCGCATTGAACATCGGTTGACTCCCCCAGCCCCTGTCACTGGACTCGCGCGGCCACGCTCCGTCTGGCAGCATCCGCAGGACAACGCGAGCGAACTGCATCGACCCGGGCCGCAACGAGGCGCGCTCCGGCGGCACCACGGAGACGACAGCGATGTACCTGCCCGAAGGCCCGGCCCACCCGACACGCGCGGCGCTCGACGCCTTCTACGCCGCGGCCCGCGCGGCCAAACCGACGCTCCGGCTCGCCGACGACTACCAGGTGCGCTGGATCGGGCTGGACGCCGAGACGACCCGGCAGATCTTCGACCTCATCCGTGCCCGCGACAAGACCGGCACGTTCACGCTGCCGTGGATCGCCGAGCGCACCGGCCAGCCGGCGCCGAAGGCCGGCGACAGCCTCGTCCTGATCGACATGAACGGCAGGCCGACGCTCCTCGTGCGGCTCACGCAGGTCCGCACGGCCGTGTTCGGGAAGGTGACGGCGGCCGACACCGCGGTCGACGGCTCGCCGGTGCGCGACCCCGCGGTCTGGGTGCCGCTGCATACGCAGTACTGGAACGAACTGCTCCGCCCCTTCGGGCTCGCCGTCACCGACGACATGCCGTTCTGGGTCGAGCAGTTCGAGCTGCTCTACGACGCTGACTGAGGGCGCCTGCCCGGCCGGGGCAGGCGGCGTCGCGGCGGCAATGAGAGGGCGGCCGGGACGGGTCGTTGCCCGGCCGGCCGCCCTTGCCTGGTTCAGAGGGCGCCGAAGTTGTAGCGGAACTTCACCTGCCAGGTCCGCGGCAGGCCCGGGAACTGGGTCGCGAACCCGAGGCTCCCGAAGTTCAGCGTCGAGTGGTAGTACTCGTCGTCGCTGCAGTTCTTGCAGCTCGCCTCCAGCTGCCAGCGCCCGTCGTCCGGCCCGTAGCCGACCAGGAAGTCGAGGAGGTCCTGTTCCGGGGCGAGCTCCACCGGGGCGTTCTTCAGGCCGTTGTAGTAAGTGTCCTGGTGCGAGAACGTCGCCGTGGTGAAGAACGAGGCGCCGAGCGACGGCATCGGGATGGTCCAGTTGAAGCCGAGCTGGTAGGAAGCCTTCGGCGTCCGCTTGACCTCGTTCGTGATCGGGAAGTCGGCGCCCTCGAGCTTGAGGTACTCGCCGTCCATCGTGCCGACGTTGCCGAACAGGTCCAGGTTCGCGGTGGCCCGGAACAGCAGCTCGGCCTCGAGGCCCTGGATCCGCGTCTCGGCGGCGTTGATGGTCACGAAGCGGCCCTGTTCGTTGAGCGCCGTGATGATGAAGTCGTCGTAGTCGGCGCGGAACAGCGTCAGGTTCGCGCGCAGGCGGTTGTCGACGAACTCGCTCTTCAGGCCCGCCTCGTAGGACGCCACGGTCTCCGGGTTGAACAGTGTGAAGTCCCGCGGATCGGTGACGCGCGCGTTCCAGCCGCCCGACTTGAAGCCCTCCGTGTAGCTCAGGTACCAGAGCAGGTCGTCGCTCTGCCGGTACTCGAGCGCGACCTTCGGCGTGAACTCCGAGAAGGTCACGTCCGAGGGCGTGCCGTTGGCCTCGACGTTGCTCGTGTTCCAGAGCGGGATGAGGGTGCCCGGCGTGCCCGGGAAGTCGCCGGGGTTGCCGGTCTCAGGGCCGGGGGCCACGAAGTACTGGACGACGTCGACTTCCTTGTCCTCCTCCGTCCAGCGGCCGCCCAGCGTCAGGGAGAACTGGTCCGTGAAGTTGTAGGTACCCTGCGCGAAGAACGCCAGGCTGTCGGTGTCGTTGTCGAGGGTCTTGCGGAAGTTGGCGGCCACGATGCCGCCGAACAGGAACAGCTCGTCGCCGACCGTGCTGCTGTTCTCCTCGGCCATGTAGAAGATGCCCGCGAGCCAGTCGAGCTTGCCGGAGGTGGCGGAGAGCGTGAACTCCTGGCTCAACTGCTTGTGGTTGCTGTCGTGTGGCAGCACGTACTGCGGCACCGCGTCGTCGGACAGGTCGAGCAGGTATGTCTGGTTGAGGTCGCGCCACCCGGTGATCGACTCGAGCGTCATGTCGCCGATGGCGAATTCCATGTTCAGGGCCACGCCGAGCTGGTCAGTCTCGGCGAACTGGCCTTCCTCGCCGCTGACGACGGTGAAGAGGTCCTTGTCCGTGTTGCGGTTGAAGTCGGAGCCGATGACTTCCGTGCCTTCCTCGTTGGCGTAGTCGACGGAGAGGGTGATGTCCGTGGAGTCGCTCGGCCTGTAGCGCAACTGCGCGCGCACCCCGTAGCCCTCAGGCTTCCAGTACTCCTCGCCCGTCGTCAGGTCCTTGATGTAGCCCTGGTCCTGGCCGAGGGCGAAACCATTGACCCGGAACGCCAGCGTGTCCGTGACCGGCGTGTTCAGCATGGCCTTGATGTCGTAGCTGTCGTAGTCGCCGTAGCCGAGGTCCACGTACGCCTTGAGCTCCTCCTCGGGCCTCTTGGTCATGACCCTCACGGCGCCGCCGGAGGTGTTGCGCCCGTACAGGGTGCCCTGCGGGCCGCGCAGCACCTCGATGCGCTCGATGTCGTAGAGGTAGCTGTTGTTGTTGATCTGGCGCGCGATGTAGACGCCGTCGATGTACGTGCCGACCGCCGGGTCGGAGGTCGAGATCGACTCGTCCTGGCCGACGCCGCGCAGGAAGAAGGTCGTCGCGCTGCCGAGGCCGACGTTGTTGCTGCCGACGAGATTCGGCACCTGCGAGATGAGGTCGAGCGTATTGGTGATCTGCCGGCGGTCGAGGTCGTCCTCGCCGAGCGCGGTGACGGAGATCGGCACGTCCTGCAGCGACTCCTGGGTGCGCTGCGACGTGACGGTGATCTCCTCGAGCTGCGTTCCGGAGGTCGTCGACTGCTGGCCGAAGGCGGCGGCGCAGGTCATGGCCCCGACGGCGCCGAGCGCAATGCGGATGGCGTGCTTGATGTTCATCGCGGAGAAACCCCCCAGATGTGGCGCGGACCTTGAGCGCGCTATGTTACGGCGTGATCCGGGCGCTGTCTCGCGCTCGTCGCTGGCGTTGCGCCAGGCATGCACAACGGCTTCCTCGCGTATGCCTGACCACGGCGGATTGTGCGTCGCAGGAAGCGCGTTGCCGCCCGCGCCGCAGCCGGCGCGACCTTGCGGTCGGGCGAGGGATTGCTGCTATAGTTCCGGCGGGAAGCGTTTCGCGGGCGCATTGCGCGCCTGGACCCCACAGCCAGGCAGGCGACCAGTGCTCCGGAGGCGCCTCGCGAGTCTTCGAGGGCCTGCTTGCGGGTCGAAGATCTACCCTTCAGGAGTGGCACGAATGTCAGAACACGCGGTCGACCTGGGCGCCATTCGCGGCGACTGGGAATTCCACGCAAGGTACGTGACCAATGCGATGGAGAGCACGCTCAAGCGTGTCCACAGGGCCTGGCGCGGGCTGAAGGGCAAGGCCTCCGCAGCCGGGCCGGTGCCGATGACCGGCGACCTGATGCTGGAGTTCCTCGAGGCCGTCCGCCAGACCCGGGCGCTGACCGACGACATCCTGCTGCTTCAGGACACCATGCCGACGCCGAAGAAGGGTGGCGGCGGCAAGAAGGCGGGCAGGAAAAAGACCCGCGCCCGCAAGTAACCGACCCCCTGCCGGGCGGGCGCGTCACCTGACGGCGCCGGCCCGGCCACCTGTCCAGACCGGGAGTAAAGATCGTGCGTCCCCACGTAGAACTGATCCAGGACAAGGACCTCGTGTGGCACGAGGCCGAGTTGCACAAGGGCAGCGGCCGCGCGCGGCAGCGCAACCTCTCCTACGACGAGGAGAACGGTGCGGCGTCGACGCGCGTGGTGTTCGACAAGGCCTGGAGCCGGCCGGGCGGCTATCACCACGCCGACGTCGAGTGGTACATCAAGGAGGGCCAGGTCAGGCTCGGCGACCGGTTGCTCGGCCGCGGCGCCTATTTCCGTGCGCCCGCCGGCCTGCGCATCCCCGCGATGCAGGTCGCAGCCGGCACGGACGTGCTGATCTTCCGCGAGTACGGCGACTGGGGCTTCTCGGTGTCGGAAAAGAACCGGTCCAGGTTCGTGTCCCGGGGCGGCAACACCGTCTCGAAGGAGCCCGGCGAGCTGACCATCGTCGAGACGGACCGGCAGGAGTGGATGCCGAACCTCTACGAGGGCGACTCGCAGCGGTTCCTGAAGCTGAAGATGCTCTACCTCGATCCGCCCTCGCCCGAGGACAACAACACGGGCTTCGTGTCGATCATGTGCTGGGCGCCGCCGGGCTGGTCCGACAACCGCATGGTGCATCACCCGGTGTTCGAGGAGGCCTACAGCCTCGACGGCGAGATGATCTACAACTTCGGCACGCTCGACCCGGGCGCGTACTTCTTCCGCCCGGCGAGGGTGAAGCACGGCCACTTCATGGCCGGCGAAGAGCGCGGCTGGACCGGCATCTTCCGGCTCGACGGCAGCCTCATCAACTGGATCACCATCAACGAGCGGATCATCGCCGAGGGCGATGCCATCAACTACGATCCCGAGACGCAGGGCCCGGTGATCGCCGGCATCCCGGTCCGCACACGGTCCGCAGGGCCGTGGGACCTGGACGGGCAGTAAGCGACACCCGGCGGGCGCAGGCGCAGTGGGCCCGGCAGGCCGGCCGACGGTCGAGTTCTTCTACTGCGCTTCCTGTCCCTGGACCTGGCTGGCCCTGGCGCGACTCCGCGAAGCGGTGACGCGCACCGGGGCCGCCATCAACTACCGGCCCATCCTGGCGGCGTGGATCGATGACGGTCCCGAGAGGCTCTCCGACCGTTCGCTGACGAGCCGCAACCCGGTCGTGGCGGCCTATGCCCGCAAGGACCTGCAGGATTGGGCGCGGTTCTGCGGGCCGGAGATCCGCCTGCCGGACAACTGGCCCGTCACGCCCGAGTGGGCGCAGCGCGGCGCGGTGCTGGCGATCGAGGCGGGCGTCATCCGGCAGTATGCTGAGTCCATCTTCGGCGCGCACTTCACCGAGGGCCGCAACATCGCGGACCGGGAGGTCGTGCTGGACGTGGCCGCCGCCTGTGGCCTGTCGGGCGCGACTTTCCTGGCGCGCCTCGGCGCGGACGAGGCCGGCGAGGCCGTCCGGCGCAATACCGGCGAGCTCGCGCGGCGCGGGGGATTCGGCTCGCCGACGTTCTTCGTGGGCGAGGACATGTACTTCGGCCACGACCGCATGCCGCTCATCGAGGCCGCGCTGCTGCGCTCGGGCGAGCGGCCCTTCATCGCGCCGGGGGAACACGGCCGCTGAGGCGGCCGGGCTCAGTGCTTTTGGCTGTGCTTCTGGCCGGGCCCGTGGGTGTGGGTGTGCCCGCCGTGGCTGTGGGTGTGCCCGCCGTGCCCGTGATCGTCGTCGTGGCTGTGCGGCGGCCCGGCGTCCAGCGTGTGACCGACCTTGCGGGTCCTGCCACCCCTGTTCTCCTTCGGGGGCGGCTTGCGCCAGCCTGAGCCACGCAGGTGGAAGCTCGGCGTGGACAGCAACCTGGACAGGCCCAGCTTGCCGCACCCGGGACACTTGCGGCGCGGCGCCGCGCCCATGGGCTGGAGGACGTCGACCCGGTGGCCGCAGGCCCGGCACTGGTATTCGAAGATGGGCATGGTGGTTTCGTGTTGCTCGATTCCCGGCGGCACCATGCCGGCGGGCCGGCGCCCACGCAGGCGCCGTTCGAGCCTAGCATAGTGTCCCCACTGTGTGATCGAATGGCCCGGCATGAGCGAACCCCTCATCTTCATCGTCATCGCCGTCGTCGCGGGCTTCGCCGGCGGAGTCCTCGTCGGCCGCGTCTGGGGCCGCAGCCGTTCGGAGGCGACGGCGGCCGCGGAACGCGCGGACCTGCAGTCGCAGCTTGCCGTGGCCAGCAACGACCTCCGCTCGGCGCGCGCCCGGGTGGGCGACCTCGAGCAGCGCCTCGAGGCGTCCGCGGCGCGCCTGTTGCAGGCGGAGCAGTGGCGATCGGTGGCGGAGACGCGGGCGGAGTCGGTGCCAGCGCTCAAGGCCGAGGTCGACGCGCTGCGTGCCGAGGCGCGCTCGCTCGCCGAGGCGCGGCAGAAGCTCCAGTCTGAACTGTCGTCGCAGCGCGAGGCCTTCACGAAGCAGGAACAGCTGCTGAAGGACGCCGAGACGGCGCTCAAGGACACGTTCAGGTCGCTCGCGGCGGAGTCGCTGCGCAGCAACAACCAGCAGTTCCTGGAACTCGCGAAGACGCAGCTCGAGGCTGCGCATGCCGCGGCGCGTAGCGACCTCGACAAGCGCCAGCTCGGCATCCAGGAGCTGGTGAAGCCGGTGCGCGAGTCGCTCGACAAGGTCGACAAGGGGATCCAGGAACTGGAGAAGGCCCGCGTCGGTGCTTACCACTCGATTGCCAAGGAGCTCGAGGGGCTGCGCGAGACACAGGTGCAGCTGCGAAACGAGACCGGCAACCTGGCGCGCGCGCTGCGGGCCCCGGCCGTGCGCGGCCGCTGGGGCGAGCTGCAGCTGCGGCGAGTCGTCGAGATGGCGGGCATGCTCTCGCACGTCGACTTCATCGAGCAGGAGTCCGCGAGCACGGAAGGCGGCGCGATGCGCCCGGACCTCAAGGTACGCCTGCCGGGCGGGAGGACGGTGATCGTGGACGCCAAGGTGCCGCTCGCGGCCTACCTCGACTCGCTCGAGGCGGTAGACGACGCGGCGCGGCAGGTGCTGCTGCTCGACCACGCGCGCCAGTTGCGCGACCACGTCCGCAAGCTGTCACAGAAGCAGTACTGGGACCAGTTCGACGAGACGCCCGACTTCGTCGTGCTCTTCGTCCCCGGCGAGGTGTTCTACAGCGCCGCGCTGCAGGTGGACGCCTCGCTGATCGAGGACGCGGTCGGCCAGAAGGTGATCCTCGCCACGCCGACCACGCTGATCGCCCTCCTGCGCACCGTCGCCTACGGCTGGCGGCAGGAAGCGCTCGCCGAGAATGCGCAGGCCATCGCGCTGCTCGGCAAGGAGCTCTACGACCGCCTCGCGACGCTGGCGGAGCACTGGGGCAGCGTCGGCGGCGGGCTCAGGCGTGCCGTGGAGTCCTACAACAAGGCGGTCGGCTCCCTGGACAGCCGCGTGTTCCAGGCGGCACGCCGCTTCCGCGAGCTCAACATCGGCGTCGAGAAGGAGGAGATCGAGACGCCGCAGCCGGTCGAGCTCCTGCCGCGGGACGTGCAGGCGCTCGAGTTCAGGCCTGATGTGCCGGCCGCGGAGGAAGTCCCGGCGCTGCCGGAGCCCACCGGGGACGTGTGAGCGCACCGTGGGTCCAGGTGTTGCTGGCGGCGCTCGCGGCCGTGACGCTGGCGGCGCTGATCTGGCGCGGCGAGCGCGGCAACGACCTGCGCGCCAGGTGGCTCTTCAAGCCGGCGACCTCGGCGCTCTTCGTCATCGTGGCGCTGCTGCGGGGGCCGGATGACGCCTTCGACTGGTGGATCGTCACGGGGCTCATGCTCAGCGTCGCCGGCGACCTGGCGCTGATCCCCCAGGACCGCCGCTGGTTCCTGGCTGGGCTGGTGGCGTTCCTGCTCGGGCACGTGGCCTACACGGTG
>Ga0316622_100000427_pt1 | contig 24267 bp, 16 predicted proteins | sample OWC_Aug_OW2_C1_D_FD_207646 | JGI IMG/M metagenome (GOLD analysis project Ga0316622, IMG submission 207646) | Wetland soil microbial communities from Old Woman Creek delta, Ohio, United States - OWC_Aug_OW2_C1_D5_C | ecosystem: Environmental > Terrestrial > Soil > Wetlands | place: USA: Ohio... | reverse complement strand
AAAGGGACTGTACCATCAGATTGAAGATAACAAGCTGATAACGCCTGTGATACTGATTGTTGATTGGGATTCAGAGTGGTGGCTTGTGACAGCGGCGAGGGTGGAGGTGTTTGCGCAATGGCTGGCGCCGTCACCAAGCTAACGATTATTCCTAACTTCCAGTAGAGCTTTTTGGGCTGTATCCGGGGATCGATAACAAGAGACGAACCTGACGTTTTTGCTTGAAAGTTTTGCTTATTCATTGACGTTACCTCTTTGTCGACGAGCATTATTATTTTGGGAACGGGTTTGATTGTTAGGTAGTTTAGCTCAAAAGTACGTTTTCTGGATAGGTGTTAGCGGCGTTCAGTTGCTCGCGGAAACTTATATTGAGGGCTGCCCTTGCTGACTGTATTCGGCGATACCGTGGTCTCAGGATATGCTCTGTAAAGCACTTGCCGAAAAGGGGAACATGGAACTGGGGCGAATTCATTCGTCCTTTGAAAGCATTTGAAAATTAGGAGTTATTTTCGGCGGAATCCTTAGGTGTTGCCGATAACTTCCGCCGCCTGCAAATCCGCATGGTAGGACGAGCGAACTAGAGGCGCGCTGGCGACCTGTTGAAAGCCCAGGTTTTTGGCGATTTCGGCATAACGCCGGAATTGCTCGGGATGAATATATTCCTTGACCGCCAGGTGTTCCTTGCTGGGCTGAAGATATTGGCCCAGCGTCAGCATGCTGCAACCGTGCGCCAGCAAATCCTTTAAGACTTGCACGACTTCATCCTCGGTTTCGCCTATGCCCAGCATCAACCCGGATTTGGTCGGAATGGCCGGCATCAGGCGTTTGTGTCCTTGCAGCAGTTGCAACGAGGTTTGGTAATCGGCACCCGGACGGGCTTCACGATACAGCCGCGGTACGGTTTCCAGGTTGTGGTTGAACACGTCGCAGGGCTGATGGCGTAACAAATCGAGCGCTATCTCCATTCGTCCGCGAAAATCCGGTACCAGTATTTCGATGGTGGTGGTCGAGGATTGAGCGCGTATCGCCGCGATGCAAGAGGCAAAATGACCGGCGCCGCCATCCCTGAGGTCGTCTCGGTCCACCGAAGTCACTACCACGTATTTCAAGCCCATGGCCGCAATGGTGTTGGCCAGGTTTTGCGGCTCCTGTTCGTCCAGTGGCCGCGGTTTGCCGTGGGCGACATCGCAGAACGGGCAACGCCGGGTGCATAAATCACCCATGATCATGAAGGTGGCGGTGCCGTGACTGAAACATTCCCCCAGATTAGGGCAGGCCGCTTCCTCGCAAACCGTGTGCAACCGATTTTCGCGCAGGGATTGTTTGATCCGGTTAACCCGATCGCCAATCGGCAGCTTGATGCGTATCCAATCCGGTTTGCGCAAAGGCGTTTCGGGTTTTTCGACCTTGACCGGAATCCGAGACAGTTTGTCGGCCTTGCGTTGATGGGTGTCGGGAGTCGAGCGGGAAGGGGCGTCCAGCTTCATGATTCGATAGCCTCGATGATTTGGTGAACGATAGGCACGGCCAGTTCGTGGTTTTGCACGTTCACTGCATAGTCCGCCAGTTGCGTGACTTCGAGCCCCGCATAACCGCAAGGGTTGATGTTGCCGAATGGGCTAAGATCCATATCGTTGTTCAGGCTCAGTCCGTGATAACAGCAACCGTGTTTGATGCGCAAACCCAGCGAAGCGATTTTTTTGCCGTCGACATAGACACCGGGCGCTTCGGCTCTGGCTTTGGCTGTGATGCCGTATAGGCTTAAGGTGTCTATCACCGCGTTTTCCAATATCGACACCATCCGCCGTGGGCCCGAGTTGAGCCGCCGCAGATCGGCCAGTAGATAAATCACCAGCTGTCCGGGGCCATGGTAGGTGATCTGGCCGCCCCTGTCGCTCTCGACTACCGGGATGTCGGTCTGGCGCAGCAGATGTTCGGGTTTGCCGTTCAGGCCCAGCGTATAAACCGACGGATGTTCGGTGATCCAGATTTCATCGGCCGTTTCCGCAGTCCTTTCGGCGGTGAACTGCTGCATTTTTTGCCAGGTCGAGACGTAGTCCCTCAAGCCCAGATTGCGCGGCACGGTTGCAGGCATGGCAAGGCTTACAGTGCCACTAGTACGTCGGGGCTATCCGTCAATCCTTGATAGATGGCGTCCAGCTGTTCGCGGCTGGTGGCTTCGATGACCACGGTCACCGAGGTATACGTGCCGGCTCGGCTGGGACGGGTTGTGACGGCGCCTTCCCTGATGTCGCTGACGTGGCGGCGGATGATTTCGACGACGATCGCGTCGAAATCGTCGCGGCTCTTGCCCATCGCCTTGATGGGGAACTGGCAGGGGAATTCCAGTAGTGTTTCGGTTTCACTCATGACAATGATTTTTTGTAAGCTTGCAGGAGTCGATCCATGGCATGCCAGACCGGGCCGGGTTTGCCGTCGGCTACGATTTTGCCGTCGAGTTCCACGACAGGCACGATTTCCCGCGTGGAGCTGGTGACCCAGATTTCGCTGGCATCCTGCAGGGCTTCCAAGGCGATGATGTCTTCCTTGCAGGGGATGTTGTTGGCCTGGGCCAATTCCAGAATCACGTCTCGGGTGATGCCTGGCAGGATTTCGTTGGATTTGGGTGGCGTGATCAATTCGCCGTCAATCACCGCAAACACATTGCTGGCCGCACCTTCGACGACATAGCCATTCTTAACTAGAATCGCTTCGGCGCTGTTCCTGTCCAGCGCTTCCTGTCTCAACAGGATATTGCCCAGCAAGGTGATGGCTTTGATGTTGCACAACTGCCAGCGGTTATCGTCCAGCGTCACGGCTTTGATGCCGGTCAGTTTGCCGGGAAACGGCTTGATTTCGGAGCACATCGCGAACACGGTCGGCACCACTTGCTCCGGGAAACCGTGATCCCGCTTCGGCGCATAGCCTCGGGTGACTTGCAGGTAAATGGATTGATCCTTGCCGTCTTCCAACAGCGGCTGAAAAATGGCTTGCCAATCGGCGACGCTATAATTCAATGGTAATCGGATGCCTTTCAGGCTGTTGTTCAGGCGTTCGACATGATCTTCCAGCCTGAACAAGCGGCCGGAATAAGCCGGAATCACCTCGTAAATGCCGTCGCCGAACAAAAAGCCTCGATCCAGCACCGAAACCTTGGCTTCGGCTAGTGGCAGATATTCGCCATTTAGATAAACCTTGTCAGTCATTATTTTTCCAATAACACTAAAACGGCGTCGTACAGGCGGCGGAATATACCGCCCTCGGCAATGCTGTCCATGGCCACCAGCGGTTTGTTCAAAATAGTTTCGCCGCCCAGGCTGACATTCAGGGAGCCGACCGTGTCGCCCTTGTTGAGCGGCGCCATGATGGCCTTGTCGACCTGGGTTTCCGCCTTCAGTTCGCTGAAATGCTTGCGCGGCGCGGTGACATAAATATCCTCGGCCACGCCGACCGGCACTTTCGAAGTAACGCCTTTTCTGACGCGGGCCTCGGTCAGGGCGGTGTCCGCGCTATAGAGTTTGTGAGTTTCGAAGAAACGGAAACCGTAGTTCAACAAGGACTGGCTTTCGTTGGCACGGGCATTGGGGCTGGCGGTACCCATCACCACCGAAATCAGCCTCATGTCTTCGCGTTTGGCGGAAGCCACCATGCAATAACCTGCTTCTTCGGTGTAACCGGTTTTTACGCCATCCACCGACGCGTCGCGCCACAACAACTGATTGCGGTTTTGTTGGGTGATGTTGTTATAGGTAAATTCCTTTTGGGAGTCCCAACGGTAATAATCGGGAAACTCCCTGATCAAGGCCTGAGCGAGGATGGCAAGATCTTTGGCTGTACTGTAGTGATTGGGGGTCGGCAGCCCCATGCTGTTTTCGAAATGGCTGTTGACCATGCCCAGCCTGGCCGCCTGCTCGTTCATCATCGTCGCAAAGGTCTGTTCGCTGCCCGCCACATGTTCGGCCAAGGCCACGCTGGCGTCATTGCCGGACTGGATGATCACGCCCTGCAGCAAATCTTCCACCGAGACTTGTTTGTTGACTTCGACGAACATTTTCGAGCCGCCGGTTTCCCAGGCGTTTTGGCTGATCGTGACTTTTTCGTCCAGAGTCAAGTGTCCGGCTTTCAGTTCCCGGAACACCACGTAGACCGTCATGATCTTGGTCAAGCTGGCGGGCGCCACGCGTTTGTCGGCTTCTTTTTCCGCCAGCACCCGGCCGCTATTGAAATCCATCAAGTAGTAACTGGATGCCGCCACGCTGGGCGCCGAAGGCGTAAAAATCGGGCTGGCCGCTTGCAGGGATTGCGCGGTGATAAACAGCAACAGTCCGGCAAACAGGCTGAAGGTTGAACGAATAGAGTACATCATGATTGCGAATAGAAAGTCATTCAGGAAAAGCTTATTGTAACACCGACAGGAGTGCTTAGAAAAAAGCGACGTGATCAAGGTTCAGAGCGAAAGGCGGGGTTGGCTCGATGACTCGTCGGATATCGCAAATAGTGGAAACTGTGCCGAGTAGCGTAAATTCACCAGTAACAGACAGGCGGCTAACAGGCGGGCGAAAAAATACCGGTATTTCCTGGCACTGAATTTAAACCTGATAAAAAACACTGGGCACGGTTTGTATTTTGACCGCCGTCTTAAGCTCGTAATTCGTCCATTTACTACTTTCCCCATCGCACCCTGAGTGTATGATGAATGAAAGTTCCGGAGTACCGGCAAATGCGGCAAACTAAACATAGCAAAATCGAGCGGCTCTGGCACAACATCAAGTTGTTCATGGTCGCATTGACACTAGTCACCGGCATTTCGCTGGCTTGGAACTTGTTTTACCAGCAAGACCGCTTCGAGGCCACGCTGTACGCCCAAGTTGCGGCCTTTCACTCCTTGGAAATGGAATACCGCAACTGGGTTATCCACAACGGTGGTGTTTACGTGCCGGTCACCGACAAGACGCCGCCCAGCCCTTGGTTGAGCCAAGTCCCCGATCGCGACATCACCACACCATCTGGGAAACAACTCACTCTGCTGAACTCTTCCTATGTGGTGCGGCTGGTGCATGAGGCAATGACCGGCGCCAACAAGCCATTTCACGGTCATATCGCGAGCTTGCGGCCAATCAATCCCGTCAATGCGGCGGACGCCTGGGAGCGCCAGGCACTCGAAACCTTCGCTCGTGGCGCACAGGAACGGGCCTCGATTGAAGTGATGGACGACGGCAGGACCTATTTCCGTTACATGAAACCGATGGTTACGGAAGAAGCTTGCCTGAAATGCCATGCCCAGCATGGCGACAAGCTGGGTGAAATCCGAGGTGGCGTCAGTGTCTCGATTCCCATTGAAAATTCGTTGCTTGGCGAACGGAACACACACCACGCATTGATTGCTGGACACGGTTTGATCTGGGGGATGGGGGTATTCGGGCTATTTTTCGGAGGCAGGCGGCAACAACGAGCGATATTAGCGGCCGAGCAGGCCGAAGAGCAACTGCGGGCGGCATCGCTCTATATGCGGAGTCTGATAGAGGCGAGCCTGGACCCCTTGGTGACGATCAGCGCCAATGGCTATATCTTAGACGTGAACAAGGCGACGGTCAAAGCGACCGGGGTTTCGTGTGATGGACTGATCGGCAGCGACTTCTCCAATTATTTCACGGATCCAGAAAAGGCGCGGACAGGCTATCGGGAAGTGTTCGCGAAGGGATCGGTCACGGATTATCCACTGGCCATTCGCCATGTGTCGGGAAAGATCATGGATGTCCTCTACAACGCCAGCGTGTACCACAATGAGAAGGGCGATGTGGCGGGCGTGTTTGCCGCGGCGCGCGACATCACCGAGCGCAAGCAAGCTGAAGCAGAATTATTACGCTACAAGGACTATCTTGAGGAAGAGGTTCAGCAGCGCACGGCTGATCTGGTACAGGCGCGTGATGCGGCCGAGGCAGCGAACAAGGCTAAGAGCATTTTTCTGGCCAACATGAGTCATGAATTACGCACACCTTTGAACGCGATTCTCGGCTTTTCCTGCCTACTGAAAAAAAATGCCCGCCTGGAACAGAGCGAGCGCGACAACCTTGACATCATCAATCGCAGCGGCGAATACCTGTTGAGTATCATTAACGACGTGCTGGAGATGGCCAAAATCGATACCGGGCCTATGCAACTCGAAGAGGTTCCATTTGATCTTGTCGGCATGGTGCGAGATATCACCTTAATGCTCTCTGCGCGCGCCAAAAAAAAGGGACTGCGGCTAGTCATCGACCAGTCTTCGCAGCTTCCGCGCTTCATCATCGGCGACGAAGGACGTCTGCGCCAGATACTGATCAACATGCTCGGCAACGCCATCAAATTCACGCTACAGGGCAGCGTCACCTTACGGCTTCGAACGAAACAGAATGCAACCGAACATCTGCTGATCGAAGTTGAGGACACGGGGCTCGGCATTCCATTGGAAGACCAACAACGCATTTTCGAACCGTTTGTACAACTAGGTGAACATGCCATCAACCAGGGCAGCGGCCTTGGCCTGACTATCACCCGTCAATTCGTGCAAATGATGGGCGGTAACCTCATGCTGGAAAGTGCTCCGGGCAAAGGCTCCCTGTTCCGGGTTGAACTGCCGCTCAAAGAAGCACGGGAGGCGGACATCGTTCTCAAAGCTACAGAACAGGCCAGAGGCGAAGTGATTAGTCTGGCGCCCGGGCAACCTGACTACCGCATCCTGGTTGTTGAAGACCAATCGGAGAGCCAACAGCTACTCACCCGGTTGATGGAGTCCGTCGGTTTTCAGGTTAAACTGGCAGAGAACGGGGAGCAGAGCGTGCAACTTTTCCAGAGCTGGCAGCCGCATCTGATATGGATGGACAGGCACATGCCGGTGATGGATGGTCTTGAAGCCACCAAGGCTATCCGTAGCCTTCCGGGTGGCAAACAGGTAAAGATTGTCGCAGTGACCGACCCCGCCTTTATGAAGCAACGAGATGAAATGCTTAACATCGGCATGGACGACTTTGTGCGTAAGCCGTTCCGCTTCAACGAAATTTACGAATGTCTGTCCAAACATTTAGGTGTTCGTTATATCTACGAAGGTAATCCTGAACTTGAGAAGCCAGTTATGCCTTTGACACCGGATATGCTGACAGTATTGCCAGAAGACTTGCGTAGCGATCTGAAAAGTGCGCTGGAAAGCCTGGAAAGCGAGCGCATAGCTATAGTCATCGGACAGGTTGCACCGTATGGTCAGCAATTGCAGAAATTATTGGCGTACCTTGCCGAAAATTTTGATTACGGCGCTATTCTGAAAGCGTTGCAGGAAAAGTGGTAATTATGGCAAACAAAGGCAAGATCCTCGCTGTTGATGATATTCTTGAAGGATATGGTCTTAATTCATCCTTTCACACTTACATTCAGAGATAACGCGATAAGGTGCGCATATTTTATAAGATGCTGCCGTTAGGCGCATCGGTCGCGAGAGCTGCGACTTGCTTCACACGGCATATCCTATCGCGCTGATAAAGGGACTAAATGTAGCAGACAATTCACTTGTCAAGCTTGATACGTAGGATTAAATGTTGCAATCACCCTCAGCGGTTTGAGATGCATTTCGACCTGGGTAATAAATCAATTTTGGCTCAGCGGATACGTTCTTGGCAGCAGCAGGGATGTCCCCAATGGCGACAGGGATGTTCCCCGCCTGAATAGAAATGGCAATTAAGTGGTTGGGGGAGCCAATTATCGGGCCAGGGACGTTTTTTATGCCGTTGGGGGCGATCCAAAATCGTCTGGAGTCGCCCCTGGAAGCATTTGGGTCTCCCCTAGCGGAGTTGGGGGCGTTTTTTTGCCGCTCAGGAAGTCTAAAATTGGGTTTGGAGGGTAAATCCTTTTCAAGAAAGCGCGGCTGTGAACCCGCGTAGGCGGTTTCGTTCAAGGCGGATTTTTCTGTCAGTTTGTTCCATCATCAGGCTTCATCCAACCCGGAATATCGCGTTGACCATGTAGGATACGCCAAACATCAATGTAATCGTCCCGTTCAACGTAGAACACTAAGTGAGGGTAGCGCGTTAGCGGCCAAAACCGAAGTTCCGGGAGGCTGAGTTCATGCGCGTAACGGGATGAACCAGCCGCAGGATGGCGACTGATATGTGTGTAGGCTTTTTCCAGGGCATCAATGAAGCCTAATACTGCTTGTTCGGCATTTTCACTCAGGTAGTAATCGATAGCGTTCTCAACGTCCTGGTTTGCCAGTTTACGCGGAATGACAGGTTTGGCGCTCACTTTTGAGTTCGTTGCCGCACTCGCTCACGCATCGCGGTAAAATAACCTGCGTCGACAGACGTGGCTGCTGAGGAAGCGGCGCCATCCAGCAGCACCTCACGCAGTCGCTGCCGATCCGCATCCTTGCGAATCAGCTCACGCACGTATTCGCTGCTCGTGCCATAGCCCCTTTGGATGACTTGCTCATCCACGAAGGATTTAAGCGAATCAGGTAAAGAAATGTTTATTTTGCTCATGGGTCGTATTGTGGATTCTTTGGCAAAATTTGGTAAATCAGATCGCTCAGATTAGCAACACGTAACCCGACACGCAAGCGTTCAACGACAAGTTTCACTTCGTTAGCCCTCGGGCGAAATAACCAACGGGCATTGTGCCGAGTTTGAATGATTCCATGCGGCGCAATACGGCTTCGCCTATTGTCGCCCTACTTATTACGCCTTACGGCCTTTAGAAAAAACGGTCGTGTTTCAAGGTTCAAGGTTCAAGGTTCAAGGTTCAAGGCGAATGGCGAATGGCGAATGGCGAATGGCGAATGGCGAAAGGGGGTGCCGGCTCGATAACTCGTCATTCGGATGGGTTAGAATATTTCAGTATAATCAGCACAATTTGCCCAAGCCTGCCACTTTGCACTGCAACCCCATTATGGAAGTCAAATGAAGCGACGCGAATTTCTTCAACTCACTGCAATCAGCCCTTTGTTTGCCTTGGCACCCAATGCGCTGGCCGCCATTTCCACACCAGCTTCGGATTGGCGTACTTTTGAGCTGACCTACGAAGTCGACCTGTCTGAACAAACTGCTAAGGGGAAGATTTGGTTGCCGCTACCAAGCACTGCTGGGGACTATCAGCGCGTTCTCTCCACGCATTGGCGCACGGAAGTACCTAACGCCGCACTTAACTGGGATCCTGTCTATCAAGCCCCCATATTCTCGGCCCAATGGGACGATAAAGAAACCGGAAGAGTCGTTGCTATCACCACACAGGTTGCTACACGCAATCGCCCCATAGCCCCGGCAGGGCGATTACCGCGAGAAATTGAAGAAGCCGCCCTGTATCTTCAACCGACTGAACATATGCCGGTAGACGGTATCGTCTCGGAAACAGCCTATAAGATTGTTAAAGGCATCGAATCTCCAGACGACAAGGCACTAGCCATCTACGATTGGATTGTTGACAACACCTTCCGTGATCCGGCGGTTAAGGGCTGTGGACTGGGTAATATCAAGACGATGCTCGAGACGGGTTACCTGGGGGGTAAATGTGCCGATTTAAACTCTCTGTTTGTCGGGTTGGCGCGGGCTGCCGGCATACCTGCGCGAGAGATGTATGGGGTGCGTGTCGCAGAATCGGAGCAGTTTCCATGTTTGGGTAAATCGGGCGACGTCTCGAAAGCCCAGCATTGCCGTGCGGAATATTTTTCTCAGCGTTACGGTTGGGTGCCGGTCGATCCGGCCGATGTCCGCAAAGCGGTACTGGAAGCCGAACTGGCTGTTACCGACCCTAAGATCATGGAACTGCGTAAGCGCCTGTTTGGCTATTGGGAAATGAATTGGGTGGGTTTCAACAACGCACGGGATTTTGATCTTAACCCTAAAGCCAGCCGACCGTTACCTTATTTGATGTATCCCTATGCGGAATTCGGGGATACTCGACTGGATGGCCGAGATCCATCAAGTTTTAAATTTAAACTGAGTAGTAAGGAAATAGACAAGCGGTCTTAGCCTGGATGAATGATTTGGGGTGGATTGCCGCTATTCGCTTTCGGCTCTCGTGTTAAGCCGATTGGATTAGCCTGCGCTCAAAAAGCCGCCCGTAATTTTTCCTTCAAACTCAACAAACCTTTATGCTCGGGGTTGGCTTCCAGCCCTTCCTGAACTTTTTTTAGAGATTCTGGCTTATCGCCTTTTTCGTAGGCTTCCCAAGCCTGTTGTTCCAAGGCATCGGCAATTTTGTTGATGCCGTTCGCGGCTTGGGTGTTGTAGGGATCGATTTTCAGCGCTTCCCGATAAGCCCATAAGGCGTTGCTGCCGGTCGGCGCGGTCAGATAGCCGACATCGAAATGGATGGCCGCCAATTCCAGCAGATCCTTGATTTTTTGCTGTTGCTCGGGACTTAGCTCGATCGCGACCTTGGGCGCTTCGATGACGGTCGGCGGCGCGATCATGCTCAAATAAATATTGGCGCCAAACAGGCCGGCGACGATAATCCCGGCACCCCACAAACCGTAAAAAACCGGTGACCGCGGGCCAATGGCCGACAGGAATTCATCAATCGTGGCGCAGCGTTGTTCCTGTTGGAACGCCAGCGCTTTTTGCAAGCCTTTCCATTGTCTTCGGCTTAAAGAAGCGACCTGCTTGGGTTCCAGGCTGACTTCCAGGGCCTTTTCCGCGGACAGTTTGCCGAAGGGATGTTTGCCGGTCAGCAATTCATAACTGACGCAAGCCAGCGCGTAAATATCGTCGCGTGGGTCGGGGTCTTGGTTTTGCAATTGTTCGAGGCTGGCATAGGCCGGTGTCAAGGCGCCCAGCGAGCGGGCGTTAAAGACCGTGGCGTCCTGTTTGTCCTTGTCGCCGCGGCCTATGGCGCAGGCGATGCCGAAATCCAGGACTCGGACTTCGCCGTGCTCATCGATGAAAACATTGCCCGGCTTGAAATCGGAATGGACGATGTTTTTGCTATGGGCATGGCCCAAGGCTTCCGCCATCGCATGAATGATGGGCCAGGCCTGTTTGTAGGGCAGGCCTTTGTCGGCATGGTCGCGGATCAGATGGCTGAGCGGGCGGCCCTGCAGATATTCCATCGACATGAAGACATGCGCGCCGTCGCGGTCGAAATCGTAGACCTTGATGATGTTGGGATGGGAAAGAGTCTGGGCACGTTTGCTTTCGCGTTGCAGCGCCATCAATGCCATCGGGTTGGCCTGGAAATTCTGATTCAACACTTTCAGGGCCACGAACGGTTCCTTGTCCGCGGCTTCGATCTTGCGTAAATCGGTAGCCTTGAACACCATGCCCATCCCGCCGACGCCCAGCAGTTGTTGCAACACGAAGCGGTTTTTCAAGGTGGCGCCGACGCTGAGTTCGGTCGGAGCTCCGGTTTGGCCGCCGTCGCCCAACAGGGATTCGGTATTCAACAGCGAGGCAGTGGGCTGTGTTGGTTGAGTGGCTTGAGTGGGTTGAGTCCGCTGTGTCGGTGGAGCCACCGTCTGGGTAGGGGAGGCGGGTTGCAGCCGGGTCGCGTCGTCGTAAGACTGACTAGACACTTGTGTTGCGGGCTGTTTAGCCGAATCGGATACATGGGTCGCATCGTCCAAGGTGGCAATCAATGCGAAATAAACTTGTGCAGGCAGTCTGCCTGAACCATACTCACTCTCCAGTGAGCGGCGGGTCGCTTCGATTTCGCCGGCCGGTTGCGAACCAAGTTTATTGGCGATCGCCAATAAATCCGTAAAGCTTAATTGCGATTGCTGAAAAGCTTTTAATGCGGTATCAAATGGTGACATGGGGCCGCCGGGGTCTGAAGTTGAGGGGATTTTATCGGAAATGTCGCCGGCTTGATAACATTGATCCATTCATCAAATTTATGGAATAGGGAGGAGGTCGAGATGACGGTACGTGCTTTGCTATGGGTTTCACTCTGTTTATTAATGCTTGGCTGTGCCAGCACGCCGGAACCGGAACCACCGCCTCCGCCCACCATCGTCAATCTTCAGATTGAAAGCGCCACGGTCATCAATCCCGACAGCAGCGGTCATGCGGCACCGGTGATGTTGCGTATCTATGAGCTGCGGGAATCCAGCGGCTTCGAATCGGCCGATTTTTTCGCCTTGTTCGATAGGGAGCAAGCGACGCTGGCCGCCGATCTGGTGCGCAAACAAGAGATGCTGATCAAGCCGGGGGAAAGCAAAATGCTGACCATCAAGCCCGACGACGATGTGCGGGCCGTGGGTTTTTTTGCCGCGTTTCGGCAGCTCGATACGGCGCAATGGCGTGCCGCCGCGCCGGTTACCGCGCACGAGACGCGCTCGTTTAACGTCAAGCTCGAAACCAACCGCTTGACCGTGCAGCCTGTGGAGCCACCGCCCAAGCCCTCGGAATAAGACCGGTAACGCTTCCGGCCCGAAACTCCTTCGCGTCCGGCGGCAATCCATCGGGCATTTGTCGCCACTCGGGTTTTCTGTTATGTTTCCGCCAGTTCAATTTTATCGATAAGGCGGCTGCCAATGTCTGTAAAGATTTTTCGGATTCCGACTCTGTCGGTTGCTGTAACTGTGGTGTTACTGGCGGCCTGCGCGCGCGAGGTCAGCAAGGAAGAAATGGCCAAGGCCACCGAAGGCTTTGCGATTCAGGACACCAATAAGTTATTCGTGGTCGATTGCCTGCTGCCTGGCCAGGTCAGGAAGTTGGGGTCGGAAATGACCTATCTGACGCAGCGCCGGCCGATCCGGACAACTGCGGCGGATTGCGAAGTGCGCGGCGGCGAATACGTGGCTTACGACAGGGCCAATTATGCCAGTGCCTTGAAAATCTGGCTGCCTAAGGCCCAGGAAGGCGATGCCGCCGCTCAACTCTATGTTGGCGAGATTTTCGAAAAAGGCTTGGGTGCTCAAAACGATTATCAGGCGGCCGCGCAATGGTATGAAAAAGCTGCGGCGCAGGGCAATTTTCAGGCACAGTTGAATCTCGGTCATTTATACGAAAAGGGGTTGGGGGTGCCGCAGAATAAGGAAACCGCGATGCGCTGGTACCGCAAATCGGCAGGCCTGGACGAGGCGGGTTTGCAATTTACGCCGGCCGTCGAGGCCGATGCCATCGTCAATAAGGAACTGGTCGAGTTGCGCCAGGAAGTGGCGGAATCCCGGCAGGAGGCCGAACAGTTGCGCGCTCAGCTCAACAGTACGCGGGAACAGGCACTGGAGCAACAGGAGCGCCTGCGCCGGGCTCAGGATGAGCTGGAAGCCCTGCGCAACAAACTGCAACAGCAAAAGTCGGCGGCACCGGGCGGTTCCAGCGAGATACAGGCCCTGGAACAGCAATTGCGCGAGAAGGAAACCCAGCTGAAGAATCAGCAGGCCAAGCTGGGAACCTTGACTCAGACGCTGGGACAGGAAAGGCAGCGCATGAAGCGTGAAATGGAAGCTGCGCGGACGGAAAAATCGTCCGCCAAACCGGCCGAAATTAAGGAGAACGAAGCCGAAAACCGCCTGAACGAAAAAATCGAAGCCTATCAAAAACAATCCGAGGAACTGACGAGCTGGTTGACTTCCGGAAACCAAATCGACAGAAGCAAGATAGAAGAACGCAAACAACTGTTGCAGCAACAGGCCAGGGATATTGCCGCCCTCAAGGAAAAAGCCGAGCGAGTTGGTCCAGCTACGCAACTGGCGGCGGCCGGCGATGGCCCAAACATCGAATTGATAGAGCCCGCCGTCACCGTGACTCGCGGCATACCGAGCATCCAGTTCGGTATGGGCGAACAAAGCAAGCGCATCGTCGGGCGTATCGAGACGGCGAGCGGCTTGAACAAAGTCCTTCTTAACGATAAGCCCTTGGCCGTCGATGCGTCCGGCCGTTTTCAAACCGACGTCACGCTGCAAGGCGCGGAAACCCTGCTGCATATCGTCGCGACCGACAAACGCAATCAAAGCAGCGATTTGAATCTGCGTTTGCTGGCTTCGGAAAACCAGGCTCAGGAAAGTTTTCCCGGCACCAGCGCCGGCGAAGGCGTGCGGGTCGGGGACATCCAGTTTGGCAAGTTTTATGCGCTCATCATTGGCAACAACGATTATGCAGCCTATTCCTCTTTGAAAACGCCGATCAGCGATGCCAAGAGTCTGGAGGTCTTGCTGCGCGAACGTTACGGCTTCAAGACCAAATTGCTGATTAACGCCAATCGCCATGCCATCATGTCTGCACTCAACGAGATGAATCAGAAATTGACCGATCAGGATAATCTGCTGATCTACTACGCCGGCCACGGCGAAATCGATAAAAAAACCCAATCCGCTTATTGGTTGCCGGTCGATTCGGAGGTCGGCAACAGCGCCAACTGGATTTCCAGCCAGAGCATCACCGAATACTTAAGCATCATGCCGGCCCGGCACATCATGGTGGTCGCGGATTCCTGCTATTCCGGCGCCTTGACGGGGTCCGCGGTAGCCAAGCTGCCGGAAGGCATGGATCCCGCCAAGCGTGAACGCTGGCTGAAGGTGATGAATACCCGCAAGGCACGGACCGTGTTGACCTCGGGCGGCGTCAAGCCGGTGATGGATGCCGGAGGCGGCGATCACTCGGTGTTTGCCAACGCCTTCCTGAAAGTCTTGCGCGGCAATAAACGGGTGATCGAGGATTACGACATCTTCCGCGACGTGTCCAATCAGGTTCGCGTCTCGGCATCTCGGGTGGGTTTCGAACAGACTCCGCAATATGCTCCGCTGCAGCATGCCGGTCACGAAGGCAGCCCTTTCTTTTTCGTACCCGAGGCTTGAGCGATGCATTCAAACCGTTTCGAGAGGACTGAAGCATGGCCTTGATCATCAAAGTGGTCAGCTATAAGGGGTCGCCGCCGGCACAAGCGATTAGCGCGCAATTCGACGAACAGGGTGGTTCCATCGGCCGTTCACCGGACAACCATCTGGTGCTGCCCGATCCCGAGAAGTTCATTTCCCGTCTGCATGCTCGGATTATTTTTCAGGGTGGGCAATATTTCATTCAGGACAGCAGCACTGGCGGCACCTATTTGGGGCCGAACCAGCAGTTCTTGCATCAGAGTCAGGCGGCCTTGGTTAACGGCGAGCGCTTGAAGATAGGCGAATACGAACTCACCGCGAGCATAGGGTCCAGTTCTCAAGCCGATTTCACGCCCGTCGTCGAACCGGTGCGTCAGTTGGAGCTGGCGGAAAGCGGCTTACTGGAGAATCCGTTTGCCGAGCCGGAAAAGCCGGTTGCGGGCGACTTTTTCAAAAGCTTTCTCGATCAGCCGGAATCGGCGGTGTTTCACGAAAGTTTTACGCCGCCGCGGGTTGCGGACGCCTCGCAAACATCCGGTGACGTCGACCTGGATTTCGGCGACCTGCTGTCCAGCCTTGAGTCGCTGCCGGGGAGCGGCGGTTTTCATAAGCCCGAGTCGCCGCCACTCGATTTGCCGGAGTTGCCGGACGATTTTTTTGCCGAAGAAAATATCGCGCCAGCGGTCACGGCGCAAGCCGAAGCCGTAGCGGATATCGAGGTTTTGCCCGGTGAGCGTCAGGTTGAGCCGGCTCAAGAGTTTGCTGATTTATTTGAGCAACCCGTAGCGACTACCACGACGGAGCCGCACGTAGACCCTTTCGCCGTTATCGAAAAATCGCTACCCGCCGCCGAGGAAGCGCCGAGTACTTTTGAGATGCCTCGTCCTGCTGGGGCTCCAGTGGAACACCTGGTCGCCGATGAAACGCCGGTAGGTATTAGCCAACCCGTGCAAGTTGAACATGCGCCCGAACCGCATCCGACGGCGGTTGCCGACAGCGAGCTGTTTAGACAGTTTCTGGCTGGCGTCGGTATCACCGATGCCAGCATTGTGCCGGCCGAACAATGGCCGGCGCTGATGAAGACATCCGGCGAACTGCTGCGCAGCATGGTGGAAGGCTTGATGTTGGTACTGCGCGCCCGTGCCGAACTGAAAAGCCAGTTTCGGGTGTCGGTTACCACCATGCGTCCGGTCAATAACAATCCGTTGAAGTTCACGCCCAATGTCGACGATGCCGTGAAGTTGATACTGGCACCGACGCATCCCGGGTTTCTGGGACCCAAGGAAGCGGTGCGCGAAGGCTTCAGCGACATCATGAACCATCAAATGGCGATGACGGCGGGTATTCAGGCGGCTTTATCGGAAGTATTGCGCGGCTTCGATCCGGAACGGATTGAAGCATCGCAAACGGAGGGCGTGCTGTTCCAGAAAAAAGCCAAATGCTGGGAACATTACGCAGCCAGTTATCCGCAATTAAAGGCCGTCGCTCAGGAAGAATTCTTTGGCGAGGCTTTTGCCGAAGCGTATGAAAAACAGATGCGATTGCTGAGCAGTGCATCTAAATCCCAATAATCGTTCGTTGGTTTGAAGAGCCATAAAAAATGTCTGAAAACAATCGGGTAATCTGGTCTGAGGGCATGTTTCTGCGCCCCCAGCATTTTCAACAGCACGACCGTTATGTCGAGAGTCTGGTCCACGGCCTATCGCTGGGCATACACGCCTATGCCTGGGGATTTTCGTCGCTGAAAATCGATCGTACCTGTCTTGCCATCGGCAAGCTGGGATTAAGCGAATGCAGCGGGGTGTTCCAGGACGGCACGCCGTTCACTCTGCCGCAGGACGACGATTTACCTTTGCCGCTGGAGGTGCCCGAGGACGAGAAAGCCAGCATCGTTTATCTGGCCTTGCCGTTGCGCCGACCCGATGCCACCGAAGTGGATAGCGAAGTCTTTAACGACAACATGGCACGCTATCGTCTCGGCGAGCGTCAGGTTAGAGACCACAACAGCGGCGCCGATGGCCGCTATGACGTGCAGATCGGCGCCCTGAAGCCACGGCTGATGTGCGATAGCCAGGAGCGGTCCGGCTATGTGTGCTTGGGGGTGGCGCGGATCATCGAAGTGCGAGCCGATAAAACCGTGATCCTCGACGAAAATTACATACCGCCTGCGGTGCATTGTTCCAGTGCCGGCATATTGGCCGGATTTGCCCGTGAGCTACAGGGTTTGTTGCATACCCGCGGCGAAGCCTTGGCGGGGCGGGTGGCGGGTAGCGGGCAGGGCGGAGGCGTCGCGGAAGTCGCGGATTTCATGTTGTTGCAATTAATCAACCGCTATCAGCCCCTGTTGGCGCATCTGGCAAACGCTACTTCCCTGCACCCCGAGGATTTTTTCCGGCTCTGTCTGCAACTGGCCGGTGAGCTGGCGACTTTTTACCGGCCCGGCAAGCGCCCCATCGCTTTTCCCGATTATAAACACGATGACTTGAAATTCAGCTTCATACCGCTGATAGATGAACTGCGTGGTCTGTTGAGCATGGTGCTGGAGCAAAATGCCGTGCAACTGCCGTTGGCGCAAGCCAAGCCGGGCGTTTACGTGGCGAAACGGCCGGAATTGACTTTGCTGGACGGAGCGATTTTCGTGCTGGCCGCCAAGGCACAGGTGTCCTCCGAGTTGATACGCTCGCATTTCCCGCCGCAGGTCAAGATTGGTCCGGTGGAAGATATTCAACAACTGGTCAGGTCGGCTTTGCCGGGCATCAACATTCAGGCTTTGCCGGTCGCGCCCCGGCAAATTCCCTTCCATGCAGGCTACTCCTATTTCGAGCTGAACAAACAGAGTGAGCTGTGGGCGAAAATGTCGGTTTCGGGCGGTTTTGCGATCCATGTAGGTGGCAATTTTCCGGAACTGGAGTTGGAGTTTTGGGCGATTAGAAAAGGCTAAACGGCATGAATCAAAACGATCCCTTTGCACCCTTCGACGACAACGACCGCACCGTAATCCGGCCCATGCCGGGCGGCCGGCGGCCGGCGTCAACCCCGGAAACGCCGGTTTTCAGCTCTCCGTTATCCTCGCCAGGTTTCAATCCACCGGCAGGAGCAGCCTTGCCGGCCGCTGAATTTCAGCAAAATCCCATGGTTGCGGCGGCGCTGTCCTTGATTTCGCTGGCCAGCCGTTTGCGGCAAACGGCGGTTTATCCGGCCGTCGACGAATTGCGCCAGCAGTTGAGCGGTGAAATCAGCGGTTTCGAAAACCGCTTGTTGCAATCGGGTATCGGTGCCGACCATGTCCGGATGGCCAGTTATGCCTTGTGCGCGTTTCTCGACGAGATCATCCTCAATACGCCTTGGGGCGCGCAGAGCAACTGGGGGCACCAGAGCCTCTTGATCTCTTTTCATAAGGAAGCCTGGGGCGGCGAAAAATTTTTCGACATCGTCGGCTTGCTGGTCAAACAGCCCGCGCAAAATCTGGCGCTGATCGAGCTGGCCTATTTGTTCCTAAGCCTGGGCTTTGAAGGCAAATTCCGGGTATTGACGGGCGGCGGCAATGCGCTGGAAAAATATCGCCTGGAACTGTACCAATTGATACAGCGCGTCAAGGGCGATTACGAACGCGAACTGTCGCCGCGCTGGCAGGGGTTGAAAGACGTGCGCAATGCGCTGGTGCGTTACGTGCCGTTGTGGGTGGTCGGTTCCGTGCTAGGCGTGGTACTGATCCTGGCCTATATCGGTTTCGTGCTGGCATTGAACGGCCGTTCCGATTTGGTTTATAAGCAGCTGTTCGATCTGGCCAAGGAACCGATAGAAATTGCCCAGGCGGCGCCCGTCGTCAAGCCGCCGGTGCCGGCAAGGCGCGAACGCTTTAAACAGCTGTTGGCCAGCGAAATCGCCGCCGACATGGTCGAAGTAGTCGACGACAGAGTGTTGCGGATCAGGAATTCATTCGGGTCCGGCAGCGATACCCTCAAACCCGAATTCGAGGCGATGTTGAAAAAAATCGCCGACGAATTCGTGGCCGGCAACGACCGTGTGCTAGTTACCGGGCATACCGACAATATCCCCATCCGCTCCGCGCGTTTTCCGTCCAACTGGCATTTGTCCACGGCCAGGGCCAAGTCGGTCGGCGACGACATGTTGAAGGTGGCGCCGGCATTGAACGGCAAACTGCGCTTCGAGGGCCGCGCCGACAGTGAACCCTTGGCGGCAAACGATAGCCCCGAACACCGCGCGGTCAATCGCCGTGTCGATTTAATGATTCAGTGAGAGCGCAGATGGGAAAGCTCATAGCATTTTTTACCAATAAGTGGGTCATCCAGTTTCTGGGTTTACTGGCGCTCAGCTGCCTGATCTGGCTGGCCGGGCCTTTAATCGCCATCGCCGGCCACGTGCCGCTGGAATCCGAGTTGGTGCGGATACTGGTGATCGTCGGTTTATTCGTCGTTTGGCTAATTTATCGGTTGGTGATGCAGATTCGGGCTGGCAGCACCGAAAAGCAGCTGGTCGAACAGCTGGTGGCCGGCGAAGTCGACCATACCGCCGCCGCGTCCGCCGATGAAGTCGAGATGCTTGGCAAGGGCTTCGAGGAAGCGCTGGCGGTACTGAAACAATCGCGAGCCGCCTCGAAAACCGATAGCCAATTCATTTACCAGTTGCCCTGGTATGCGATTATCGGCGCGCCAGGCTCGGGTAAAACCACGGCCCTGATCAATTCGGGGCTGAATTTTCCGCTGGCCGAGAAACTCGGCAAGCACTCCATCAAAGGTGTCAGCGGTACGCGCAATTGCGACTGGTGGTTTGCCGATAACGCCGTGTTTCTCGATACCGCCGGCCGTTACACCACCCAGGAAAGCCATCAGGCGGTGGACGCGGCCGGCTGGACCGGCTTTTTGAGTCTGATCAAGAAATTCAGGCCGCGCCGGCCCTTGAACGGTGTGATCGTGGCCACCAGCTTGTCCGACTTGATGCAGCAATCGGAGCAGGAGCGCGCTCAGCACGCTCAAGCCGTTCGTACCCGAATACAGGAACTCTATCAGCATCTGGGTGTACGCCTGCCGGTTTACATGTTGTTTACCAAGTCGGATTTGGTGGCGGGTTTCAGTGATTTTTTCGCCGATCTTGGGCCCGAACAACGCGCTCAGGTCTGGGGCGAGACCTTCTCCGCCGTTACCTTGCAGGGCGATCACGATCTCATCGGGCAGTTCGACACGGCCTATGGCGAGTTGTTGCAGCGCCTACAGATGCGTACCCTGAGGCGGATTCAGGATGAGCGCGATGTTCAGCGCCGAGCGGCCATACTCGATTTTCCGCAACAAATGGCCTTGTTGAAACCGGCGATGCAGGCGTATCTGCAAGCCACCTTCGCGGTGAACCGCTACGAGCAGGCGATCTTGTTACGCGGCGTTTATTTCACCAGTGGCACCCAGGAGGGCACGCCTATAGACCGCGTGCTGGGTATCTTGGCCAGCACTTTCCGTCTGGACAGGCAGTCGGCGCCGATGTATAGCGGACAGGGCAAGAGTTTCTTTATCACGCGATTGTTGAAGGATGTGCTGTTTCCGGAAGCGGAACTGGCGGGTCAGGATCCCAAGGTGGAAAAACGCACCCGTTTAATGCAAATGGCTGCTTATCTGGGAGCAGGAGTGCTGTTCATCACGGTCATGGCCTTGTGGACACTTAGCTATTTTAATAATCAGGCGTTGCTGGACAAGGTGGAAGACCAAATTGCCCAGTATCATGCCATCAAACTCACGGCCAACGATACGCAAGGCAATTTCAGGGCTTTGTTACCGCGATTGAACACCTTGCAAACCGCAGCGAAGGTTTATGAAGACAGCGACTTGCTGACCGGTCTTGGCTTGTCGCAAGGCGATAAGATTCAGGCGGCGGCCAATTACAGCTACGAGCGGATGTTGCGCGACCATTTTCTGCCGTCGATACAGATGCGTCTCAAAGAACGCATGCAGGGTCAGGAAGGCGACAAGCTCGATGTGTTGTATCAGTTGCTAAAAGTCTATCTGATGTTCAATCAGACCGAGCGCATGGAACCGGCGACGGTGATGGCCTGGATACGCGCCGACTGGGACCGCAAGTTCGCCACCGAGCCGGAAACCATAGGCCAGCTGGTTCTGCATCTGGATAACTTGCTCAAGCTGCAACTAGACCCGGTGCCCATCGATGACGATTTCGTCGCGGCAGTGAGAGCCAAACTGACCCAAGTACCGCTGATCGGCCAGATCTACTCGCGTTTCAAGACCGAGGCGATGATCGATCAGAGCCATGATTTCAGGCTGGGCCAAGCGCTAGGCCCCGACGGTTCTCGGGTGTTTGTGTTAACGGACGGCAAGGATGTCTCTGGCTATACGATCCCCGGCTTGTTTACGGCTTATGGCTATAGCGAACTGTTTTTGAAAAAAAGCAAGGATTTCGTCAAGAATGCCGTCGAACAGAATTGGGTGCTGGGCAGTCAGACCAAGCTTGAAACGCTGCAAATCGAGCAACTGCATGGCGAGTTGAAACAACTGTATTTAAACGAATACAAGGCCGCCTGGTCGGAGTTGCTGGGAAAATTGAAACTGCAAACGGCCATGTCCGCCAATCAGACGGTGCAAATCCTCGATATCTTGTCTCGTCCCGACGGTCCTTTACATAATTTGTTGGCCGCCATCGACCAAAATACTTCGCTCGGACGTATCAGCAAGCAGGCCAGCGACTTGCTAGCGCAGGCAGCCGGCAAGGCGCTGCCCGCTGCGGACGACAAGACCAATCAATTGTTGGCGGCCGCCAAAAATGCCGCCGGTTTGGATACGGGGCCGGATCCGGCGCTGGCGGTGGAAGCGCAATTTGAACCATTGAGCAACTTGGTCCGTGGTGGCCCGGATAAGCCTTCCGCACTTGAGCCGGTATTGCAGCAATTGAAAAGTTTGCGCGACTATTTTTTGCAGCTGAGTAGCGCGAATACTGGGGGGCAAGCCTTGCAGAATCAGGCCAACCTGTTCAGCGGCGGTGGCATGGATGTGTTAAAACAGGCGCAAGTCGAATTTGCCCGCTTGCCGGAACCCTTGAAAAGTTGGTTCCAGATCGTCGTTAGCAGCGGCGGGAAGAAGCTTTCTTCGGCGGCCAAGGGCCAATTGAGCGATATGGTTAAAACCGGCGTCGCCTCGCCCTGCAAGGCCGCGTTGAATGGCCGCTATCCGTTCGCCAGAAGCTCGCAGCAGGATGTGTTGCTGGCGGATTTTGCCAAGATATTCGCGCCGTCGGGTTTGATGGATCAGTTTTTTCTAACCAATCTGAAGCCTTTTGTCGATACCAGTAAACCGGTATGGACGGAAATGGCTTCCGAGAAGCCGCTTGGCCTGTCTCAGGATGCGATCCGCCAATTTCAGCTGGCGGCGCGGATTCGTGATGCGTTTTTTGCCGTCGGCGCCACGCCGCAGGTGCAGTTCGAGTTGAAACCACTGTCGCTGGATAACACCGTAGGCACCTTCCGATTGCTGATTGAAGGCCAGGAGGTGATATACCGGCACGGGCCTGAGCAGGCCTCCAGCCTGAAGTGGCCGGGACCTACGCCTAGCCAAGGGGTGCGGATGGTATTCGAAACGCTGGATGGTCGCCAATCCAGCCGTAGCAAGGACGGCACCTGGGCGTTTTTCCGTTTATTGGATGAAGCGACTATCGTGCCGGGTAATGTGCCGGAAAAATTCACGCTCACCTTCCTGTTGCAAGGCATGAGCGCCCGTTATGAACTTCGTGCCGCCAGCGTCAACAACCCTTTCAACCTGCAGGATCTGCAAAGTTTCCATTGCCCGGAAGGGTTGTGAGCATGGCGTCTCAGGTCACGGGTTTTTACGGCAAGCTACCCAGTCACGGCGATTTTCTATCGCGGCGCTTGCCCAGGCAATTTATCGAGCCGTGGGATCAATGGCTGCAGGGTGGCTTGGCGGCCAGCCGGGAGCAATTGGGAAAGGCGTGGTTGAACACCTTTCTGGTCAGCCCTATCTGGGAGTTTGCCTTGGCGCCCGGACTTTGCGGTGAAGATGCCTGGGCTGGCGTGATGATGCCTAGCGTCGATAAAGTCGGTCGCTACTTTCCATTGACGCTGGTTGCCAAAGTCGATCGCGGCCGGTTAACCCGCTTGTTCGATCCGGGGTGTGGTTGGTTTGATGCGTTGGCGGAACTGGCTTTATCTACCTTGGAATACGATTTTGATCTGCACGCCTTCGACCGGCAATTGGAACATCTTAATGTGGCCGAGTTTCTGGTCGCCGAGGATGATACTTCACTCACGCCGGGTGGCTCGGGGCGGATGGCCTTTCAGTTTCTGCTCGATAACGAGCGCGATACGCCGCAAGCATTCGCCGTGTTGGGTAATAGGCTTTGCGAGCGGTTTTTGGCGGGTTGCAGTTATTGGCGATCATCCGAAACGGAAGATACCAAGCCGGTATTACTACTGTGTGAAGGGCTGCCACCCATCGATGCCTACATCGGTTTTCTAAACGGGGATTGGCCTCCGCGCGGCTGGAATTTTTTTAGTAGTCGGTTGGTAAGCAAAGATGGGACAGCCGACAGCAATGATATGTCCGGTCCGGTGGCCGATGTAGGTCTGCCTCCAGTCCAAGCCTCAAATCAAACGCCTTCGCTAAACGAAGCAGACGGAGCCTCCGAAAAAGTTTCCGACGATAGTAAGGACGTGGAAAACATACCCTCTAGGTTACTAGGTGCAACTCAGGAACGGCAAACGGTTCCTGCGGTTGCGTCAGTCAATAAGTCCGCTCCTCCAGCGGAGCCGGGCGGCTATGAGAATTTAGAGGGTGATGCCGCACCGGAAGACGCAGTTATCACAAGGCCGACCGGAAAGCGACTGGAAGTAAACGGCATGGAATGGGAGAGTTGTGCGCTCAGCGTGGTGGGTATGCGCCGCCAGCTTAACGAAGATGCAATATTGGACCGAGCCGAGGCGGGACTCTGGGCCGTGGCCGATGGCATGGGCGGGCACAGCGCCGGCGACGTCGCCAGTCAGGCGCTGGTTAAGGCGCTAGCGCGGATTTCGCGTATCGACGATCTGGAACACTACAGCGAACAGGTAGCTTCCTGTCTGCATCGCGTGAATCGCGATTTGCTGGAACTGGCCGAAAGCCGTGGCTATGGGCAGATCATCGGTAGTACCGTCGTGGTGTTACTGATTGCGGGTACGGAATTTCGGTATCTGTGGGCCGGGGACAGCCGATTGTATCGTTATCGGAAAGGAAAGCTGGAGCAGCTGACTACCGATCATTCCTTGTATAACGAGTCGATTAGTTTGGGGCTGTCGCCTCTCGATGGCAGTCTGGAGCAAGGCCGCGGTAACGTGATCACTCGCGCGGTGGGGGCGGACCCTCAGTTGAAACTGGATTACGGACAAGGGAAGGTTGAGGTCCATGATGTGTTCATCCTATGCAGCGACGGTATCGATAAAGAACTGAGTCATGCCGAAATCGCCGCGTTGTGTGCGACGG